>Ga0116193_1001141_pt1 | contig 22880 bp, 20 predicted proteins | sample AD_UKC115_MetaG_FD_89892 | JGI IMG/M metagenome (GOLD analysis project Ga0116193, IMG submission 89892) | Active sludge microbial communities of municipal wastewater-treating anaerobic digesters from Hong Kong - AD_UKC115_MetaG | ecosystem: Engineered > Bioreactor > Anaerobic > Digestate... | reverse complement strand
TCATCCATTTAGGACGAATGGCATCATAGTTTTCAATAATTATTTTAGGGTTTTCAATAGTAACTGCATCAATATTAAAAATGCTTTTGTTTAAATCTACTTTATCTGCATCAACAATAAGGCTACCTATTTTTACATCAATTTCCTCGCCTACCCATCTGTCATTATTAATGAAATGCAGGTTTTTAAAATCAATTTTTTTAAGATTTAAATCCAAACCTCCACCACTCGACTTTTTTTTGGGCGAAGCAAAATGATCTACAATAAATTGATAATTCCAAACAGAATCTTTACGTTGTAATTTTATTACAGCATCTTCCAATCCTACATACTTCAATAAGGCTTTATCTTTAAAAATAAACCAATCAGTAATTCTTACTTTTAGTTGCCCAGCATATAATAAAGTGTCTTTAGTTTTATCTGCAACAAAAACGCCTTCAATATCTGCTCTGTTAAACAAAGAAAAATTTACATGCTTAATACTCACCTCTGTTCCTAATTCAGTAGAAAGTTTTTTGGTAACAATACCTACCAACCAATTTTGTACAGATGTTGTTTGCAACAACAACCAAATACATACTACTATTGATATAATGATGAGTAAAGTTCTTCTTAATATTTTAAAAAAACGCTTCAGGTATTAGGTATTTTGAAACGTGAAAATAAAACTTTCATTTGCGTTTTACAAATAAGATATCAAACCAACCACTTATACAACTTTCCTTTAACTTTTTTTTATTAAACATAGTAGCTATAAAAAATAATAATGCAATTTGGAATGTTGTATGTAGAAAGTGAATTTCAAATTTTGAGAATAAAACTTCAGTGCTATATTTGCAACTCTTTAATTTTAAATTTAATTACAGTGGCTTACGAAAACAACGAAAAAAAGAATGACAGCGTTTATAGCAAACGCATTAAAGCTGGAAAAAGAAGAACTTACTTTTTTGATGTAAGAGCAACTCGTGGAAACGATTATTTTTTAACCATTACAGAAAGCAGAAAACGCTTTGATGATAATGGTTACGACAGACACAAAATTTTTCTTTACAAAGAAGATTTCAACAAATTTATTAAAGCATTAAATGAAGCAGTAGATTATGTAAAAACAGATTTAATGCCCGATTTTGATTTTGATGCTTTCAACCACGAATATCCTGAAACTGAAAATATTGATACTGTATCTGAAGTTGCAGATGCAGTAGAAAATACAAATACTAAAGTTGAAGATGTTGTTGCAACAAGCAATAACAATCTTTCTTCTGAAGAAGTAGATAAATGGTAATTTTATTTTTCTAAAAAAATAATTTTAAAAAACCTTGTTGTGTAAATTCAACAAGGTTTTTTTATAAACATTTATCATACAATCAAAACAACTTTTACTTTACATCTTTATTATCTTCGTTTATGATGCAACCAATACAAAAATTTACTGATGGAGCAGTTTTACTTTTTAATAAACCATTAAAATGGACCAGCTTTGATGTGGTAAAAAAAGTACGCACCTTAACCAAAGTTTCTAAAGTAGGACATGCAGGCACTTTAGATCCCTTAGCTTCTGGTTTATTAATTATTTGTACAGGAAAATTTACAAAAAAAATAAATGAATACATGGGACAACCTAAAGAATATATTGGCACTTTTACTTTAGGAGCTACTACTACTACTTATGATTTAGAAAAAGAACCAGAAAATTTTAAAGATATTTCTTGCATTTCTGAGAATGAAATTTATGCAGCAACAAAACAATTCACAGGCAATATTTTACAAATGCCGCCTCAACATTCTGCCATTAAAAAAGATGGCAAAAGATTGTACGAATCTGCAAGAAAAGGAATTGAAGTAAAAGTAGATCCACGACCTGTAACTATTCATGAATTTGAAATTACAAAAATAGAATTACCTATTATACACTTTAAAGTAAAGTGCAGCACTGGAACTTATATTCGAAGCCTTGCAAACGATTTTGGTGTAGCTTTAAATTGTGGTGCATATTTAAGCAGTTTATGTAGAACAGCTATTGGAGATTTTACTTTAAACCATGCTTATTCTATTGAAAATTTTGAAAAAGAAATTGCATTGCTTAGAGAAGAAGAAGCCTCTATTTTATAAATGAAATTTATAAATACCATAACTACTTTTTTGAAAAACAAAAATCATGTTTTGTTTATTGCAATTATTATGGTGCATGTAAGCATTGCATTTTATTTTATAAGCCAACAATATATTACTTACGATGAACCCAGTTATATAGAATACAGCAAAAGATGGTTGCATGGAAAACCAGATAGAATTGAACCACTTGATGACAGTAAAACACCTGTAATTAGTATTGTATGGCTGCCAAGAATTGTGCAACAAGTTTTATATCCTGATTTTAAACAAAATGATTTTGGCACAAAAGACCAACAACAAGGACGCTACATGATGATTTTTTTTTCCATATTGATGCTAATTTATTTCTATCAATTTTTAAAACTGCTTCATGTAAAAAACTGGCTAATTGCTTTTTTATTTTTTATTATAGACCCCTTGATTGTTGCTTATTCTGTATTAATTAATTCAGATTTTTTGAGTGGATTAATAGCATTAGCAACTGTTTTTCATTTGTACAAATATTTATGTCAAAAAAGCAATAAAGATTTTTGGTTTAGTTGTATATGGCTTGCCACAGGCTTGGTTACTAAACATAGTTTTTTATTTTTTATTCCATTGTATTGGATAATGATAATTGTAAAATACAAAAAACTTGATTTGAAAAAATTTATACAATTTATAGTACTTGTTTTGTTGGTTATAAATGTTTGGTTTTATTTTCATCATTCTTTTAAAACGCTGGGCAGTTACGAGTTTCAAAGCAATGTGTTTAAAAATATTCAACAAAATTTTTCTTGGATACATTGGTTGCCATTGCCCTTTCCTGAAAATTATATTCAAAGCCTTGATATGCTTCAATACAATTCAAATATTGGAGGAGGAATAAATAGCACTTACCCTGGTGTGTATTTATTAGGACAAACCAAATTACATGGTGGTTTTTGGAATTTTTATATTGTTAATGCTTGGTATAAATTTCCATTAAGTATTTTAATTCTTGTATGTACAGGAATGTTTTTACTATTGTTTCGTTTTAAAATTATTATTAAAAAATATGGGCTATTGCTGTTGCCAATTATTTATTATTTTATAATTTTAAGCTGCTTCAATAACTTTCAAACGGGTGTAAGACATTTGCTTATTATTATACCATTGCTGTACGTTTTAATAGCTGTATTAATTAATAAACTTTGGCAAAGCAAATTAAAATTTGCAGTAATTGCCTTATGGATTTTTATGGTTATTTCTGTTGCAAAATTTTATCCAGATTTAATTCCTTACACCAATGAATTTATTGAAAACAAACAATTAGTGTATGAAAAAATAATGGACACAGGTATAGATTATGGTCAGAGTAGAAAAATTGCAAAAGATTTTTTAATAAATAATCCTAACTATACAGAGCCTTCTGCAACACCACATCAAGGAAATTATTTAGTAAGTATGCGTGAAATTGTTTTGTATAAAATGTATAACGATACTACACTCAACTGGCTTATAAAAAACTACAAACCAGTTGGTTTAGTAAATCATGTGTATTTAAAATATACAGTAGAATAAAAAATAGGCTGCTGTTAAAAAGGTAAATCATCTACCACATCATCAGGAGCAGTTGGAGGTATAAAATCTGGTGGTGCATCTTGAGAGGCAACATCATCGCCTATTTTAATTGTTTCCATACGCCACGCATCTAAATTGGTAATATAATTATCTGTACCATTTTTATTCCATTTAGTGCCTTTTAAATTAAACATTACTTTTACATCATCGCCAATATTAAATCTATCTACCATTGAAGTTCTATCTTGTACACATTGAAATTTAATATAGTTTGTAATAACTCTTCCTCCAATATCTTCAGATTTTTCAATTACAAATTCTCTGGTTTTAAAAGTTTCAGTTCTTTGAACTGTATCAAACCTTGCAACTAATTTTCCTGTAACCTCGTAACTCATATTCAATTATTTTTATTTAAGTACGGCGAAAGTAGTTTTAATTTTTTTTAAAAAAAATTAAAAAAATGTTGTTTAATAGTTTGCTAAAAATTACCTTTCACTTTCATAATTTTCAAAATGCCAAAACTAACTGTAATTTTTACTTGTATATTTTTTTCGCTCTATTCTTGTACACCCCAAAAACAAAGTATTACAGTATCTTACAATGATTATAAAATAAATAAAGAGAATAAGCAAGACAGTTCATTAACAGCAATGCTACAACCTTATGCAAACAATATTCATAAAGCAATGAGTAAGGTTATTGGTTTTTCTACAAAAGGTTTAACTGTAAAACAACCAGAAAGTGATATAGGAAATTTTATGGCAGATTGTATGAAAATAATGGCAGAAAAAAAGTTTGAAAGAAAAATAGATGCTGCCTTTGTAAACTTTGGTGGCATTCGTTCTTATTTGCCCAAAGGCGATATAACCATTGGTGCTATTTACGAAATAATGCCTTTCGATAATTTAATTGTATTGCAAGAAGTAAAAGGAAATGTACTAAAAGAATTTTTAAATAAAACTGCTGAATTAAATGGTTGGCCTGTAAGCAATGGAGTAAAACTAAAAATAAATAACAAACAAGCTTTTGATATTTTCATTAATGAAAAACCTTTAGATGAAAACGCAACTTACACAATAGCCAATAGTGATTATATAGCAAGAGGAGGTGATGGCTGTGCTATGCTTACAACCATTCCTGTAATAAACAAAGGCTATTTATTTAGAGATGCTTTAATAGATTTTATACAAGAATTAACCAAGCAAGGCAAACCAATAGACTGGCATACAGAAGGAAGAGTTACTTATTAAACCAACGAAAAAAAATTGTGCTATGCACAGAAGAAAATTTTTAAAAGAAACAGCATACACAGGTGGTGCATTAATAGCTTCATCATTATTACCATTCAATAATTTGTATGCAGCATTAACAGAAGATGAAAAAAAATTAACCATTCTACACACCAACGATGTACACAGCAGATTAGAACCTTTTCCTATGGATGGCAGTAAAAATGCAGGTTTAGGAGGTGTAGCTGCAAGAGCTGCTTTAATAAACGATATTCGTACAAAGCATGAAAATGTTTTGTTAGTAGATGCTGGAGATATTTTTCAAGGAACACCTTATTTTAATTTATATAAAGGAGAACCAGAAATAAAAGCCATGAGTTTAATGAAGTACGATGCTGCCACATTAGGCAATCATGATTTTGATGCAGGGCTTGAAAATTTAGCAACACAATTACAATATGCAAACTTTCCTATTGTTGTTTGCAATTACGATTTTACCAACACACCAATGGAAGGAAAAACAATTCCTTATACCATTATTCATAAAGGAAAAATTAAAATAGGCATTATAGGTGTAGGCATTGAAGGAAAAGGATTAATACCAGATAATTTATTTGGTAAAACTGTTTATAAAAATCCTATTGAAAATGCAAACATGTATGCTAACAAATTAAAAAAAGAAGGTTGCGATATTATTGTTTGCTTATCGCATTTAGGAGATAAATATTCTGATGATAAAGTTAGTGACGAAATTTTAGCAAAAGAAAATTATGATATTGATTTTATTGTAAGTGGGCACACACATAAATTTTTTGAAGAACCCTTACAATATACCAATAAAAATGGCAAAATAACATTAGTTAACCAAGTGGGTTGGGCTGGTATTCAATTAGGTAGATTGGATTATATTTTTTCACGAACGAGAAAGAAAAATTTGGTTAATTCAGAAACTGTTGTAATAGGGAGAAATATTAGTGAATAAAAATTTTTTTTTTGATTTTTATTACACATATTGCACTCCCTCAAAAAAAGTTTTCAACTATTCACATTTGAAAATTTTTAGCTAACTTGGGGCAAAATTAAAATAACTAACTTACAATATAATATTAAAACTTATTATGGCTAAAACTGCTGAAAACGTTTGGAGTAATTGCTTAAAAATTATTAAAGACATTGTAGAATGGCAACACTTTAAAACATGGTTCGAACCTATTAATCCTGTTGAGCTAAAAGACAATGTATTAATGATTCAAGTACCCAGTCAATTTTTTTATGAATACTTAGAAGAACATTATGTAAACCTTCTTGCAAAAACTTTAAAAAGAGAATTAGGAAAAGAAGCAAGATTGGAATATAGAATTATGGTTGATAGTGGTAATGGAAGAAATGGAAGCATGGATGTACCTACAAGTGGCATGAAAACATACAGCAACAATGAAATGAATTTTCCTTTGGTAATTGATAATCCTGTAAAAAATCCTTTTGTAATTCCTGGGTTGAAAAAAATGCAAATTGACCCACAATTAAATTCTAAATACACTTTTGATACTTTTATAGAAGGCGATTGTAACAGAGTTGCAAGACGAGCAGGAAAAACAGTTGCAGAAAAACCTGGAGCAAATTCTTTTAACCCCTTAGTTATTTATGGTGGTACAGGTTTAGGAAAAACACATTTGGTACAAGCCATAGGCAATGAAGTAAAAAGATTAAATCCTAATCGTGTGGTGCTTTATGTAAGCAGCGAAAAATTTATCAACCAATTTCAAGACCATAGTAGAAATAATGCTATCAACGACTTTATACATTTTTATCAGTTAATAGATGTTTTAATAATTGATGATGTACACTTTTTTGCAAGAGCAGAAAAAAGCCAAGATGCTTTTTTTGCCATCTTTAATCATTTGCATCAAAGTGGTAAACAATTAGTACTTACAAGCGATAAAGCTCCAAAAGATTTGGCAGACATGCAAGAAAGATTGTTGAGCAGATTTCGTTGGGGTTTAAGTGCAGATATTCAAGTTCCAGATTATGAAACAAGAATAGAAATTCTTGAACGAAAAATGAAGAATGATGGTTTGGATATGCCCAAAGAAGTAATAAAATATGTTGCTTATAATATAAACACCAATGTTCGTGAATTAGAAGGAGCCTTAATTTCTTTATTAGCCCAATCATCTTTAAACAAAAAAGAAATTGACCTTGAACTTGCTAAAAAAGTTTTAAGAAATTTTGTAAAAACAAGTAGTAAGGAAATTACCATTGATGCTATTCAAAAAATGGTTTGCGAATACTTCGATGTTGCTTACGAAAAATTATTACATAAAACCAGAAAGAGAGAAATTGTACAAGCCAGACAAATAACTATGTACTTGGCAAAAGCATTTACTAAAAACTCTTTAAAAACTATTGGAGAACATTTTGGAGGAAGAGATCATACCACTGTAATACATAGTTGTCAAACAGTAAAAGATTTAATGGATACTGATACCATTTTTAGAGAAAATGTAATGGAGCTTACACAAAAAGTACAGTTGGCAGCCATGTAAAAACTGTACTTTTTGAGAACGAGAAATTTTATAACTACTTCTCTTTTTTGGTATTAGGTTTTTTAGCACGAAACATTTCTAACATTCTATCTGTTACTACAAAGCCACCAACCACATTGAGTGTGCCTACAATTACAGCTAAGAAGCCTAATATTAGTGCTAAATAGTTATCTGTTTCTGCTTTGCCCATAACAATAATTGCCCCAATAATTACCACACCATGAATTGCATTGGCACCACTCATTAAAGGTGTATGCAATACACTTGGTACTTTACCAATAATTTCTATTCCTAAAAAAATCATCAATACTACTATGTAAATAATTTGTTCGTGTTCTTTAAAAAAACTTAAAATAGTGTTTAGCATTATTATTGTTTTAAAATGAAATTTTTTTATTGATTATTTTATTCTTTAACTCTTTCATGAACAATAGCACCTTGATTAGTAATGCAAGTTCCTTTTACTAATTCATCGTCAAAATTCAAATTCAAAGATCCTTCGTTGCTAACAATTAACTGTAAAAAATTTAAAATATTTTTACCATACATTTTGCTTGCATCAAAGGGCATACCACTTTGTAAATTACTGTTACCTACAATAAGTACTCCATTATTGGTAGTAATATTTTCATTGTTTTTTGTGAAAGGTGTATTACCTCCTGTAGCAGCAGCAAGGTCTATAATTACACTACCCGTTTTCATTGATTGAATCATAGACTCTGTAATTAGTATAGGAGCTTTTTTGCCAGGTATTTGTGCAGTTGTTATAATCACATCGCTTTTAGCAACACTTTCAGCAATTTTTTGTTGTTGTTTTTGTTTGTATTCTTCTGTTTGTTCTACTGCATAACCACCAGCTTTGCTTGTATCAGCAGCACCTTCTACTTCAATAAATTTTGCACCTAAACTTTGTACTTCTTCTTTTACAGCAGGTCTTGTGTCAAAAACTTCTACCACAGCACCCAAACGCTTAGCTGTTGCAATAGCTTGTAAGCCTGCTACGCCAGCACCTAATATCAAAACCTTTGCAGGAACAATGCTTCCTGCAGCAGTCATAAACATGGGAAAATAACGAGGTAATAAAGTTGCTGCCAATAATACTGCTCTATAACCTGCAATATTTGCTTGACTGCTTAAAACATCCATGCTTTGTGCTCTTGTAGTACGAGGTATCATATCTATACTAAAACAACAGATATTTTTAGAAGCCCAATTTTGCATCAAATCTTTATGAAATAAGGGTTGATACACACCTAATAGTATTGAGTGAGATGATAAATTATTACAATCATCATTGCTTAAAGGATGAATAGCCAAAACAATATCGCTTTTTAAAACTTCTTGTCTGTTTACAATTCTTGCACCAGCATCCATATACGCTTCATTAAAAGCACTTGCATTTTTTCCTGCATCACTTTCTACTACTATTTGTACACTTTTTTTAAGTAACGATTTTACTTGCTCTGGCAATAATGAAACTCTGTTTTCGCCATTAGGTTCTTTTAAAACTCCTACAATCATTGTATAAATTTATAGGTCGTAAAATTATTGATTTTATTGAAACATAGCAATATAAATAGAATGTTTATTTTTTGAGTTTTTTGCGTGTATAGGCACTCTGAAATTTGCATAATTATTTATAACTATATTCTAACCATCAACAATAGTAATAAAATGTATAGTGGTTGGCTAATGATTATGAGGTAAGAATTGAAAAGAAACTTGATTGCAGATTTAATACCTTATAGTAAAATGTTGTTTTATTTTAAAATCTTTATTCAGAAAAATGATTCCTATTGCAAATAAATCAATGCTTGCAGTAACTGAATTGTGGTTTTTTATTTCTTCCCAAGCCTGCTCCATTTCTTTACTCCAGTGAATATCATCTAATACTACAATACTATGTTCATGTAGTTTTGGCAAAATAGTTTCAAAGTACGCTACAGTAGGTTGATAACGATGGTTACCATCTAAAAAAGCAAAATCTATTTGTGTTAATGGCTGAATAGTGCTATGTAAAGTTTCATCAAAATTTCCTTGTATTAATAGAATATTTTGAATAGCTAATTTTTTAAAATTTTCATCAGCCACCCTTGCAATATTTGATGAGCCTTCCATTGTAATTACAGTAGCATTTTCATTTGCAGCAGCTAAATAAGCAGTTGTAATACCTAATGAAGTACCTAATTCTATAATTGTTTTAGGTTGATAATAATTTATCATTCTAAAAAGCAACTGAGCATATTTTTTAGGTTTTAATGATGTAGTTGCTATGTCTTTTATTTTTCTTTGTTTGGTAAATGTTTTTTTAGAACCTGCACCAAAATCTTCTATTTGTAAAACTGTTTCATTTGTTACAAGTTGGGCTCTTAATTTTTCGATATTTTCATAAGCATAAAAAAATCTTTTATCATTTAAAACCTTCGATATAAAATGATATACAAATGGAGAATGTGTTCCATGCCCCTTGCTATTGCTTGCTTTCAAGCAATACTGAATATATTTTACAACTGCAATAAATGGCGAATACATAAACTATTTTTCTTGTTGATGAGGCAGTTTTTTAATGAGCCAAAGTAACGCATAAACTGCAATGAATAATGAAACAAAACTTAGAATTTTGTATAAAACCATATAAGGCATATAAAACAAAACTCCTGAAGTGGTTTGTGTTTTGATAAAATTAAAATACAAATCCTGCACAATATCCCATTGCAATAACACTAACATTATTAAGGCAAGTATTTTGCTATCTGCTATTTTTTTTATTAAAAAGAAATAAGGTAAAATAATGAGTAATACAAACTTTATATGAAACCAAGAAATTTCAACAGGTTGCTCTTTTACATCATTGGGTATTTGAATTTTCAACGATAAAACAAATTGTATCAATTTATAAAACTGATAAGATAAATACCAGCTATAAAAAATCAACATTGTATTGGCAGTGGCTATAAGACTATTGACATATTTTTTGTTTGCTTTTCTTATAAAAAAAACTGCAATTATTAAAATTAAAATAATGCAAGAATAAGCCGTATCAATAAACTCAAATAACATGTATTGCAGTAATTATTTTATTGTAATTGATATTTCGTTATGCCTCATTAAAAAATCTATTAAATCATCATTCAATGAAAAATTGTTTAAGTTATAACTCATGGTGGTGCTTACATTATCATTTGCAGTGTCAATATAAAAATTGAATGAAAGCTTTGTAGAGCCAGGGTTTTGCTTCACATTTGTTTCTAAAAATACAAGCATATCTTGTGTTAAAGAAGAAGAGTGCATACTTATACAAAAGTGCTTGGTATGTGTTTTCTTTAAGGTCTCTAACAATAAAATCTGATTAACACCAAATTTTATTGGAGCATCTTGCCAACGTTGCTTAAAACTTCCTACAACCATAACTATTTTCCCTACTTCTAAATAATTTTTCATTTTTATATAATCTTCGCCCCACACATCTAATTCAGTTTTACCAGTAAAATCTTCCAAAGTAAAAATGCCATAACTTTTACCTGTTTTTGTTACTCTGTGAGCAACGTTAGTAATCAATCCTGCTATCCAAATAATTTTATCTACTCTTGCATTTACTTGTTCATTATCGTTTTTAATTTCTTCAAATTCTATCAATGGTAAAATATTGTAATTGTTTAGTTCAAACTGAAAATGCTCTAAAGGATGCCCACTTAAAAATATACCAACAACATCTCTTTCATAATTTAATTTATCTATTAAAGCCCAAGGTTCACAATCTGGAATTTTTGGAGTAGCTAAACTCATTACTTGTGATAAATCTCCAAATAAAGTGTTGCTTGTAGATGCACTTTCATTCAATTTAGCCTGAGCATAGGATATAATTTTTTCTATGCCAGATGTATTATTCTCTGCAACATGAAAATACTGAGCCCTGTGTAAATCAGTAAAACAATCAAAAGCACCACTGTATGCAAGGCTTTCCAGCGTTTTTTTATTTACTGTACGTTGATTTATTCTTGTAATAAAATCAAAAATATCTTTATAATTTCCATGCTTTAATCTTTCTTCAATAATGTTTGAAATAGCTGCCTCTCCTACTCCTTTTAAACCTCCTAAACCAAAACGAATTTCTCCTTTTTTATTGGGCGAAAAACCTTTTAAACTTTCATTGATATCAGGACCCAATACTGTTATATTCATTTTTTTACATTCTGCCATAAAGAAAGTTATTTTATCAATACTGCCTTGATGGTTTAAAACAGCACTCATAAATTCGCTTGGGAAATGTGCTTTTAAATAAGCTGTTTGATAAGCTACTACTGCATAACATGTAGAGTGCGATTTATTAAAAGCGTATTCTGCAAAGGCTTCCCAATCGGTCCAAATTTTCTCTAAACTTTCTGTTGGATGCCCTTTTTGGCTTGCCCCTTCAAGGTATTTGCTTTTCATTTTATGCAGTACATCTTTTTGTTTTTTACCCATTGCTTTACGCAATACATCTGCATCGCCTCTTGTAAAGCCTGCTAATTTTTGACTCAACAACATTACTTGTTCCTGATACACAGTTATACCATAAGTTTCTGCTAAATATTCTTCCATTTCAGGCAGGTCGTAGGTAATGGTTTCTTTGCCTTGTTTACGTGCAATAAATTTAGGAATGTAGGCAATAGGTCCAGGTCTATACAAGGCATTTAATGCAATTAAATCTTCTAATTTATCTGGCTTTAATTCACGCATATATTTTTGCATTCCTACACTTTCAAATTGAAAAATGCCATTGGTATCGCCTGCTTGAAATAGTTCAAAAGTTTTGGTATCGTTTAAGGATATGTTATCTAAATCTATATCAATGTTATGGTTTTGTTTTATTAATTCTAAAGCAGTTTTTAAGATGGATAATGTTTTTAAACCCAAGAAATCCATTTTAATTACACCGGCTTCTTCAATAATTTTTCCTTCTATTTGAGTTACCCACAAATCAGAATCTTTTGCAGTAGAAACGGGTATTAACTCTGTTAAATCTTTTGGAGCAATTATAATTCCTGCTGCATGAATACCAACATTGCGAACATTGCCTTCTAATCTTTCTGCTTCTTTTAAAACCTGTGTTCTTAAAGCATTATCTGTAGCGTTATAAATTTCTCGCAACTCTTTTATTTTTTTTACACTATCAGCATCTAAATTAAACAACTCTTCTGTGTCTTTTTTCTTTACCCAATAACCATCTGCTGTAAGTCTTGCTTGTAAGCAATGTTTTAATTCTGTACCCACTTTTTCAGGAACTAATTTTGCTAATGCAATACTATCAGGCAAAGGCAAATCCATTACTCTTGCTACATCTTTAATACTACTTTTTGCAGCCATTGTACCAAAAGTTACTATTTGTGCTACCTGTTGTTTACTGTATTTTTTTACTACATAATCTATAACTTTTTGTCTTCCTTCGTCATCAAAATCAGTATCAATATCTGGCATTGATTTTCTATCAGGATTTAAAAATCTTTCAAAAAGCAAATTGTATTTTATAGGATCAATGTTGGTAATTCCTACACAATAAGCAACTACACTACCAGCAGCAGAACCTCTTCCTGGACCAATAAAAACACCCATATCTCTACCAGCTTTTATAAAATCGCTTACTATTAAAAAGTAACCTGCAAAACCCATTGTTTTAATAGTAAATAATTCAAAGTCTATTCGTTCTTGTGTGGTAGATTCTATTTCATGATAACGTTTTTTAGCTCCTTCGTAAGTGAGATGTTTTAAATATTCCCATTGATTTAAGTTATCATCTGCATGAATTTTAAAAGTAGCAGGAATTGGAAATGCAGGCAATAAAATATCTTGTTTTAGATTTAGTGCTTCTATTTTATCTACTACAGCATTAGTGTTATCAATACTTTCAGGAATATCTTGAAATAAATTTTTCATTTCCTGAGATGTTTTGAAATAAAACTGATCGTTAGGGAATTTGAATCTTTTGTTTTTTACATGTAAATCATCGTTTATAATATCATCAAAGCCTGGTGTAGCTTGTTTATCGCCTGTATTGATGCAAAGCAAAATATCGTGTGCATTATAATCTTCTTTATCTGTATAATGGCTATCATTGGTAGCTATAACAGGAACATTAAATTTTTTTGAAAACCTCATCAACGTTTCGTTGATTTTTATTTGTTCTGTTATATTATGTCGTTGTAATTCTATATAATAATCCTCTCCAAAAACATCTAACCACCACTTAAATTCATTTTCTGCTGCTGTTTCATTTTCATTTAAAATTGTTTGAGGTACATAAGCACCAATGCAACAAGTTGTAGCTATTAATCCTTCAGAATATTGCAGAATTAATTCTTTATCAATTCTTGGGTATTTGCTGTACATGCCTTCAATATATCCAAGCGATGTAAGCTTAATTAAATTTTGATAACCTGTTTTATTTTTTGCTAATAATACCTGATGATAACGTTTATCTTTTTCTGCTTTGGTAAAAGTTCTTTTATGCCTGTTTTCTACTACATAAAATTCACAACCTACAATGGGTTTTACAATAGGTTCTATTTTATCAGTACCATCTTCATTTTTACCTACTATTTTAGTTTTTTTCCAAGCCTCTGCAACAAAAGAAAAAGCACCAAACATATTGCCATGATCTGTAATTGCCAATGCTGGCATATTATCTCTCATGGCTTTTTTATATAGGCTTTCTATGGAGGCTGCTCCATCTAATAATGAGTATTGTGTATGAACGTGTAAATGAGAAAATAACATTTTTATTTTTTGATTTATCTATTTATTAAAAAAATTCTTTAGAAAAAAATATACCTACTCTTTTTGAAAAGTAAATACCTTTAAACTACCACTAACATAATTGCACACCCAAGCTTCTAATTTATTTTCATCTTCGTAAACATCTACTCCTACTGGTTTTTCTTTACTTTCCAACGAATATAATTTTGTAAAACTTGAATCATTTATTTTAAAAACATCCAAAGTATTGCCATTGTAACATGTAACAAATAAGTATTTAGAATTTTTACTTAATGCTATAGTTCGTGGTTGATAATTTGTGTTTGTTTCAAATAAAGTTTTTCCTGTTTGCTCATTAATACAAGCTATTTTATTTAAACTATTATAGCTTACAAAAAGTCGTTGTTGATTATCTAAAATAATATGACGTGGTGCAGATTTTACTTTTATATTATTTTCAATTTTCCAAGTATTGTTATCAATTACTGTAATTGATTTTCCTCCCATAATTGCTATGTACGATTTTTTATTTTCATTATCAATAGCAATACCTCTTGGAATAGATGATAATGGAATGGTAGTAATTACTTTTCCATAAGGATATAATGTATCATTTAACTCCAACACACTTACATTGTAACTATGCCAGTTGCTTACCAACAAAAACTTATTATCATTGGTGCAAGAAATAACTTTTGGCGTTTTTCCTGTTTTTATAATTGGTACATAAACTGAGTCTTTAATTTTATTTTCAATATGTGTTATAAAAAGTTTTTTATTAGAAACTGATTGAGTTTTGTAATTCATAACAGTGTCAATGTGTATGGGTACTATTCCTTTTGCATTATGTAATGATACCCATAAAACTTTATCATTATTTGTAAAACAGGCTTCTACAGGTTTTTCTTCAAAAGATTCCATTGTAGTTTTTTTATCATAATCCCATCCTAATGCTTTTGTTGCTTTAAACTTAAAAATTCTATTTACTTTTCTTTCATTTCTATTGTACTCAAAAATGCTCATTGCTTCTAAATTCATTGCATATAACTTTGTTCCATTGCTGTTAAATAAAACAGATTTTGTTCCTGCATCGGCACCTACAACTTCTGATTTTTTAAAAATTAATTTGGTATAATCTTTTTTATGCGGTGTAGTATCTGTTGCTTTTTCAGTAGAAATAGTAGTTGCTACTCGTTTTTGTTTAGCAACAATGAGCAGTGTAAATAAGAAGAGCAATAATGGTATAATTCGTAAAAAAGCAAACATTTCTATTTTTTTGAAAGGATTTCAAATATCGTTTTTAAAGTTTAGAGGCAGAAGTTGCAATTATCCACACTACTTCATAAACTGAAAAGAATGTTAAAAAGTTTTGCAGGTTAATTGATTTTTAGGTAATGAAAGGTTAATTTGCATCAATCGGTAGTTATGAAATTAAAAAAACTTTTATCAGTAATAGCAGCTTTTGCCATTTTTACAAGCTGTAAGCCTTTGCAGAGTTTAACTGCCAAAGATGTTTCATCTGCTCCTAAACAACAATCATCAACTGTACAAAATACTAAAGTTAGTTTTATAGAAACCATAGAAGTAACACCAGGTAGTGTGGTAACATCTAAACATAAAACAAACAAAAACACCAATACAATAACTAAAAAAAGTGCTGAAGAAAAAAACAGTACACAAACAATTAGCTACACAAAGCCTAACGAAAACCTATCAAATTCTAATATAGAAAACGCAGATTTTTTACAGTTAAAATATGCTGTAATGTTAGATGCTACAGTAGAAAAATTAAATAACCTTACTTTATATCAAGTAATAGATAAATGGTGGGGAACAAAATATTGTTTAGGTGGTACAACAGAAAATTGTATTGATTGTTCTGCCTTTACTCAAACAATAGCTAAAGACGTTTACGAAGCACAACTCCCCAGAACTTCTCAAGAACAATACAACGCAACCTACCCTATTTCAACAGAAGATTTACAAGAAGGTGATTTGGTTTTTTTTCATACAGGAAGAAGAGGTAAAAGAGTTTCGCATGTTGGTTTTTATTTAATGAATAACAAGTTTGTTCATGCCTCTACCAGTAATGGTGTAATGATTAGCGATTTAACTGAGAGCTATTGGAAAAATAGATACAAAGGTGCTGGAAGATTAAAATCTAACAGCCATTCTATAAGTAAAAATTAAAATTCTTACACTTTTTTATAAGCCAACATTTACTGTAAAAACCAAGATGCAGCGTTAGGATTTTCTTTTAAAAAACTCTTATTTGGTAATTTCATTTATACGGCTACATTTGCAAAAAATTAAGGACTATGTTTTGGACATTAGAGTTAGCAAGCTACTTAGAAGAAGCACCATGGCCAGCTACAAAAGATGAATTAATTGATTATAGTATTCGTAGTGGTGCCCCTATTGAAGTAGTAGAAAATTTACAGGAATTAGATGATGAAGGAACAGAAGTGTATGAAAGCATTGAGGATATTTGGCCAGATTATCCAAGCCAAGATGATTTTATGTTTAATGAAGATGAGTATTAAAATTAAGTAACATTATTTCAATAAAAAGAGGCTGCAACATAAGTTGCAGCCTCTTTTTAATTTTAGGTCTTTACTACATTACTTTGTTATATAATTCAAAGAATCTGCAACATCGCCACATTCAAGCATACTTGTAGGACGATAAGGATTTTTAATATCTGAAGAACGACTTAACCAAAATGCATTGGCATCACCTTCATCAAAAGCCATTGGGCAATGTTGATGATACACAATTTCTCTATCGTATTGTACTACTTTTATTAAATTGTATAATTGGTCTGTAAGTACGTTAAAAGATTTTCTTTTGTTTAATAAAGTTTTCTCGGCTATTAAACCTTTTAATTCTGCAGACATGCTTTGTGAAAATGATTTTGCATTTTCTACAATTCCTGCATCGCCTTTTAATTCATTTAATTTTAAGCTATCTACAGCTACTAACATTTTACCTGCAAAAGCATTAATAAGTGTATCACTTTCTGTAATAAAATCATCTTTTAAATGAAAATAATTGTCCATTACTTCTTTAAAAGATTGATTGAAAGCATCTGAGTTTTTGCTTTTACTTAATGAGGCAGTAGGTACATCTTTTACTTCTGTTTTTTCTTCGCTGCCACAAGCTACTACTAAAAGTAAGAGTGCATAAAGGAAAAATTTTTTCATGTGTTGAGGTTTTTATTGATTTAAAAATATAGGTTGAAATCAGGTGTGTTTTAAACAACTGCTTCATCTGCTATTATTGTATTTTCTTTTTCTAAGGTATTATAATTTATCAATTCATTATACAGTGTATCTCTTTCTATAGGTATTCTTTTAGCTTGTTGTATTAAACGTACTAATTCTTCTGTAGTCATTGATGGGCTTTGCTCTTCGCTACCTGCCATAGAATAAATTTTTGTTGTATCATCTATTGTTCCATCTATATCATCAACTCCAAAACTTAAAGTTAGTTGAGCATTTTGCCTGCCCAACATGGGCCAATAAGCTTTAATGTGTGAAAAATTATCCATATACAATCTTGCAATAGCATACATACGCATATCTTCAACTACAGAAGATTCTGGTACATCACTCATTTCATTGTTTTTATTTCTAAACTTTAAAGGGATAAAAGTGTTGAAGCCATTTGTTTCGTCTTGTAATTGTCTTAAAGTTTCCATGTGATGTACTCTATGCCAATATTTTTCTATATGCCCATACAACATAGTTGCATTGGTATGCATACCTAATTGATGTGCTACTTTATGAATTTTTAACCAGCCTTCTGCATCAACTTTATCTTCACAAATTTTCTTTCTAATTTCTGGATGAAAAATTTCTGCACCTCCGCCAGGTAAAGATTGTAAGCCTGCATCTTTTAAAAACTGCATACCTTCTTCAACAGTCATTTTAGCTTTACGAAACATATATTCTAACTCTACAGGAGTAAAACCTTTTACATGCAATTCAGGACGATGAGCTTTGATGGCTTTTATAGTATTTGCAAAAAAATGTACATCTAATTTTGGATGAACTCCACCTACAATATGTACTTCTGTTACAGGTTGGTTATCGTATTTTTTTACAATATTCAGCATATCATCAATACTCAATTCCCAACCATCTTCTCTGTGTGCATACAAACGAGAATAGCTGCAAAATTTACAACTAAATACACAAATATTGGTAGGTTCTATGTGAAAATTTCTATTAAAAAAAGTTTTACTGCCATGCTTTTTTTCACGAACAAAATTTGCTAAACTTCCTACAAACGATAAAGAAGCATGCTCAAACAACAATACACACTCATCAAAACTAATTCTTTTATTATCTAAAATTTTATAGGCAATTTCTTTTAATGAAGTATTTTTTTCTGCATCTACAATAGCCTTAATATTCTTAATATCAGCCAACATAATAAATAATTTTAAACCTGTGCAAAGCTAAGTGTTCATGCTTAACAATGTAGGGCTTATTTGAAATGTTCAGTTTAAATAAAGTTATTTTTTGGAGTTAATAAAATGCTCTACCAATTTCCATAATACAACACCAGCAGCAGTTGCAACATTTAAAGAATGTTTCATACCTAATTGAGGAATTTCTATACAATTAGTACAAGCATCAATAACATTTTGTTGTACACCTTCTACTTCATTTCCAAAAACAACAGCTATTTTTTTATATGCACTCGCCTCAAATTTTTCCAACGAAATGCTTTCATCTGCCTGTTCTATTGCAAAAACATGGTAATCGTTTTTTTGTAGTGTTTGCACAGCTTCTAAAGCAGAATTAAATTGTATCCAATCTACCGTATCAGTAGCTCCTAATGCAGTTTTAGCCATTTGCTTATGTTCTGGTGTAGGCGAATAACCACAAATAAAAATAGCTTCAATTAAAAAAGCATCGGCAGTACGAAAAATGCTGCCTACATTGTACACACTTCTAATGTTATCTAATACAACAATAACAGGATTTTTTTCTGCTTGTTTAAATTCCTCAACAGATTTTCTGCCTAATTCATCCATGCTTAATTTTCGCATAAAGCAAAAGTAAGTGAAAGCAATTTTTTATTTGCCTGACAAAAAATAATTGAAATAAAAGAAGACGTTTTTTTATTAAATATTTTCAATAATAGCCAAACAGGTTTTTAATAATTTTTCAACTGCTGCATCGCCATCTTTACTAAATTCTTTTCTTACACGATTAGCAACTATAACATTAATGCTTAAACATTGATGTCCTAATAGTTTGCCTAAACCATAAATAGCACTTGTTTCCATTTCAAAATTGCTGATGCGATGATTACCAAAACTAAAGCTGGTTAAATTATCTACTAAAGAAGGATTAGAAATTCCTAATCTTAAAATACGTCCTTGAGGTCCATAAAAACCAGGACAGGTAACAGTTATACCTCTATGAAATCCATCTACAAAATGCTTAATTAAATTTACACCACAAGAAGCAATATAAGGTTGAATATTGCCTGTAAGTTGTGTATGTGCAATAAAATGTTGAAGTAATTGTTGCTCTTCCGAATTCATTTCAAGTCTGTAATAATTTAATAAATTATCTAAGCCTAAGCCGTGTGAACCAACAACTAAACTATCTACAGGAATATCTGCTTGCAAAGCTCCAGAAGTTCCTAAACGAATAATGGTTAATGGTGTAAGTTTTTCTTTGATAGTTCTGGTAGAAAAATCTATATTTTTTAAAGCATCTAATTCGTTTACGGTTATATCAATATTATCAGGACCAATGCCTGAAGACACAACAGTAATTCTTTTTTTACCTATATAACCCGTTGCATGTACAAACTCTCTGTGTTGCCCTTGAAACTCTATTGAGTCAAAGTATTTACTAACCTTAGCAACTCTAAAAGGATCGCCAACAGTAATTACAGTATCTGCCAATTCTTCTGGTGCAATATCTAAATGATAAATGGCACCTCTATCATTAATAATTAATTCCGATTCTGCTATTCTACTCATAAAAAATGTTTTTTGTTTTTAAAAAAAATTATTCAATATTACTCAACCGATTTTAAAATACCATCTTGTTTTTTATAAAAATATAATTTTTTGTTTTCAAAATAATTGATGCTTGGTACATCGTTGTTATTTAAAACAGGCTGAATGTTAAAGTTTGTAAATACATTAAAATCGTTGCTGGATAAGTTTTGTATAAAATCTTGTTTGTATTTTATAAGATGATGGCAAAATTTATAAGTTGCTTCATAAGCTTTCAAAAACCAATCACTGGCACGAGCAAAAAACTTATCATTATAAACATCGGTTAAATATTTTCCAAAACCATTTTCTCTTACAAAATTGTACGGCGATGAATAAATAATTTCTGAACCTTTTGCAGCACCTTCTAAAGGTATAGTATTGAATTCTTTTATACCATCAAAAGTTGGCATACCTATTACTGTTTTTTTAAAATTTTTCAACTGGTCTAAACTATTCACTAATCTCAAACCAAATTTTTCATTTACTGTACCACAAATAATTATATTGTTTTTAGAACTATCTAAGGCTTTGCGTAATTGAGTTAAACTAAAAGTATCCGTTAATTCTACTGTTGTATAATTTAAAGGAATGCCTTGCGTTACGTCTTTCATTTCTTTGAAAATGTTTTCTATGTCATTTTCTAATTTTCCTCTACGTTTTATATACACTAATTTTCCTGTAGAATAATTGCTTTGAATGTATTTATACAAACCCTCACAATGTGCATGTAGTGTGGGGTTTAATAATACAAAATAGTTGTTATCTGCTACACCACCATTATTAGGATAGGTTACAGAAATTAATGGAATTTTTTTACTCTTAGCCAAATCTGCTATTGGTTTTATTTCGTTATTTTCTTTAAAATAGGATATGATTAAAGAAACGCTATCCCAAAATTTTTGAGTCATAATTTTTTTCATGGGCATTGTTTTGCTCTTGGTATCAAAGAACAAAATTTCTAATGGCATTTTTTCTTTTTGTAAACTATCAACAGCCATCATTACACCATTGTAAAAATCTAACCCTGGCAAAATATTTCTTGGCATGGTGTTGCCAACTACTTTATAAGTTTCTCCATTAAATGCAGAATCAATAAATATAGGAGCAAGCACAACAACTTTATACACTGCATTTGGTTGAGTAGTGCTGTCATTTTCGTTTTGAGCTAATGCCGAAAAAAAACTAAAACAAAATAGGGTTATTAAAAATAAATACCTCATAATTAAATTGAATTACTATAAACACAAAGCAAATAGAGTAATAAATATAATGCCAAAAATTTAAAATAAATTATTCCCATTCAATAGTTGCTGGAGGTTTGCTACTTATATCATATACTACTCTGTTTATACCACGAACATTATTAATTATTTCATTAGAAACTAAAGCTAAAAAATCGTAAGGCAAATGAGCCCAATCTGCTGTCATACCATCAACACTTGTTACAGCTCTTAAAGCAACAGTATATTCGTACGTTCTTTCATCGCCCATAACACCTACACTTTTTACAGGCAATAAAATAGTGCCTGCTTGCCAAATGGTATCGTATAAATTTTTCTCTTTCAACAGTTGAATATAAATATCATCTGCAGCTTGCAACAGTTTTACTTTTTCTTCTGTTACCTCTCCTAAAATTCTTATGGCTAAACCAGGTCCAGGAAAAGGATGTCTATTAATCATATTTTCTAGTATGCCTAATGACAAACCTACTTTTCTTACTTCATCTTTAAACAAAAAACGCAAAGGCTCTACCAATTCAAGGTGCATGGTTTCTGGTAAACCTCCTACGTTATGATGACTTTTTATAGTAGCACTTGGTCCATGTACACTTACACTTTCAATAACATCAGGATAAATGGTTCCTTGTCCTAAAAATTTCACCTCAGCAATTTCTTTTGCTTCTTCTTGAAAAACATCAATAAATAATTTTCCTATTGTTTTTCTTTTTTCTTCTGGATCTATTTTGTTTTGTAGTTCTGTATAAAATATTTTTTTAGCATCAACTCCTGTTACATTCAGGTTGAGTTGTTCGTAAGTTTCTAATACTTTTTCAAATTCATTTTTTCTAAGTACTCCATTATCAACAAAAATACCATGCAACCTGTTGCCTATTGCTTTGCTTATAAGCATGGCAGCTACAGTACTATCAACACCTCCACTCAAAGCCATAATTACATGAGCATTGCCAATTTGTTGTTTAAGTTTTGCAACAGTTTCATGAACAAAAGAGGCAGGAGTCCAATCTTGTTTGCAAGCACATATTTCTGTTAAAAAGTTTTTAATAATTGTTTTGCCTTCGGCAGAATGATATACTTCTGGATGAAATTGTAAACCATACAAAGGCTTTGTATTTGTTGCAGATTTTTTAAATGCAGCAACAGGAATGTTTTCAGTTGTTGCCAATATTTCAAAATTTTCTGGAAGGCTTACAATGCTATCGCTATGGCTCATCCATACTTGAGAATTGTTGTGTACATGTTTAAAAATAACATCGTTTTTTGCAAGATGTAAAGAAGCTCTACCATACTCTCTTTTATTGCTTTTATCTACTTTTCCTCCAAAATTTTTTGCTGAAAGTTGAGCACCATAACACACTCCTAATACAGGAATTTTTTCTATAAATTTTTGAATGTTTACATCAGGATTATTAGTATCATTTACACTAAAAGGGCTACCACTTAAAATGAT
>Ga0116193_1001138_pt1 | contig 22933 bp, 17 predicted proteins | sample AD_UKC115_MetaG_FD_89892 | JGI IMG/M metagenome (GOLD analysis project Ga0116193, IMG submission 89892) | Active sludge microbial communities of municipal wastewater-treating anaerobic digesters from Hong Kong - AD_UKC115_MetaG | ecosystem: Engineered > Bioreactor > Anaerobic > Digestate... | reverse complement strand
TGAAGAAGGAAAAGCTGCGCGCCAAGGACAAGCTCATCGTCATGTGGGAACAGCTGCGCACCCAGCACTGAGCGATCCCGGCCGGTCGCGCCATCCTGCGGCGCGTGCCCGGCCCTGCGGTGAAGGGCCGGTCCGGCGGCAACCACGACCGTCGGGCCGGGGCGGGACCGGACCGGTCCGCGCATCGGCCCCCGCGCCGTCCGCACGCCGGCAATGGAACGGCGAACGTAGGCCAGCCGCCAGCGCCTCGTCGCGGCCCGGCGAGTGCCTCGGTTATCATCGCGCCCCGATCCGGCCGCCCCGCGGCCGCCCTTGATCCGAACACCTGCCGCCGCCCACGCCGGCCTGCAGGCCGGGAGTCCGCATGAACGTCCAGCAGAGTGTCCTCGAGCTGATCGGGCACACGCCGATGGTCAAGGCGCAGCATCTCGATACGGGGTGCTGCGAGCTGTTCCTAAAGCTCGAAAACACCAATCCGGGCGGTTCGATCAAGGATCGCATCGGTCTCGCCATGATCGAGGCCGCCGAGCGCGACGGCCGTCTGCAGCCCGGCGCGACGCTCGTCGAGGGCACGGCCGGCAACACCGGCATCGGTCTCGCCCTCGTCGCCCAGCAGAAGGGCTACAAGCTCATCCTCGTCGTCCCCGACAAGATGAGCCGCGAGAAGATCTTCAACCTGCGCGCGATGGGCGCCGAGGTCGTGCTGACGCGCTCCGACGTCGGCAAGGGTCATCCCGAGTATTACCAGGACCTCGCCGCGCGGATCGCCGTGGACACGCCCGGCGCGTATTTCATCAACCAGTTCGGCAATCCGGACAACCCGCGCGCCCACGAGGAAACGACCGGTCCCGAAATCCTCGAGCAGATGGGTGGGCGCATGGATGCGATCGTGTTCGGCTGCGGCTCATCCGGCACGATGACCGGACTGTCGCGCTATTTCGCGAAGGCCGCGCCACAGGTCGAACTGGTGCTCGCCGATCCGGTCGGTTCGATCCTCACCCAGTACATCAACGAGGGCGTGCTCTCGACCAAGTCGGGTTCGTGGATGGTCGAGGGCATCGGCGAGGATTTCCTGCCGTCGATCGCCGATTTCTCGCACGTGCGGAAGGCCTATGCGATCGCGGACAAGGAGAGCTTCCTCGCCGCGCGCGAGCTGCTGATGAAGGAGGGCGTGCTCGCCGGCTCGAGCTCCGGCACGCTGCTCGCCGCCGCGCTCCGCTATTGCCGCGAGCAGACCGTGCCCAAGCGCGTGGTCGTGCTGGTCTGCGACACGGGCAACAAGTACCTGTCGAAAATGTTCAACGACTACTGGATGCTCGACAACGGCTTCCTCGAGCGCCCGCACTACGGTGATCTGCGCGATCTGATCCTGCGTCCGTATGCGCAGCATGACACGGTCGTGATCGGACCGCGCGACGCGCTGACCGTCGCCTATCAGCGCATGAAGCTGTACGAGATCTCGCAGCTGCCGGTCATGGACGGCGACCGCATCGTCGGCATCGTTGACGAGTCCGACGTGCTGATGCACGTGCATGCCGACGAGGCGCGCTTCCGCGATCCGGTGTCGACCGCGATGATCACCAAGCTCGAATTGCTCGACGTCAAGGCGCCGATCGAGGCGCTGATGCCGGTGTTCGACCGCGGCCACGTCGCCATCGTGATGGACGACGAGAAGTTCCTCGGCCTCATCACGCGCATCGACCTCCTGAACTACCTGCGCCGGCGCGTGCAGTAATGCACCGCCTGCCACGAGCCCGGAAGCCCCGCATGTCCAAAGATCAGAAGTTCGGCCTCGGCACCCGCGCCATCCATGCCGGTCAGGAGCCCGATCCGTCCACCGGCGCCGTGATGACGCCGATCTATGCGACTTCGACCTACGCGCAGAAGAGCCCCGGCGTGCATCAGGGCTTCGAGTACTCGCGTTCGCACAATCCGACGCGCTTCGCGTACGAGCGCTGCGTCGCCGATCTCGAAGGCGGCACGCGCGGCTATGCGTTCGCTTCCGGGCTCGCCGCGACCTCGACCGTGCTCGACGTGCTCGACTCGGGCAGCCACATCATCTGCATGGACGATGTTTACGGCGGCACCTACCGTCTGTTCGAGCGCGTGCGCCGCCGCTCGGCGGGGCTCGACTTCAGTTTCGTCGATCTCAACGACCGCGCCGCGCTGGAAGCCGCGGTCAAGCCCACGACACGGCTGATCTGGATCGAGACGCCGACCAATCCGCTGCTGAAGATCGTCGACATCGCCGCCGTCACCGATTTCGCGCGGTCGCGCGGCATCCGCGTCGCGGTCGACAACACCTTCGCCTCGCCGATCCTGCAGCGCCCGCTGGAACTCGGCGCGCATCTGGTGATGCATTCGGCGACCAAGTACTTGAACGGTCATTCCGATATCGTCGGCGGCATGCTGGTGGTTGGCGACGATGCCGAGCTCGCCGAGAAGATGACCTTCCTGCAGAACGCCGTCGGCGGCGTGCAGGGCCCGTTCGACAGCTTCCTCGCGCTGCGTGGCCTGAAGACCCTGCACCTGCGCATGCGCGCGCACTGCGCGAACGCCCTGGCGCTGGCCGAGTGGCTCGAATCACATCCGAAGGTCGAACACGTGATTTACCCGGGTCTCGCGAGCCATCCGCAGCACGCGCTCGCGAAGCGCCAGATGGCCGGCTTCGGCGGCATGCTTAGCGTATACGTCCGGGGCGGACTCGACGGCGCACGACGGTTCATGGAGCGCTGCCGGCTGTTCGCTGTGGCCGAGTCGCTCGGCGGCGTCGAGAGCCTGATCAATCATCCGGCGATCATGACCCACGCCTCAGTGCCGGCCGAGAACCGCGCACGGCTCGGGATCCACGACAACCTCGTGCGCCTGTCGGTCGGCGTCGAGGATCTCGCCGACCTGCGCGCCGAGCTGGATGCCGCGCTCGCCGCGGTCTGAGCGCGCGGGCCGGCCGTGAGCGACGCCGCCGCCAGAACTGGCTTTCTCGCCGGTCCGTTCACGGCCTTTGGCCGGCACCGCTCGCTGACCTTCGAGCTGGCCCGGCGCGACGTGCTCGGCCGCTACCGCGGTGCGAGCTTCGGCCTGGTCTGGTCGATGCTCACGCCGTTCCTGATGCTGCTGGTCTACACGCTCGCGTTCGGCTCGGTGTTCCAGAGCCGCTGGCCGCAGGCCGGTGCCGGCGGGCCCGATTACACGATGATCCTGTTCGTCGGCCTGATCGTGCACGGCTTCTTCAGCGAGTGCCTGATCCGCGCGCCGCAGCTCGTGGTCGGCAATCCGAGCTTCGTCAAGCGCGTGGTCTTCCCGCTCGAGATCCTGCCGTGGCCGATGCTGCTCTCGGCACTGTTCCATGCGCTGATGAACCTCGCCGTGTTCGCCCTGTTGCATGCCGTGCGCTTCGGCGCGCCGCCGGCGACGCTCGTGCTGTTCCCGCTCGTGCTGCTGCCGCTGGCCCTGCTCTGTGCGGGCATCGGCTGGCTGTTCGGCGCACTCGGCGTATACCTGCGCGACATCGGCCAGATCACCGGCGTGCTGGCCACGGCGATGCTGTTCCTGTCCTCGGCGGTGGTGCCGGTCGAAAGCCTGCCGGATACCTACCGCTGGGCGTTCGAGCTGAACCCGCTGAGCTTCATCATCGATCAGGCGCGTGCCGTCGCGTTGTGGGGCCGCTGGCCGGACTGGCCGGGACTCGGCCTGTACGCGCTCGGCAGCCTCGCGTTCTGTTACGCGACGTATGCCTGGTTCCGTGCCACGCGCCCGGGGTTCGGCGATGTCCTCTGATCTGGCGATCCGCGTCGCCGGCCTCGGCAAGGCCTTCGCGATCTATGACAAGCCGCATCATCGCCTGCTGCAGCAGATCCTGCCCGGGCGGCGTGCCTGGCATCGCGAGTTCCATGCGCTGCACGACGTGAGCTTCGAGGTGCGCCGCGGTGAGACGGTCGGCATCGTCGGGCGCAACGGATCGGGCAAGTCGACCTTGCTGCAGATCGTCTGCGGCACGCTCGCGCCGAGCGCCGGCACGGTCGAGGTCCACGGCCGCATCGCCGCGCTGCTCGAACTCGGCGCGGGTTTCAACCCGGAATTCACTGGCCGCGAGAACGTCTATCTCAACGGCACGGTGCTTGGTCTCACGCGCGCCGAAGTCGAGGCGCGCTTCGATGCGATCGCGGCCTTCGCCGACATCGGCGAGTTCATCGATCAGCCGGTGAAGAGCTATTCGAGCGGCATGTACGTGCGCCTCGCGTTCGCCGTGGCGATCCACGTCGTGCCGGATATTCTGGTCGTCGATGAAGCCTTGTCGGTCGGCGACGAGGCGTTCCAGCGCAAGTGCTACGCGCGCATCCAGCGTCTGCGCGAGGACGGCGCGACGGTGCTGTTCGTCTCGCATTCGGCCGGTACGGTCATCGAGCTCTGCAGTCGTGCGATCCTGCTCGACCGCGGCGAATGCCTCGCGATCGGCACGCCGAAGCACGTCATCGCGCGCTACCACAAGCTGCTCTATGCCCCGGCCGAACGTGCCGAGACGCTGCGCGCGGAACTGCGTGCGGAGCGGCGCGACGGCCCGTCATCCGGCGTGGCGCACCCGGCATCAATGCTCGATGGTGCCTCGGCGGCGCGTACCGATGCCACGGCGCACGCTGCGGAACTCGCCGAGACCGCATGGTTCGAACCGGGCCTGGTTCCGCAGAGCACGGTCCACTATGCCGCGCGTGGTGCCGAGATCCTCGATCCGCACATCGAGACGCCGGGCGGCCGGCACGTCAACGTGCTGCGTCCCGGCGGCGCGTTCGTTTATGTCTATCGCGTGCATTTCCAGCAGGCCGCGTGCGCGGTGCGTTTCGGCATGCTGTTCAAGACCACGACCGGCGTCGAGCTCGCTGGTGCGGTCAGTGCGCAGCCGGCCGACGCGCTGCCGCTGATCGAGGCAGGTCAGAGCATCGAGGTGCGCTTCCGCTTCCGCTGCCTGCTCGCGCCCGGTACGTACTTCGCGAACGCCGGTGTGCTGGGCCTGATCGGGGAAAGCGAGGAATATCTCGACCGGCGCATCGACGTGGCCATGTTCCGCGTCCTGCCCGATCCGCAGCGCCTGGCGACGGGGCATGTCGATCTCGACGTGCAGCCCGAACTCGGCAATGTCGTCGCCACGGAATCCAGTCCAACATGACCGACCAGCCTTCCACCGCCATACTCGTCCTCGGCATGCACCGCAGCGGCACCTCGGCGGTGACGCGCGTGCTGAATTTGCTGGGTGTCGAACTCGGCTCCGACCTGCTCGGCCCCGGCTACAGCAACGAGCAGGGTTTCTGGGAGCACCGCGAGGCCTATGCGATCGACGATCGTCTGCTCGTCCGTCTTGGCCGCACCTGGCACGACGTGCGCGATCTGCCGGCGAACTGGCGCACGCATCCGGCCACATTGCGTGCGAAGGCCGAGATCGTCGAGCTGGTCGGTCGCGAATTCGCGGCGTCGCCGCTCTGGGCGATCAAGGATCCGCGCATCTGCCGGCTGACTGCATTGTGGGTCGAGGCGCTGCGCGAATGCGGCCAGGCGCCGCGTGCGCTGATCGTCGTGCGCGATCCGTTCGAGGTTGCCGAATCATTGCGCGTGCGCGACGGCTGGGCGCCGGCGCAATCCATCCTGCTCTGGGTGCAGCATCTGCTCGACGCCGAACGCGCGAGCCGCCACCTGCCACGCAGTCTGGTTTTCTACGATGGCCTGCTCGCCGACTGGCGCGGCAGCGTCGCGCGCTTCGCACGCGAGCTGGTGGTCGACTGGCCGGTCGCCATCGAGGCGGCGGCCGGCGCAATCGAGGCGTATCTCGATCCCGCCGAGAAACACCATCGCAAGCCGGCATGCGAAGGACAGCCGATGTCCGGGTTCCTTGCCGCGCTGCTCGCGGCCTGCCGGCAGGCCGCCGAAGGCGATGCGGAGGGCTGGCAGGCGCTCGCACGGCTCGGTGACGAGTTCGCCGCGGTCGCCGGCCTCTACGCAGGAGCCATCGAGGATCTCACCGCACGCCTCGACGGTGCCGAAAAGCGCGCCAGGGACGCGGAGACCTGGCTGAATGCGGCGCGCCCAGCGGTCGAGGCGGCCACCGCCGCAGCCAGCGACATCCACAAGGTCGGCGAAAGCCTGCGCCTGCAAGGTGAGGTCGCGCAGCGGCTCGAGCATCAGTTGAAGCTCGCCGATGCGGCGTTGTGGGAAGCGAACGAGACCCGGGCACGGCTCGAAGCGGATTTGACACAGCATGCGGCCGAACTGGCCGAGCGCAACGCCGCGCTCGCCGACGCCGAGGCGCGCTGGAACGCGTTCCGGGACGGGGTCGAAACCAAGCGGCGTGCCTACGAAGCGGCGGTCGAAGCAGACCTGCAGCGTCTCGAGGCCGCCGACGCCGTGCGGGTTTCGCTCGAAATCGCCCTGCAGGCGAAGGACGAGCGGTTGCGCGAGCTGCTGGCCGAGTGCGAGGCCCTGCGCGTGGCCCTGGCGCAGACGCGCCAGGCGGATGGGGCCTCGCGTGCCGATCGCAGCCGCCGCGGTGGGTCCTCCGCGATGCAGGACGGAGCGCCGGTAGCGCGCGGCGGACAGGACGGTTGATCATGCGCGGTCGATGGCATCGCCGTGAGCATGAGCACTCACGGGCCGGCGACGCGGCTGCGCAGGCGATGACGATTCACCGCGCCAGCGAGAGCAGGACGCGGGCAGGGACCAGGGGAGAGGCATGAAGATCGATAGGATCGCCATCCGGCAGGGCATCGACTACTACCGCAGTTTCGGTCTGATCGCCTTCGTCCGGCGCTTCGTCCATCTGTACCGTTACGGGCCCGAGTTGCCGAGCTTCGTGCCGGCGCCGCGCAGCGAAGAGACGCGTACGGGCGGTGCGCCGCTGTCGGCCGTACAACTGCTCGCCAGGCGCTTCCAGAGCCTGCGTCCGCTCGGCATCTACCGCTCGCCGGTCGATCCGCCACGCCTGAATCTGGTCACCGACAGCATCAATAAGGGCAGCCTGTTCGGCGGCGTGGCGACCGCGATCCTGCTGGCCGCACTGCTCGCCGAGCGGCGCGGCATGCGTCTGCGCATCGTCACGCGCACCGAGAAGCCGAATACGGCCAACGTGCGCCACGTGCTCGACTGCAACGGCATCGAGTTCTCCGGCATTGTGGAATTCGCGCATGCGCCGGTCGGCAGCGAATCGCCGGAACTCGACGTCGGCGCCAACGACCACTTCCTGACGACCTCGTGGTGGACCACGGCGAGCGTGCTCGGCAGCGTGCCGGTCGAGCGCGTCATCTACCTGCTGCAGGAAGACGAGCGCATGTTCTACTCGCTTGGCGACGACTTCCTGCGTGCCGGCGAAATCATGCGCCACGCCGGGCTGCGCATCGTGATCAATTCGAGGATGCTGTTCGAGCACCTCGTCGCCGAGGGTTTCACGAACCTCGTGCGCAAAGGCGCGAGCTTCGAGCCGGCCTTCGATCCACGCACCTTCCATCCGGTTCCGCGCATCGAGGGCGGCAAGCGTCGGTTCTTCTTCTATGGCCGGCCGAACAACCTGCGCAACCTGTTCTACCGCGGCATCGAGGCGATCGACGCGGCGGTGCGGCGTGGTGTGCTCGACCTCGCCGAATGGGACATCCACATGGCCGGCAAGGATCTGCCGGCGATCACCTTCGGCGACGGCTACCGGCCGATCGTGTCCGACAACCTTTCGTGGCAAGAGTACGGCGAGCTGGTGCGTGGCATGGATCTCGGCCTGTGCCTGATGTACACGCCGCACCCGAGCTATCCACCGCTCGATCTCGCCGCCTGCGGCGCGGCGGTGGTGACCAACCGCTTCGGACCCAAGCACGACCTCGACCGCTACTGCCGGAACATCCTCTGCGTCGAGCCCGATCTCGAATCGCTCGTCGAGGGTCTCACGCGCGGCGTGCGCCTGGCCGCGGATGCGGCCACGCGCCAACGCCATCTCGATGTGAGCGGCATCCAGCGCGACTGGCGCGCCGCGCTCACTCCCGTCGTCGACCAGCTCGCCTGAGGAATCGCATGTTCGTCGTCGAACACCCACCGGCCGCCTATTCCGATCCCTGGGCCGTAACGCCGTTCGAGGCGCGCCTGATGCTGCTCGAGCGCGGCAGCGCGCACATCGCCTATTTCTACGAGAAGCCGGATAACAGCACCTTCCGCTACCGCGTCTACAACATGATCCAGGCGCTGCAGGCGTCGGCGCTGGATGTCGGTGCGGCCTGCTTCCATACCGACGACATCGACCGGCTCGACGAGGTGATCGATCGCGCCGACGTGCTGGTCGTGTGCCGTGCGCGTTACACCGACAAGCTCAACCGTGCGATCCTGCGCGCCCGGCACCAGGGCAAGCCGGTGTATTTCGACGTCGATGACTTCGTCTTCGACACGGACTACGTGAACCTGATCGTCACCACGCTCGACCAGGACTTGAAACATCCGGGCATCTGGGATCACTGGTATGCCTACATCGGCCGCATCGGCGCGACGCTGAAACTGTGCGATGCGGCGATCACCACCAACGCCTTCCTCGCGGGGCGTATCGCCGAATTTGCCGGTCTGCCCACGCATGTGATCCCGAACTTCCTCAACCGCGAGCAGATGGAGATCTCCACGCGGATCTTCGAGGAGAAGCAGCGGCGCGGGTTCCAGCGTACCGAGCAGATCTATGTCGGCTACTTCAGCGGCACGCCGACCCACACCCGCGATTTCCAGGTCGCCTCGTCGGCGCTGATGGACCTGATGGAGGCCGATCCGCGCATCGTCCTGCGCGTGGTCGGCTACATGGAGTTGAAGGACGAGTGGCGCCGGTTCGCCTCCCGCGTCGAGTTCTATCCGCTGCACGATTTCATCAACCTGCAGCGTCTGATCGGCCTGGTCGAAATCAACCTCGTGCCGCTGCAGGACAACGTCTTCACGAACTGCAAGTCGGAACTGAAATACTTCGAGGCCGGCATCGTCGGCACGCTGACCGTGGCTTCGCCGATCCACACCTATGCCCAGGCGATCGAAAACGGCCGGAACGGTTATCTCGCGCGCAGCCTCGACTGGGGTCCGGCGCTCGAGACGTGCATCGCACGGCTGGCCGATTATCCGGCCATGGCCGAGCGCGCCTGGCAGGATGCCGAACGGCGTTACGCGTGGTATCGGCAGATCCCGCTGATCGAGCGCACGCTGCTGCCACGGCACGTCTGAGCCGGCGGCGCCGATGTCCACACCCGGCCATGCGGCGTACGGATTCCCGTTCGGGCTCGCCGTGCTGCGGCGCTTGCCGTGGACCGTCTGGCCACGATGGTTCTGGTGCCAGGCGCGGCTCGCGCTCGCCGGCATTGCCGCACGGCGTGCGTATGCGCGTCGTGTCGCGGCCGAGCGCACGGATCTCGCCGCGGCATGCCGTGCCCAGCGCGAGGCACTGGATCAGGCCGGCGCCTTGCCGCGCATCGCCGTGCTGGTCCCGGTCTACGATCCGCCGCTCGATTGCCTGCGTCGTTGCCTCGACAGCGTGCTCGGTCAGGTCTACGCGAACTGGGAACTGTGCTTCTGCGACGATGCGTCGAGCCAGCCCGAGGTACGTGCGTTGCTCGCGGACTACGCGGCACGCGATACGCGCATCAGCGGCACGTTCCGCGAACGCAATGGCCATATCTCGACGGCCAGCAACGACGCGCTTGCGCTTGCCGCGGGCGACTACCTGGCCCTGCTCGATCACGACGACGAGCTCTCGCCGCTCGCGCTCGGCGAAATCGCACTGGCGCTTGCTGCGCATCCCGGCTGGCAGATCGTCTACACCGACGAGGACAAGATCGACCGGCACGGGCGGCGCTTTGATCCACACCGCAAGCCCGCCTGGAATGCCGAGCTGCTGCTCGGTCAGAACTACGTCGGCCACCTCGTCGCGTATCGCACGGCGCTCGTGCGCGGTTGCGGCGGATTCCGCGAAGGCTACGAAGGCAGTCAGGATCACGATCTCGCCCTGCGTGCGAGCGAGCGGCTCGCCGCCGACGCGATCGGGCATATTCCGGAAGTGCTCTATCACTGGCGTGCCTTGCCCGGTTCGACGGCCGCGCGCCTCGATGCCAAACATTACGCCGGCGATGCCGCGCGGCGTGCCGTGCAGGACGCGCTGGTCCGCCGCGGCATCGACGCCGAGGTGCTGCCATTGCCAGGCCTGCCAGGGCATTTCCGCCTGCGGCACCGGCTGCCACCGCGCGATCTGCGCGTGCTGCGCATCGGCCGCGACGCCGATGGTGCAGTGGTCGAGGCCGAGCGGATCGAAGGCCGGCCGGACGCAGTCGGAGGACATCGCTGGCAGGTGGTGCCGGACAGTCTCCGGCGCTTCGATCCGCCGTTGCGCACCGAGGCGGACATTGCGGCCATGATCGAAGCGCAGCCGAGTGACGTGATCGTGACCGGTATACCGGGGCTCTATGCGCTGTCGGACGAGTCGTGGCACGAACTCGTCTCGCAGGCCTTGCGTCCGGATGTCGAGGCAGTCGGCGGGCTGGTGCTCGACGGCGCCATGCAGCACGCCAGCGGTCTGCGTGCCGGCGCGAATGGCACGCTCGAACCACTGTTCGCAAGTCTGCCGTTCGGCGCCGCCGGACCGATGCAGCGGGCGCGGCTCGTGCAGGAGACGGCGGCCGTCGCCTGGGAATTGCGCGCCTGCGCGGGTGAGCACGATCGACGCGACGGCACGATGACATCGACGTGCCCACCAGCCGCTGCTGGTGATGCGTTCCCTATCCGGAGCCGCCATGTCGTGTGGACGCCATACGCCTGCTTCGGCGTCGCGGCGGCCTCTCACGGCGCGGCGGCGACCGGCCATCACATGAGTTCTGCTGGCGATTCCTCGATCGCCGGATCGGATCGATGAGGAGATCTGCCATGCAGGAACGAATCCGGGTGCTGATCGGCTCCAGACTGTTTTGGCCGCTCGTCTGGATGCTCTGCGTTGCCGCATTGCAATTCCTGCCGCGCACGGGCGCCGAGTTGCAGGTACAAATGGAGGCCGAACGCGAAGGCATCGCCCAGGTCTACTTCGACCGCGGCGAGCCGTTGAACGAGGCCGCCTCGGTGCAGCGCCGATTACGGCCCGGCTCGAACTGGTTGGTCTTTCCGCTTCCGGAAGGCACGTACCGCGGTTTCCGCTTCGATCCGACCAACAACGACGGCAGCGTGACGATCCGTCGCGTCGCGCTGTGGCGCACGGGCGAGCCAAGACCCGACGAAGTGCTGGCTGCCCTGAAGCCGGCGGCGAACGTGGCACATTACGAGGCGATCGTCGGCGGCGTGCGTGTTGTCCCCACGCCTGCCGTCAACGATGCGCAGCTCATGCTCGACTTCCCGATCCGGCTCGGCGGCGGGTTGGCATCGTTCATCGCTGACCTGTTCCGCGGTCTGCTGTTGACGGCCGTGCTGTGGCTCTGCGCGCGGCTCGCCCGGACGGAAGCCATCGAGCTACGCGGGCTCGTGGGCGCCAGCGCGGTGACGGCGGGGGGGCTGATCCTCGCCATGGCCATCGTCAGCGGCAAGACGAGTGCGGTGCATCCGGACGAAATGTCCCATCTGCTTGCCATGGTGTACCACCTGACCCACGGCGTGCTGCCACCGAAGGTCACCGATCCGGATCTGTATTCGTCGATCTCGCTGTTCGGGTTTTCCTACCTGTTCGAACTCGACATCGTCTATCCGCTCGCCGCGCTCGTGTTGTCACCATTCGGGGTCGTGCCCGGCGATGCGGTGCTGTCTGCGCGACTGTTCAGCTTCGCGCTTTGGTGCGTGCTGCTGGTTTTCGCCGTGCGGCGCCGGTCGTGGGCCGCGGTCGCCGCCGTGGGGCTAGTATCACCACAGGTCTGGTACGTGTTCTCGTACTTCAACGGGGATGCCTTGCCGTTCCTGCTCTCGCTGATCGCGGTGGCCTTGGCCAGTGATCCCGACGGTGGCGTCGCCGCCTATCTCGAGCACGGCAGGCTGCGCCGCGGGGAACTCGCATTACTGATCCTCTGCTGCGGTCTGCTGCTGATCTCCAAGCGCAACTACCTCCCGGTCGTTCCCGTGATCGCGTCGTGGCTGGCGGTCCGCCATCTCGGCCTCCGTTTCATTGAGGCGACGTTCCTGGTGTTCGGTCTGGCTCTGGCCGGTGCCGGAACGATCCTGCGTGCACCGATGTTCGGATCGCCGTTGCCGGGCGGCATGCTGCTGCTCGTGCTTGGTGCGCTGGTCTTCGCGGTGGCTGCCGGGCATTTCCTCTGGCGCCTGCGAGGCGAGGCGGCGAGATGGCCGGCCTTCCGGCGTCTGGCCCTGCTGCTCGGACTCGTCGTCACCGTCGCCCTGCCGCGCGTGCTTTGGGACGTGCATCAGAACGGCCTGCCGGGTGCCAAGCGCGCGGTCGTCGCGCAGATCCAGGAACAGCGGGCCGCGCCGGACTTCAAGGCCTCGGTGATCGAGCAGGGCAAGGGCTACTTCGGCCTCGCCCTCGCGAAAAAGGGCGTCACCCTGCCGCAGGTCGCGCTCGCACCGTGGCATTGGGCTTTGGGCAGCCTGCGCAGCGCCTTCGGCGTGTACGGATTCATGAGCATCTTCGCGCCGGCTTGGATCTATGCCGTGCTGATCGGCAATTTCGCCTTGCTCGTCGCTTGCGGGCTGCTCGCCATGCGAAGGCGGTCAACGGCGCAATGGCCCACGCAGGTCATGCTGGTTGGCGGGGGTGCTTTCCTGGTCGCGCTGAGTTCATTGCTGCATAGCTGGGTCAACGATTTCGAAGCGCAGGGACGCTATCTGTTCCCGGCCTTCGCGATCCTGGCCCTGCCGCTCGGCGCTGCGGTCGAGCGGCTGCCACGCGGTGTCTTTCGCTTTTGCCTGGTCTTTGGCGGCATGTTGTCTGGCCTGGCGTTCGCATTCGTCGCACTGCAGGCGTTCGCTCCGCCGTCGTGATGTAGCTTAGAAGCGCCCGCTCGGCAGCACGCGCGCCTTGAAGCGGGCCAGCGTCTGCTGCAGGGCATAAGGCAGCCGGCTCACCACGGCCTTGCGCAGACGGAACACGGGTGGTGAGACATCGGTGACCGGTGTGCCGTCAGGGATGCGGGCCACGGCGATCTCCGGCGGCAGCGCGCCGGCATGGTCGCGATGCACGTAAAGCAGCAAGTTGAAGCGGTACCAGAATGAGATGGAAGCATCGCCGGCGATCTGCGGCCTGATGCAGTCGTAGGCGTCGAAGCCGCGTGCGGCGAACTTGTCGCGCCAGTAGTCGTAGGGCTGTTCGTTGACGTGGAATTCGCCACCCTGACCCGGCGGTGCGGCCGAGAACAGCACGAGTCCACGGCTGTGTCGCGCGATGTTCGCGACGAACGTGTCCGCAGCCGAAGCAGGAATGTGTTCGGCGACTTCGAGCGACTGCACGAGATCGAACGGCCGGCCGAGGTCGAGCGGCTGCGAAAGATCGGCCGACGTGAACGCGTCGCGTGAAATCGCAAGCGCCGCACGATCGACGTAATCGCCATCGACACCGGCGATGTCCATGTTGCCGAGCATGGCCCATTCGGACAGCCAGGTGCCGCGCGCGCAGCCGATGTCGAGCACGCTCGCGGGTTTCAGCGCCGGAGCGAGCAGGTCAATGATCCGTCGGGCGGCATGACGTGAGGAGCGGTCGGTGTAGTCCATGAACCGCTCGTCGTATAGATGTCCCATCATTCCTCCTAGCGTAGACAGAGGGCGATGCCCAGCGCGATCAGGGCAATGCCGAGCCATTTCAGCGGCGAGATCGATTCGCCGAGCAGCAGCGTGGCGAGCGAGATCGTGGCGACGTACTGCACGGATACGAGGACCTGTGCCATGTGCAGCTCGAAGCGCTTGAGCGCCCAGGCGTAGGCAATCACGCCGAACGCGAAGCAGCCGATCCCGGCGAGCGTTTGCCACGGCACGCGGCCGGCGACGAGCCAACGTGGTGAGGCGTCCATCGCGCCGAGCTTGAGCAGCACGTTGCCTGCGGCATTGCCGAGCACGACCCCGATCAGGGCGAGGTAGCCGGCAGCGCGTGGAAGGAGGGTCGGTTCCATTGCGGACTCCGGGAGAATGGGCGGTCAGACTGGCTGCGGCATACGATGTGCCAGTGGCATGACCGTGTGGCATCGGCAGGCGGGCACATCGCATCGGCCTGTGCAGCCGGGCACAGGATCGGGGCAGGGGTGATCACGGTCTGCATCGGACGGCATTGCATGGGCATGTCTCAACCGAAATTCGACAGCACCATCTGGCTCCACAAGTAGAGCCGATGATCGGCGCGGTTCGCACGGTGCTCGTCGAGGCGCCCCTGCCAGTAGCCGCCGACGTGCGTACGAAGGCCTTCCGGTGGCAACAGGCCCTCCTGGAACCAGCGGCCGACCGGTACCGCGAAGCCCTGCTTGCGACGACCGGTGATCGCCTCGGGCAGCAGGCGGCGCGCGGCGTGCTTGAGCAGCCACTTGCCGCGGCCGTTGCGCAACTTCCAGTGTGAGGGCAGACGGCGTAGGAAATCGACGACCTCGATGTCCAGGAACGGTGCACGTACCTCGAGCGAATTCATCATGCTCGCGCGATCGACCTTGGGCAGGATGTCGTCCTGCAGATACAGGTCGACGTAGAAGCAGATCGTACGATCGACATCGTCGCCACCGGCCGCGCCGCCGCGCTCCCAGGCCGCGATCGCCTCGCTGTACAGGCTCTCGGGCTCGACCGGTGTGCCGAGCAGATCGGCGAGATCGGTGTGTGCGAGCGGCGCCATCCAGACCGGCAGCCACAGCGCGGGCGGGTGTCCGACGCCCCGCAGCGTACGCTTGAGCTTGAAGTCGAGGCTCATGTAGCGGTGTGAAACCGGCAGGCGCGCGGCGACGGCGGCGATCGCGCGATGCAGGGGCCGCGCGACGAGACGCCGGTACCAGCGTGCATAGCGCAACGCGCGGAACGGGTCATAGCCGGCGAGCAGTTCGTCCGCACCGTCGCCGCCTAGCGCGGCGGTCACCTTGCGCCGCGCGTGCCGACAGAGCAGGAAGGTCGGCAGCAACGAGGCATCGGCGAGCGGTTCGTCGAGGCGCGCGAGTACCTCAGGCAGGCCGAGGCGCATCTCCTCGACCGAGCACGTCTCGACCTGATGCGCCGCGCCGATGTGGGCGGCGACCCGACGCGCATGCGGCGATTCGTCGAAATGCGCATCGTCGAAGGCGATCGAGAACGTCTGCAGACGATCGCGGCCGGTGTGCCGGATCGCGAGCGCGGACACGGTCGAGGAATCCACGCCGCCGCTTAAGAACGCACCGACCGGTACATCGGCGACGAGACGCCGCGCCACGGCGCGGTCGAGCGTGGCGAGCAGTTCCTCGGCGAGTGCTTGCGGATCGGCCGCGAGCAGCGCGGCATCCGGCGCCGGTTCGTAACACCAGTAGCGCGTCAGGCGCAGCGCACCGCTGTCGAGATCGAGAACCATCCAGTGCCCGGCCGGCAGCTTGTACACCCCGTCCAGAATGCTGAGCGGTGCCGGCACGAAGCCGTAGGCGAAGTATTTGCGCACCGCATCCGGCGAGAGCCCCGCGCTGACCGCCGGATGCCGGCGCAGCGCGCCCAGCTCTGAGGCGAACACCAGGCCGTCGCGGGCATGCCGGTAGTACAGGGGCTTCTTGCCGAAGCGGTCGCGGGCGAGGATCAATTGCCGGCGGCGGCGATCGTGCAGGGCGAAGGCCCACATGCCGTTCATGCGGGGCAGCACATCTGGGCCCCAGTAGCGCCAGCCCTCGAGCAACACCTCGGTGTCGGAGTGATCGGTCGCGAAACGCGCGCCGAGGGTTTCGAGCTCACGGCGCAGTTCGGCGAAGTTGTAGATCTCGCCGTTGAACACGATCGCCGCATCGCCGGCGACGCTGGTCATCGGCTGGTGACCGCCGGCGAGGTCAAGGAACGCGAGCCGGCGGTGCGCGAGATGCACGCCATGCGCGACGTCCTCGAGGAAGCCTTCGCCATCCGGTCCGCGATGCGCGATCGCATCGGCCATCGCCGTGAGCACGGCACGGTCGGCGCGTCCGGTGAAGCCGGCGATGCCGCACATGCTCAGCCACCTCCGCCGCGGATGACACGATCCACGGCATACACGGGCTTGGCCTGCGACTCGTGGTAGGTGCGGTTGAGCATCTCAGCGAGTAGTCCCATCAGGATGCTCAGCACGCCGACTGCGGCGAGGAACACGGCGAGCAGCGGCAACGGCGTCTGGATCAGCGAAGTCGACGCGAACAACTTCAGGCCGATCGCCCAGCCGCCGGCGAGCAAGGCGCCGAACAGCGCGAGCATACCGAAGCCGCCGAACACGTAGATCGGCTTGTTGGCATATCTGAACAGGAACTTCACTACGATCAGGTCGAGCAGCACCTTGAACACACGTTCGAGGCCGTACTTCGATTCACCGTGGATGCGCGGATGGTGCAATACCGGGAGTTCGGCGACGCGGGCGCCGTTCCAGGCCGCGTAGACCGGCACGAAGCGGTGCATCTCGCCGTACAGCTTCACCCCTTCGAGCACGCTGCGGCGATAGGCCTTCAGCGAGCAGCCGTAATCGTGCAGGTGCACGCCGGAGACGGTCGAGATCAGCCGGTTGGCGAGCCGGCTCGGCAGGTTGCGCTTGATCGCGTGGTCCTGGCGGTCCTTGCGCCAGCCGGAGACGACATCGAAGCCTTCGTCGAGCTTGGCGAGCAGGCGGCCGATGTCGGCCGGATCGTTCTGCAGATCGCCATCCATCGGTACGATGATCTCGCCGCGCGCGTGGTCGAGTCCGGCCATCAGTGCCGCAGTCTGGCCGTAATTGCGGCGCAGGTGCACGACCGTCACGCGCGGATCCTGCGCGGCGAGTTCATCCAGGCGTTGCGCCGAGGCGTCGCGGCTGCCGTCGTTAACCAGCAGCAGTTCCCAGGGCCGGCCGAGCGCCTCGAGTGCCGTCCGCGTCTTTTCGTATAGCGGCAGGATGTTGTCCTGCTCGTTGTAGATCGGCACGGTCACGGTGAGCGGTGACACGTTGCGGTGGTCGGGCTTGTCCATGCGCGGTCCGGCTTCGGGAGGAATGGTCGGGTGGAGGCGGGGCGATTCGGGCCGGCTACAGGCGCAGGCGACGAAACACGGGTTCCGGCAGGCTGCGGATCACAGCCATTATCGCCCGCCAGAAGCCCGGCAGATAAACCGTGCCGGTGCCGACATCGAGTGCGCGGACCAGGCGCGGTGCGATCCGGGCTGGCATGCGCCAGAGCATGCCCTTCGCGAAGGCGCGGGTCATTGGCGTATCGATGAAGCCCGGTTTGAGCGTGACCACGGCCACGCCCTTGCCGTGCAGGCGCTGGCGCAGGCCGGAGAGGAACGTCGTCACCGCGGCCTTGGCCGCGCCGTAGACGTAGTTGCTCGCGCGGCCGCGGTCGCCGGCCACCGAGGTGATCGCCGCGAGCGTGCCGTGGCCCTGTGCCTCCAGGCGTCTGGCCAGCTCGGTCAGCAATGCGAGCGTTGCGGTCGCATTGATCTCGAACTCGCGGCAGAGCGCATCGACCGAGCGTTCGCACTCCGCCTGATCGGCGAGCGTGCCGTGTGCGACGAGTACTGCGTCGAGCTGGCCGAGATCGGCGATCGCGCGGTCGATGACGGGGGCGTGCGCGGCGAGGTCGCGCACGTCGAGCACGGCGCTGCCGACCTGGGCTGCGCCACGCACGCGCAGGTCGGCGACGATCTGTTCGAGCCGGTCCGCGTCACGGGCGACGAGGAACAACGCATCACCGCGTGCGGCGAGGAGGCGCAGGGCCGCCTCGGCGATCGCCGAGGCCGCACCGACGACGAGGATGCCGCGCCGGCTCACGCTGCCCCCACGCGGCGCCAGAAGCCGGACGAGAAGCGGGGATCGAGATGCGCGCGCATGTCCTCCCAGCGCGGGAAGCCGTGCCGGAACGTCGGTGCACTCATGCGCGCGTCCTTGGCCGGATAGACCGCACCGCCGGCAGCGGAAACCTCGGCGTCCAGCGCGTCGAGCAGGGCCAGCGTGCCCGCACCGTGCAGCGGAAAGTCGAGCGCCAGCGTGACGCCGTGCCGCGCGAACGAGAGCAGTCCGACCGGCGCACGATCGCCGAACACCTTGAGCACGGCGAGGAACGATCCGCTGCCGCTCGCCGCGATGCGCGCGAGCAGTGCGTTGAGCACCGGCTCGGCACATGCCATGGGCACCACGCACTGGTACTGCACGAAGCCGCGTGGACCGTACAGGCGATTCCAGTCGCCGAGCGCATCGAGCGGATACAGGAAACGCGCGGCCGGTACGCGACGCACACCGCGCTGGCGGTTGCCGTGCCGGAAGTACAGCGCGTTGAAGGCGCGCATGCAATAGCGGTTGACCAGGGGGACTGGCAGAGTGAACGGGATGCGCCAGACGCGCCGTGCGTGCCGCCGGTCGATCGGACCGGCGACCGGATTCGCACGCGTGAACAGGCCGCGGCCGAGGCTTGTGCCACGCACCGCGCAATCGACCCAGGCCACGGTGTATTCGTGGCTGTCCGCCGATTGCGCGGACAACGCGAGGAATTCGCCGATCCCGGAGAACGCGAGCGTCTCGCTCTCGACCCACGGGCCGGCGGTCCGCCGCAGGGCGAGTTCGGCCCAGGTGATCAGGCCGGTCAGGCCAAGCCCGCCGACCGTCGCGGCGAACCAGTCGGCATGCCGGTCCGGCCCGCACTCGATGCGTCGGCCGTCCGAGCGCAGCAGCTCCAATGCCCGCACGTGGTCGCCGAAGCTGCCCACGCGGTGGTGGTTCTTGCCGTGCACGTCGTTCGCGATCGCGCCGCCGACGGTGACGTGACGCGTGCCCGGCACGACGGGCAGCGCCCAGCCGTGCGGCAGGCACAGATCGTCGATCTCGCCGAGCGTCGTACCGGCCTCGCAGCGCAGGAGGCCGCGGTCGGCGTCGAAGGCGATGAAGCGGTCGAGTCCGCGGGTCAGCAGCAGGGTGCCGCCGTCATTCAGGCACACGTCGCCGTAGCTGCGACCGCTGCCGTAGGGCAGGGCATGCCCGTCGAATGCCGGCAGCTCGCGGTCGCGGCGCCGGACTGACAGCAATTGCTGCGTGGCCGGCGGGTAACGGCCCCAGGAGGTACCCGGCCGCGACATGTCAGACCGCCCCCGCCACGATGCCGGCAGCCAGGACCAGGAGGCCGAGGCTCGGCAGGTCGGTGATCGCGAACACGACCGGATCGTCGTGCATGCACCCGCGATGCGCGAGCAGCCAGGCGCGGCTGGTCCAGAACAGCAGGATCGGACAGAGCGCCCAGAGCAGGCGCGGCTGCCGGTACAGGGCCTCGCTCGCCGTGCTGTTGATGTACAGCGCGAGCACCAGCACGGCGAGGTAGCCGGCAGTGCTGCCGAGCGCGAGCAGCAGCGGCATGTCCGCCGCCGTGTAACCGCGCCCGTTGCGCGCCGCGCCGTCGGGCGTGCCGCGCAGCTCGGTATAGCGCTTGAGGAGGGCGAGGCTCAGGAACAGGAACATCGAGAAGGCGAGCATCCAGAACGAGATCGGCGTGGCCGTGGCGAAGCCGCCGGCGACGATGCGCAGCGTGTACAGGACCGCGAGCGCCCCGACGTCGAGCATCTCGACGCGTTTGAGCCACAGCGAATAGGCCAGGGTCAAGAGGTAATACCCGAGGAGGCTTGCAGCGAACATCGGTGCGATGCCGAGGGCGAGCGCGAACGCCGCGAGGGTCAGCAGCGGCACGATGGCGAGGCCGTGCGCGAGCCGCAGCGTACCCGCCGCGAACGGGCGCAGGCGCTTGCGCGGATGACGACGATCGGCGGCGAGGTCGAACAGGTCGTTCAGCACGTACACGCCGGAAGCGCACAGGCCGAAGGCGAGGAAGGCGAGCCCCGCATCGAGCAGGGCCGGCAGGTCGAACACGCGGTGTGCGGCGAGCAGCGGCAGGAACACCAGCAGGTTCTTCAGCCACTGGTGCAGGCGCAGCGCACGCAGCCAGGCCGCCGCACCGCCCGCTTCGCGCGCGAACTCGTGTTCCACCTCGGCGATCGCCGCGACGCGTGCCGCCAGTCCGGCCGGTCCATTCGCGACGATCGCGCGGCGTGCATGCCGCCAGACGGTGAGGTCGCGCGGCTCGTCGCCAGCATAGTCGAAGCCGCGCTCGCCGTAGCGCTCGACCAACGCCGCGGCCTTCGCCGCGCCGGCGAGATTGCGCTCACCGTCGCTGGCCAGCACCGCATCGAACAGGCCGAGGTGCGCCGCGACCGGCCCGGCCAGGCCCTCGTCGCTGGCCGTGCACAACACGCGTTCACGCCCCGCGCAGTCCTCGCGTAGCCACGTCACGAGCCGCTCGTCGTAAGGCAGTTCGGCCACCGGCAATTCGATGCGCCGGGCGATTTCGCGCTTGAGACGCGCCTTGCCGCCGAGCAGCCAGAACGGCAGCGCGAATGCGTACAGCGGATTGCCGCGCAGCAGGACGAGGCCCGCCTCGACGAGCAGATCCGAGCGGATCAGGGTGCCGTCGAGATCGACGCAGACCGGAATGTCGCGGGCGAGATCGTGCATCCGTGGACCTGATCCGGACGAGGGACCGGCGGTCGCGCGCGACCGCCTAGGGCCGCGAGCTTACTATGCCCGGACACGGGCGTGCCGCCGGACTTCACAGGCCAGTCGCCAGCCTCATCGTGCCGCGCCGTTGCGACGCGGCATTCAGGCCCGCAGCTCGTCCCGCAGTCCCTCGTAGAGCTTCAGCGCCTGCGGGTTGGCCAGCGCATCGGTGTTCTTCACCGGCTTGCCGTGGATGATGTTGCGCACCGCGAGTTCGACGATCTTGCCGCTGATCGTGCGCGGGATGTCGGTGACCTGGAGGATCTTCGCCGGCACGTGGCGCGGCGTGGTGTTGTCGCGGATCTGCTTCCTGATCCGCTCGCGCAGCGCCTCGTCGAGCACCAGACCCTCGCGCAGGCGCACGAACAGCACGACGCGCACGTCGCCCTGCCAGTCCTGGCCGATGCACAGGCTCTCGACGACCTCGGGCAGCTGCTCGACCTGGCGGTAGATCTCGGCCGTGCCGATGCGCACGCCACCGGGATTCAGGGTCGCGTCCGAGCGGCCGAAGATCATCACGCCGTCGTGCTCGGTGAGCACGGCGTGGTCGCCGTGGCACCAGACGTTCGGATGCTTGGCGAAGTACGCACTGCGGTACTTCTCGCCATCCGGATCGTTCCAGAAGCCGACCGGCATCGACGGGAACGGCGCGGTGCAGGCGAGTTCGCCGGTCTCGCCGCGCACCGGCTGGCCATCCTCGTCGAGGATCTCGACCTTCATGCCGAGGCCGCGGCATTGCAGCTCGCCGCGATAGACCGGCAGCAGTGGCGAGCCGAGCGCGAAGCACGAGATGATGTCGGTGCCGCCGGAGATCGAGGCGAGCATCACGCGTTCCTTCACGTCGCGGTAGACGTAGTCGTAGCTCTCCGGCGCGAGCGGTGAGCCGGTCGAGAGGATCGTCTTCAGCGTGATGAGCTTGTGCGTATCGCGCGGCTTGATGCCGGCCTTCTCGATCGCAGAAATCCACTTCGCGCTGGTGCCGAACACGCTGATACCGAGTTCGTCGACGAGATGCCAGAGGTGGTTGCCGTCCGGATGGAACGGCGAGCCGTCGAACAGCACGACGGTCGCGCCCACGGCGAGCGCGGAAACCAGCCAGTTCCACATCATCCAGCCACAGGTCGTGTAGTAGAAGATGCGGTCCTCGCGCTTCAGGTCGGTGTGCAGCACGTGTTCCTTCAGGTGCTGCAGCAGGGTGCCGCCGGCACCGTGCACGATGCACTTCGGCACGCCGGTCGTGCCCGAGGAATACATGATGTAGACCGGATGGTCGAACGCGGTCTGCTCGAACTGCAGCGGGCGTTCCTCGTCGCCGAGGAAATCCGGCCACAGCACGGCCTGCGCCAGCCCGTCGAGCCTCACCGGCTCGCCGCTGTACGGCACGACCACGAGCTTAGTCACGCTCGGGATCTGCGCGAGCACGCCGCGGATCTTCTCGAGGCAGTCGAAGCGTTTGCCGCCGTACGGATAGGCATCGGCAGTGACGAGCACTTTGGGCTCGATCTGGCCGAAGCGATCGACCACGCCGTTGATGCCGAAGTCCGGCGAGCACGAGGACCACACCGCGCCGAGCGAAGTCGCCGCGAGCATCGCGACAACCGTCTCGGGCATGTTCGGCATGAAGCCCGCGACGCGATCGCCCTTGCCGACGCCGGCCTCGCGCAGCGCGTGTGCGGCGCGGCCGACGAGGTGATGAAGCTCGGCATAGCTGATCTCGCGCTCGTGGCCCCACTCATTGCGGAACGCGAGGGCGATACGGTCGTCGCGGAAGCGCAGCAGGTTCTGCGCGAAGTTCAGGCGCACGCCGGGGAACCACTTCGCACCCGGCATCTTGTCCGCATGGGCGAGGACCTCGTCGAACGAGCCCGAGGCGCGCACGCCGCAGAACTCCCAGACCAGGAGCCAGAACTGCTCGGGGTTGTGGACCGAGAAGTCGTATAGCGCGGCGTGGCTGCGCAGGCTGTCGTCGCCGACCTGCTCGCGCACGAAGCGCAGGAAGCGGCTCAGGTTGGCGCGCTCGATACGCTCGGCGCTCGGTTCCCAGATGGGCGTGTTGATTTCCATGTGGATACGGTTCCAGGGCACGCGGCCCGCAGGAGTCGGGTCGGCTGCGCATCCTAATTCGTGCACTGCACGAAACGAAACCGCCCGGCGGTGCCGGGCGGCATGTCCTTTGGTACTAGTGGCACCGGTCGCGCGGGGGCGCGACCGGCGGGTCCCTCAGCCGAGTGCCTGCTCGATCTCGGGCAACACCTTGAACAGGTCGCCGACCAGGCCGAAGTCCGCGACCTCGAAGATCGGCGC
>Ga0116193_1001136_pt1 | contig 22941 bp, 21 predicted proteins | sample AD_UKC115_MetaG_FD_89892 | JGI IMG/M metagenome (GOLD analysis project Ga0116193, IMG submission 89892) | Active sludge microbial communities of municipal wastewater-treating anaerobic digesters from Hong Kong - AD_UKC115_MetaG | ecosystem: Engineered > Bioreactor > Anaerobic > Digestate... | reverse complement strand
TAGCTCGCCTCGGGTGGCGTGTGATCTACGTCGCGCCGCTGCAGATTCATGAGCGGCTCACGCGTTATGCGGGGGCAAAATCGTTATCCCTCCCCCTGCAAAACCTAACCGTCTTTTCCTCTTCCATTTTCAGCGGCGAGTACCGCTGGCCGCTGATTTTCAAACTGAACAAACTCTTGATCCGAATGGAACTGCGGCGCTTGCTGGGCAGCGGCAATGCAGTTCAACTGTTCGCCAACACGCCACTGGCGGAGTTTCTGCTCGATGCCATCCCCCGCACCCGCCTGGTTTATGATGTGATGGATGACTTCAGCGCCTTTGATTGGGCGCCTGCTGACGCGGCCAAAATGGAAGAGCGGATGCTGCGCGAGGCCGATGTGGTATTTACCGGAACCTATACGTTGCTGGAGAAAGTGGCGCCAAAGAGAAGCTTGCGAACTGGAAGCCAGCACCACAATGAGGCCGAGTTTGTGCCGTGCGGGGTGGAGTTTGGTTTGTTTCATGGCCAACGTGAGACTGAACCGCCTGTGGAACTGCGCAATCTTCCACGACCAATCATCGGTTACGTGGGGACATTATCCGAACGAGTGGACCGCGAGATCCTCGCGCAACTGGCCGAAGCCTTTCAGGAGGGATCGCTTGTTCTCATTGGGCCGGTCTATCGCACCCTGGGCGAACCGCCGCACCGTGCCAATATTCATTATCTGGGTTTGAAGCCGCATCAAGCACTGGGCGCATACATGCGCCAGTTCGATATCGGATTGCTTCCATTTCGCCTGACGCCGGCGGCACTGGCTATCAATCCTGTAAAAATGCTGGAGTATCTTGCCGCTGGAGTGGTGGTGGTATCGACGGCCATTCCCGATGTGATGCGCTTTTATTCCGATATCGCTTACATCGCCGATTCGCCTGCGGATTTCGTCGAAAAAACACGCGAAGCCTTGCGCGTCGATAATTCAGAACGGATCGCCAAAGGGATTGAGCGTGCCCGCAACTGCTCGTGGCAAGCCATGGTCGAGACGATGGCGCGCGCTTTCGAGCGGTAATGCGCATTCATTTCATTTGCATGCAAACGGCATTTTCATTATGCCTGAGCATTAGCTGCCGGCATCATGCGCCGGCATTCTGCCTGCCCATCAGCCAAGGAGTTGTTTATCAATGGCCAAACGCCCCCGCATTGGGATCCTCACCGCCGGAGGAGATTGCCCCGGCCTCAACGCCGTCATTCGCGCCGTGGCCAAAAGCGCTATGCACGAGTATGGCATGGATGTCATTGGTTTCGAGGACGGCTATTATGGTCTGATCAAAGACCGCTGGCACATGCTGGATAATCCCTCCGTATCAGGAATCCTGACGCAAGGCGGGACCATCCTGGGCACATCCAATCGCGACAACGTCTTTGCCTACTACGAAGAAAACACCAGCAAACCGCGCGACTTGAGCGATGCGGTCGTCAATCGCTGCAAAAAAATGGGGCTGACTGCGCTGGTCACCATTGGCGGGGATGGCACGCTCACCGGCGCTTACAAGTTAGCGCAAAAAGGCCTGCCCGTCATTGGCGTGCCGAAGACCATCGACAATGATGTTTGGGTAACCGACCAGACCTTCGGATTCGACTCGGCCTGCTCAATTGCAACCGAAGCCATTGATCGTCTTCATACAACCGCCATGTCGCACCACCGCATCATGATTATTGAATTGATGGGGCGCAATGCCGGGTGGCTGACGCTTTGCTCTGGTATTGCCGGCGGCGGCGACGTCTTGCTGATTCCCGAGATTCCTTACCGTCTGCAAAGCGTATGCGACGCGGTCATCAAACGCAGCCGTCAAGGCAAGCGCTTCAGCATTATCTGCATTGCGGAAGGCGCCAAGCCCGTGGACGGCGATGTCGTGGTTGGAGCCATGGAACCGACGACCACGCATGGGGTGCGATTGGGCGGCGTCTCGCAAGTGCTGCGCGATCAAATTGAAGAGTGCACGGGGCTGGAGGCGCGCAATACAATCCTGGGGCATTTGCAACGCGGCGGATCGCCCACCTTCTATGATCGCGTGCTGGCAACGCAATATGGCAAGGCCGCCGCCGATTTGGCCGCCCGCGGAAAAATAAACCGTGTCGTTGCCTTGCGCGGGGCAAAGATTATTGATGTCCCGTTGCGCCAGGCCGCCGGCAAGCGCCGCACTATCCCGCTGGATCACATGCTGATTGCCACGGCGCGAGCCATTGGCGCCACTTTTGGAGAATAGGACCTTACAGCCATGCCATTCAGCCCTCAGGCGCTGACACCAGGATCAAAACGAGTTCTCATTCCGCTGCTTGTTTTCTCCGCGCTGGTGGTTGGCTGCGCGAAGTTGCTGCAGCCGCCGCCGAACAGTCCGCTGGGGCAATCCAATGCGCAATTGGATGAGGAGATTCGCGGGCGCATTTCCCAGACGCAATCGCAATCCATCCCATCCGCGCAATACGAGGTCAGTCTGATTCCTCAACCGCGGCTGGATAATCCCACCCCCACGCCGAAGTTGGCGCTGCAAGTGCTTCCAGGCAAGCGGCGCGAGCAGCCGCGCAGCGAGTTAATCACAGCGCCGCAGGCCTTCAATGGGAACATGGAATCTTCATCAAAGCCCGTCGTTCAGTTGAAGGGCGAGGGACGCCCGCTCCCCATCCTGACAGAAACTCCTGCGAAGGCGGAACAAGCAGAGAGCGGCTTGCCACCGCTCAGGGCTGGCGGCAATATCGGACCTTCCATGGGAACAAGTGGATCGGCAACCCCTGGGGGGACACCCACGCCCACTCCGGCCATGCCTGGCGCGACTCCGCCGCTGCGGCCGCGGATGAATCCAGATGGAAGTTTCGTCTTTGTCACACCCGTGCCGACGGTCAACCCGCCGCAGACGCCGGTGCCAACCGTGGCGCCCACGCCATCGCCTACCGCCACACCAGCCGTTTCACCCATGGCTCATGCGGAGACGAGACTATAAAGATAATAACCGCAAAGGCGCAAAGAGACGCAAAGGACTATTCGTAAAATCAAGTTCCTTACTTGGCGGCCCTTTGCGCCTTCGCGGTTTACTGGTTCGGGTTTGCTCCTGTTCAAAACTCCCGGTAATACGCCTCCACGGTTTCATAATCCACCGTCGCATCCGGCGTTTTGCCTAACTTCTCATATAATCCCCGCCTTGCATGCATATCGTGCAACAAAATCGCGCGGGCATGAATCGCCACTTCACGCGCGATCTCCTGCGGCACCACAATAATGCCATCATCATCGCAGCCAACCATATCGCCCGGACGCACCTGCACGCCCCCGCAACCAATAGTCGTTTGCGCCTCGACCACTTGGATGCGGCCTGGGATAATCGTGCGACCGCGCGCGGCAGCACACCGGCGTTTGTTGAAGCGTGACTTCGGCGGTATCGCGGCAATAGCCATCGGTCACAATACCGACAGCGCCTTTGAGCGTCACGCCCATCGAATTAGCCGAGCCCCAAAAGCCAACCTCGCCGCTGCCGCCGGTGTCCATCACCACCACATGCCCAGGCTGAATCATCGGCTGCCAGCGCACATTGCCCATTTCCTTGAACCAGATGCCGTGGGCGTTTTGAATTTCCTCAGTTGTCTGCAGCGGCCACATGTGACGGTTGGCCGGCACGCAGCGCACCGTCAGCGCCGGGCCCCAAAAGCGCATGCCCAGCCACAGCGGGCGCACCTCCGGCCACATCAGCCCCAAGTCATGCCGCCCCATGCCATCCATTGCATCCGAGACATCGACCACGCGCAGGTATTTGTAGAGCTTTCGCACTTCAAATGGATCATTCGCATCAACAGGTTTAGTCGCTTCCATCGAACTCATTGCATAACTCCTTGCAGGATGGTGTGAGTGGAATCATTGGAATAAAAAAGAAAAATATGCAAATAAAAGTAGGTCTCAATTGAAACAGAAAGCAGTAGCCCAAGCGTCAGCGCGGGACTTAACATTTTTGCTTTGCTTCGCCTGTCGTGTATCTGCATCCATTTATTGCTCGTGCAGTAATTCGTGCTCGTGCTCGTGCTGCTACGAAAATACTGAGCCAACATTGTGGTGCAGGCCTCCTGGCCTGCATCTTTTCCTCTGTTGTTGGGAGAGCAAGCCTGACGGAACGCTATATACTCAATCCAAATGCAGTAGCCCAAGCGTCAGCGCGGGACTCAACATTTTTGCCTTGCTTGGCCTGTCGCTAATCTGCATTCATTTACTGCTGTTGCAGTAACCCCGAAGGCCGAGTGAAATGGAGCGCTGAATCCCTCGCTCACGCTCAGGCTACTGCATAAGAAGCACATTTGCCTATTGCTAAAGGAATATCTGCCAATGCGCACTCGCCTGATTTGTGTGTTTTTGCTTCTGCTATGCGAGACATGCAGCGCCTTTGATCCCGCGCAAATGCAGATTGCCGTCTCCATTCGCCAGTACCTGCCCGGCAAAGACAAAAGCCATCAGCAGATTTTGTTTTATTCCGGGGATAACTCCTCCAAACGGCAATTGACGCATCCAATCAATGCCGATGATGTGAACCCGGTGTTTTCGCCGGATGCCCATGATCTGGCATTCGTGCGACTGCAAAGCCAAAAGTCCGCAGAGAATATTCTTCTCGAGAACATCCAAGGCAAATCGCGCGAACGCATATTGCCTCAGATGCCAGCGTGGTATCAGATTTCCACTGCACGGCCATATGGCTTCACGCCTGAGTTGCAACAACAGATTGGGAGTGATGGATCAGTCACGGAAACGTATCAATTGAATAAAAAGTATCAAATTCAATTCCGCCATGCCGAAGGAGACAATCGTTCGGCATGGCTGATCGATCGCGCCACGTCTGAATCACTTCCGATGAGTTTATTCAAAGGCTATGAAACCCGTTCTTATTTCAATGCAATGTTGCGCTTTGAGCAGATGCTAAATCTCGACCAAACAACTCTTGCCATTCTCTCCTGCCACTGGAACAGCACGGAAGGCACTTCCTATTACGCGGTCGATCCGGCGCGGCGCACCTTTGTCAAGATTGCTGAAAATGGCGCTGATATTTATGCACCGTATTCCATTCCTGGATTCTTTTGTGTGGCGCATGAGCGCTATCAGCCATTCGACAACGGCAAACGCACCGTCAACTGCGATTATCTCGACTCCTGGGACGAGCAGTTGCACCGCACACGCTTTGCCCCGCCCCTCAGCCGTTTCGGCGGGGCGTGCGTGTTCATAAACGGGCAAAACATCGCCATTATGCCAGTGGACATTGATGAGGACGGAACCATTCGGCGGTATGAATAAAGATGATGTCATGTGTCGCTCCTGACGGAGCTTAAATCTCTTTTGTTCCATGATCTACAGATGTTCGGCTCCGCTGGAGCCAACAACCCAAGGCTACAAGCCCAAAGCCTCCAGCGCAAAGCTCCCAAGCCCCAAAACCAATGCCCCAAGCCAAAGCCACAAGCCCCAAGCCCAAAAAATCCCTTATCTCCTTTACGTCCCTTTCTCCATGCCGCACAATTATTCCGTCACATTTCCCCTGAGCATTGTAGAAAATGACCACTTGGCGTTTAATCGATACAGGCATTTTAACCGGGGCCGATAACATGGCCTGGGATCGCGCGCTGGTTGCCACCCGCGGGCGAAATCTTTCGCCCAATACGGTGCGCTTCCTGATGTTCTCGCCTGCCGTTGCGCTGACCGGCGTTTATCAGGATGCGCGGCAGGAATTGCGCATCGACTATTGCCAGGAAAACGGGATTGACATCAACCGGCGGATCACCGGCGGCGGCGCGCTCCTATTCGATGAGATCCAATTGGGCTGGGAACTCATCGCCGCGACCAAGGATTTTGACGTGCACCCCATGTCGCAAGCCTTTCACCGCCAGATCTGCCAATGCTGTGTCGAGGGATTGCGCGAACTGGGCATCGCCGCGCAGTTTCGTCCGCGCAATGACATTGAGGTGAATGGGCGCAAAATCTCCGGCACCGGCGGCGTCGAAGACGGCGAGGCCTTCCTGTTTCAAGGCACACTCCTGCTGGATTTTGATGTGGCGAGCATGGTCAAGGCGCTTCGCATTCCCACCGAGAAATTAAAGCAATCATCGCTCAAATCCGCCGAGGATCGCGTCACTTGGGTCAAGCGCGAGTTGTGCGAGTTGCCGCCCATTGAAATCATTAAAGCCGCGCTGGTGCGTGGCTTTGAAAAAGTATTTGGCGTAAGCGTTGTCTCCGGCGAACTGCTTCCGGCCGAAGTGGCGGAATTCGAAAAGCAACTCCCCTACTTCCGCAGCGAAGAATGGATTTATGGCCGGCGCAGTTTCGGTAGTAAGGTCTCACTCGTTTCCGGCCTCCATCGCTGCGAAAGCGCCACGATCCGCGCGCATTTGTCCGTCGATGTGCAGCGGCGTGAATTGCGTTCGGCGCTGATCACCGGTGATATGTTTCTCTCGCCCGAAAGAACCTTATTCGATCTCGAAGCACGGTTGAAAGGCGCTCGCCTCGATCTGAATAAGATCACGGATATTGTCGAAAAATTTTGGGATGAAGTGAAGCCTGCCTCCGCCGGATTATCAGCCGCTGACATCCTGCATGCCATTCAGATCGCGCTTGAAAAACTCGACCTGCTGCAGATGGGTTTTGCGTTCCATGAAATCGAACGCATCATGTCGGTCAACGCTTCGCCCCGGCAGATTCTCGACAAAAAAATCGACCTCGTCCTGCTGCCGTATTGCTCGAAATTGCCCGGCTGCTCCTATCGCAATGAGAACGACTGCGCAATGTGCGGCGCGTGCAGTTTCGGGGATATTTATAAAGATTGCCTCGACAATGGCATGCGCGCGGTCACCATTCTCAATTTCGAGCACTTGATGGAAACTCTCGATGAGGCAGCCCGCAATGGCGCCGCGGCGTATCTGGGCAGTTGCTGCGAGGCGTTTTACAACAAGCATTACTCGGATTTTCAGCGCTGCCAATTGCCCGGACTGCTGGTCGATGTCAGCCGCTCCACCTGCTACGACCTCAACCAGGCTCGGCAAGCTTACTTAGGCGAGTTCGACAGCCAGACCGATATGGATCAGGAACTGATGCGCAAGCTGATCCTGGCCTGCCGCAAAGGTGCGCGCCAATCAGCGCATTAATGCGCCCCGGTATCATCTTTGCTGCAGAATTGGCCAAGTCAGCGCTTTACACGCAGTTTTGCGGCTGATACGGTAACATGCCCATAATGTAGTTGAAGTGAACCTGTCGTCAAAGAACGTGACCAGTACGATGAGTGAGAAACCAGCCACAGTTATATCCGACCGAAGTTCTGAATCGTCCGCCGACCGATCCACCATTCTTGGCGGGGTGAACAAGCCTAGCGATAGTTCCTATGCGCAATACGCGCAGCAGAAATATGGGCGCATTGCCGGCCACTCTGGCGGCCCCAGCGAACGTTACCGCCAGCTGATTTATGGCGGATACAAGCCAATCGAGGCCGTTCGCGTATTTGAGAAATTCCTGCAATACATCACCCCCTACAAGCATCTGATCATCCTGGCTGGCTTTGGATTCCTGGCGGCCGCCTGCCTGCAATCGGCGCGCGTGCTGGCCATCAAATACATCATCGACTCCGTTTTACCGTTGGGCGAGAAGCCGCGCCTGATCATGGTCTGTTTGGGTTTGGTCGGCATCTATGGCTTGCTCAACCTGATTAACATGCTGTGCCAGTATCTGGTCATGTATATCGGCAACTTCGTCGTGTTCGACGTGCGCAAGCGCCTGTTCGATCACATGCAGTTGCTGCACATGGGCTTTTATGAAAAGGAAATGTCGGGCAAGCTCATCACGCGCCTGATCTACGACGTCACGGCCTTGCAGCAGTTGATCCAAAGCGGCCTCAATGTCCTCGTGCTCTCAGGATTTTCGTTCCTCGTCAACCTGACGCTGATGATGACGCTGTCGTGGAAACTGACGTTGTGGAGCATCTGGATTCTGCCGGTGTATTGGGGCATTACGCAATATTACAAGAAGAAGTTTTACCAGAAGAGCATGGAAGTGCGCGAACGCCGTTCGATCATGACCGGCAGCGCCGCCGAGGTCATTCTCGGTGCAAAGGTTGTCAAATCCTTCGCCCAGGAAGATGCCGAGCGCGACCGCTTTTATGAAATGCTTTCGGACAACATGACGCCCGAGGTGCAACTCGGCATCTACAATACGAATCGCAACGTCCTGCTCGATTTCTCCACTGGCTTGGCGCTGGCCTCGCTCTACCTGTTTGGCGGGTTGTCATTCATGAGCGGCGGCGGCGTTTCGCTGGGAACGTTCGTCGCATTCTCCGGCTTCCTGAACATGCTGTACAACGGGCTGATGCAGGTGGCTAATTTGAAGATCACCACGATTCAGGCCCAGACGGGTCTGGAGCGCGTGCTGGCCGTGCTCGAAGTGGAGCCGGAAATTGTTGAGCCCGACAACCCGATTGTGCTGAATGACATTCAGGGCTATGCCGAGTTCCGCGAGGTGTATTTTGGATACGAAGAAGGCACCGACGTCCTGCATGGGCTGAATCTGAAGGCCACGCCCGGACAGATGGTGGCCTTGGTTGGGCCGAGCGGTTCGGGCAAAACGACCGTCATGAACCTGCTGACGCGCTTCTATGATCCGCGCAAAGGCAGCGTCTTGATTGACGGGCACGACCTGCGCTCGCTGCATTTGAAGTCCTTCCGTTCGCAGCTGGGCATCGTGCTTCAGGATCCATTCCTTTTCTCCGGCACCATCGAAGAGAACATCCGCTATGGCCGGCCCGAAGCCTCGCACGAGGAAGTGCTCGAAGCCGCCGAGCAAGCCAATGCGCTGGAATTCATCGAGCAATTGCCCGAGGGCTTCAACACCGCCGTCGGCGAACGCGGCGGACTGCTTTCTGGCGGTCAGCGCCAGCGCATATCCATCGCGCGCGCATTGCTGAAACGGCCGACGATTCTTATCCTCGATGAGGCAACCTCATCGCTGGATAACGAAAGCGAACGCCTTGTGCAGGAAGCCATGGACCGCCTAATGAAGGGTCGCACGGTTTTCGTCATCGCCCACCGTCTGTCCACGATCCAGAACGCGGACAAGATCGTGGTCATGCAAAAGGGCAAAGTCGTCGAGGAAGGCTCGCACGAGGAATTGCTGGAACACGAAGGACTGTACAAGAAGCTCTATCGCAGCACGCGCATGGCCGAACACAAGCGCGAGCGCGAACGCCGCGAAAAACAGAAGCAGGTGCAGGACGTTCCTGTCCCCATCGAAGACAAGCAGGCCAGTTCGATTGGCAAAGTAGCGTAATCTTGAAAGGAAAAAAATAAAAAGGCTGAAGACGTCGTAATGATCTCTCAGCCTTTATTGTTTGTGCTGCCGCTCATTTTGTTGTTGCTCCGTCCCTTCGGTCCCTTAAGTCAATTAGGTCCCTTATTGCCTGTGCCTCGTCATCTGGAAATAAGCCTCTTCCAAATCAATCATCTCTTCGCGCATTTCACAGACTTTCACGCCGCTGGCAATTAAACCCTGCAAGAGCTCGCTCGCTTGCTCTTCGTTGCCATTAAATGCAAAACGGAATTGATTGCTCCCCGTCTCCAGATCAAACACCAACTGATCCTCTTGAAGAATGCTATGCGCCGTATCCGCTCCTTCCGTCAAACGCAGTTGATAAATGCGATGCGTGCGCACCTTTGCCAGCACCTCATCCAATTTCCCGCTGGCCAGCAGTCGCCCGTGCTCGATAAACCCAATCGAGGTGCACAAGCCCGCCAGTTCCGACAAAATATGCGAGGAAATCAGGATCGTTTTGCGCATCGCCACCAATTCGCGCAGGAACTCCATCACCTCCAATCGCGCGCGTGGATCAAGCCCCGAGGCGGGTTCATCCAAAATCAGCACCGGCGGATCATGCACCAGTGTCTTGGCTAGCCCCAGTTTCTGCTTCATCCCGCGTGAGAGCGTCTCGACGGGATCATTGCGTTTGTTCTCCAGATCCACCAGTTGCAGCAGATCGGCGATCAGCGCCTCGCGCCGCCAGCGCTTTATGCCATACGAGGAGGCAAAGAAATCAAGGAATTCCCATACCCGCATGCCGGGATAAAAGCCAAGTTGATCGGGCATATAGCCGATGCAGCGGCGCACATCGCGCACCTGCACCGTCACGTTATACCCATTCACAAACGCATAACCGCGCGTGGGCTCCAGCAGCGTCGCCAAAAAGCGCAGCAGCGTGGTCTTGCCCGCGCCATTCGAGCCAACCAGCCCAAAGACCTCTCCTTCGGGAATGGCTAACGTCAAATCATGCACAGCCTGCAAAGTGCGATAATTCTTACTAAAGTCGCGGATGTCGATCATGGCCATAGCAAGTAGTTCATCCTGATATCGAGGCTGCAATCCGTCAGGTCATATGTGTTGCCGCTCAGCCGCACATACATCGTCCCGCTGGCATGGTCAACCACATCATCGCCCCGCACCAGTGCCGTCGAAAATGCACCGCTGGACTTGGCCAGCACCCGCCTGCCTTCATTCGATGCTGGCGCCGGCATCCATTTCCGGCTGGTGAAGTTATAAATTTCAACTGTTCCCTTGTAATCATCAACAATGCTGCCCCAAGCGCTGGCAAGCGGCCATTGCGGCTTTTCCTTGCTGATGAAGCCGAATTGCGGCCGGAAGCGAATTGTCCAGCGGTCATTCATCGGCGCTTCATCTTCATATTCCATGTAAGTGCGATGCACACGCCAATTGAAGCGTCTCTCCTTTTCATTCCAGAATTGCGCCTCGTAATCATTGCCTTCCAAATGCATCGGCTCGCCTTTCGGCGCTTCCGCCATCACTCCCAAAGGAATAATATGCCACATCGCGCTGGTGGAACGCGAACTGCCGATGCTGGACAAGCCCTTATTGCTGCGGGCCTGATACAGCAGAGGGTTATTGGGCGACCACCCCACCAGCGCCACCTCGAACGGTCGCAACTGATTGACAGCCAGCATGCTGCTTTCGCGCGCCAGGCTTACAGCCGCCGAGGTATCGCGTGCTATTTCAGGCGATGGCGAATTTGGCAGCCAGTGATCCATCGGCACTCCCGAGCCTGCTTGGATCGTGAATGGAACCTTCTGCCCCGCTTTCACATCGCCCAATGGAATCGCGCGCGTGAAGCCCAGGATCGCCGCATCGCGCAGATCCAGATTCGTGTTGTTGGTAATCTGTCCCTCCACGCGTTCATCGCTGGTTGCCCAAAGCAACCGCTGCTCATTGACCAGCGTCGAGCGCCGGTAATAACGGGCATAGCTCATCTCAGGCGGCTTCGCGGATTCCGCCACATCGTCCAATTCCAGCGAACGCGCCGAATGCGGCGGCACTTGGAAATCGAGCAGCGCCGGAGTTTCCAGCGCCTCCAACGATGCGCGAAATGCCTCGGGCTTTGACCCGGGGAACGCCGGCAAAGGCAACGGCACAGGCAGCGTGTCTTTGAGCAGGGAAACAATATCGAAGCGGTCGGCAGGGCCGGAATACAGCGACAGATAGGAGCGCCCAAGACTGTAACCGCCATCCGGCCAATGGCGCCTTACGCCCAGTTGCACGAAGGTGCGTTGCTGGCCGGTTTGTGAGCGGCCTGTCTGAACAATGGCCAGCGTGGCCGCAACGAACCCAATGGGCAGAATGATCCACGCGATCTTGGCTCCCCGCCAGACCAGCGCCAGCGCAAAAATCCCCGGCAGGAAGATCAGCAAATACAGCAGCATCCATGTGCCGACCATGTCGGCGGTGGGCAGTGGCAAAAGACTTTTGTTCTTTAAGCGTGATTCAATCTCCACTGCTTCATTCTGTGTCATGCGCTGGCGTTGCGGCATATCGAGTGGCGGGAAAAGCAGCGAACCCAAATCACTCAGCCATGGACTGCTTAAGACTTGTCGTTCGCTTAAAGTGAATGCAACAAACGTAACGGTTCCCGCCCCGTAAGGTGCACGTTGGATGAGGTCCAGCGCCGATCCATTGTCATGCCACAGCACCTGCAACTTGCCTTCTTTTGGCGTGGTTTTCACAACCAACACATTGGCGCCCGAAGTGGGGCGGATGGTATTCGCCGGAAAAGGAGAAGCAATCGAGACCGAATCATCGAGCCTTACCGGCAAATCTTCCGCGAGAAAAGATTGCTGCACGCGCTGCCAACCAGGACCACCCGCCACAATTAATTGTCCGCCCGCCTGAATCCAGGTGCGCAGCGCCTCGATTTGTTTCTTATCGATTTCGAGCAAGGAAACATCATCGATCAGGATGGCATCCACGACATCATACCCGCGCCAGTGCCGCGGCAATGAGCGCACCTGCCCAAAGACAAGGTTGCGGTGGTGGTCGGGCAGTGGATTCGATAGATCAGCCAGTTGCCGCAATTCCGCATCATGATCGCTCAAGACCAGCACAACCGAACGATCGGCAGCCATCAGACTCAAGCCCAGATGCGTTTCTTTGATCTTCTTCCCCTTGACCCACAACTCCGCCACAAGACTGTCAATGCCCGGCTCAATGCGAAACACATCGGAGAAGGCTTTGGTCGTGTTGATTCCCGCCCGCACTTGAAACACAACCATCGGCTCGCTGGCTAACGCGGAATTCACCTTGGGCGCGCGCAGTATGATCTGCCCATCAAAAGGTTCGCCCTGTGTGCGCAGTTCCACCTGCACCGGCGTGAAGCAGCCTGCGCGCGCTTGTCCTGAACGTTCGCTGAAGCCGACAAATCCGGATATTTGTAAATTGGCGGCAGTGGTCTTCTGGCTGGATGGCGCGCTCGTTGGCGCACTGGCCGGTTCTTTGTCAGCGGCAAGGCAAAATGACACCATCCCGCAGAACACAAGCAAAGAGAGACAAAATCGCGCTACAGTCATCAGCACTCATTCACGCCAGAGCATCATTCTAAAATAGACGCTGAAGAGATTGGCCCAGTGACATCTTTTCCGCAAATGCAAAAATAAGTAGGGTGGGCCAGCGGCCCACGTCTTATTTGCATTCCAATACTTGGCCGTTGTTTGTCATTTCGAGCAAAGCGAGAAATCTCACCTTTTTTATCATTTCGAGCGAAGCGAGGAATCTGACCTTTTTTGTCATTTCGAGCAAAGCGAGAAATCTGACCTTTTTTGTCATTTCGAGCAAAGCGAGGAATCTGACTTTTTTGTCATTTCGAGCGAAGCGAGGAATCTGACCTTTTTTGTCATTTCGAGCAAAGCGAGAAATCTCATGCAGTAGCCGGAAGATTTCTCTGTCCCCCCGTGCCGTCGAAATGACAATAACTCTGCAATTTCCCCACTCCGCAGTCCTTGTTCGGCTAAAATGTTTATTCTTTCTTGACAATAAGCCCTGACTACTCGTTTACTCAACCCGCCGTACTGTTTTCATTCCTTTTCCGGAGAGAGCATTTCATGAGATTCGGCACCATGATTCGCGCCCACCGCTTGCGCCAGAACCTATCCATGGACAAGGTGTGCAAGGAAGTGGATCTGAGCAAGGCCTATCTCAGTTTGATCGAAACCGGGCAGAAAATGCCGCCCAAGGATGAAATCGTCGTTCAAATCGCCCGGGCGCTGGGCTTGGATGAAACCGATTTGGTCATGCGCGCCCACCGCGAGCGCTTTCCGGAGGATGTGCTGGAATTGCGGGCCGTGGCCAAAGAGATGCGCGCCACGTTGGCTCGCCTGAATGAGGCCATGGATTCGCCGAAATCCCAATCTGGCGTGGCCAATGATTCTGCTGACTTGACCGAAGACTTTTTCGGCTTGATCCCCCAACCCGCCCCAGTCATGTCGGAGGCAGAAACTTCAACCATCCGCTGCGCCAAAGTGCTGCATGCGACTTTAAAGGATTTGGAGCGCCTGTTGCCGCCCGAAGTCGATGGCACCGGAGTGCTGGCGTCGGAAATTGAGGAACTGCGCGCGGAGGAATGCGATTTCCTGCGCCACGTTATTCAAGGCATCAAGTTGTTGCGCCCGCGCCGTGGCCCGCAAACGATGATTGATGATTAAATAACTCAGATCAGGTGCGTCATTCGCAAATAAATAAACGAAGCCACGCTGAAATAGATAACCAATCCCACCACATCGACCATTGTGGCCACAGCTGGAGCGGAAGCGGTGGCGGGGTCGAGCCGTATTTTGCGCAAGAAAATCGGCAACAGACTGCCGGTAAGCGTTCCCCAAAGCACCACGCCAATCAGACTAAGCCAGATTGTCGTTCCCAGAATAAGCGGCGAAGCTTGCTGGTAGTCCTTCGAAAACAGCGACCAGAGCATCACGCGAGAGAAGCCGACGAAACCAAGGATGCTGCCCAAACCGAAGCCCGAGACGACCTCCCGGCGCATGACGCGCCACCAATCCGCCACAGTAACCTCGCCCAGCGCCAGAGAGCGAATAATCATCGAGGCCGCTTGCGAGCCGCTGTTGCCTCCGCTGGAGATGATCAGCGGCACAAAAATCCCCAGGATCGGCGCCAATCTCTGCGCCCACAGATAATAGCTCATTGCCGTGGCCGTGAACATTTCGCTGACAAAAAGTACGACCAGCCAACCACCGCGCTTGCGCAGCATGGTCCCGATGTCTGTCAGGAAATACGGCGTGTCGATGGCCTCCATACCGCCGATTTTGTGAATGTCCTCGGTGGCCTCTTCCGTGGCGACATCCAGCACGTCGTCAACCGTCACAATGCCGATCATGTGCCCCAAACTATCGGTCACGGGCAAGGCGATGCGGTCGTATTTGCGGAAGAGATTAACGGCAGTTTCCTGGTCGTCGGTGGCCTTGAGCGAGACGAACTGGCGATCCATCAACTCGCTGATCTTCTGGTCGGCGCGCGCTAGCACCAGTTCGCGCAAGCGCAGCTCATCTGTCAGCCGCCCCTGTTCATCAATCACATAAAGGAGGTTAAACGTTTCGCTGTCGCGCCCATGGCGGCGGATGTGCTCCAAGGCATCGGCCACTGTCCAGTTCTCACGCACCCGCACATAATCGGGCGTCATGCGTCGCCCAATGCTGTCCTCTGGATACCCCAACAGCGTTTTGGCTAATTTCAGTTCTTCGGGGGAAAGGAGCGACAGCGCCTGCACAGTAACATTGGGAGGCAATTCCTCCAACAACAGCGTCCGGTCATCCGGGGCCATGTCATTCAGAATCTGCGCCACTTCGCCCTGGGCCAATCCGCGAACGATATTCTCTTGAATTTCCAAGGGAAGCAGTTCGAACACTTCAGTGGATTGCTGGCGGGGAAGCAAACGAAAGACAACAACCATCTCATTGATCGGCAACTCGTCGATCAATTCGGCCAGATCGGGCGCTTCCATGGTCATGAGGAAGCTGCGCAGGTTCCGCAAGTTTCCGCTGCGGATAATTTCCCGAAGTTCGGGTTCCAGGAGTTTTCCAAGCATCGGAAGAGTCCTCCGGATTCAAATGGGCGCCCGAGCGCGGCGTGACTCAAAGGGTCATTTTTTCAAGGTCCTGGGCCATCAGGGTGCGACAAACTTTTCCGGGTGCTCCTGCGCGTATTTCTTCAGGATCTCCAGACTCTTCTGCGAAATGGCCGTCGGCGCGCTCGTGGCTTCGCGCGCCACAACCGCCTTGCCCGAAGGAGGTTCCGCCGCCGCCAGCAAACGGTCGCGGAAATGCTCCATAAACTTCTGCTTGCGCTGCTCTTCGCGCAATTCCTGAATGTCTTTGCCGCTCATCTTTGCCTGCGCGATGGAATCAAAGTCCAACCCGCCGGCATTGTAATAGACCGTCTGCTCGTTCGCCGCGCGAAAAATTTCGGCCTTTTTGGCTTCCTCATAAACAGCATTCTGAACACGCGGCTTCGCCGTCTCGTATTTGTCGCCCGTGCCGTTTTCAATGTTGATCATCTGGAAGACGTAGAAACCACTATCCGCCGCCAGCACTTTGCTCACCTCGCCCGGCTTAAGCGAAAAAACCGTCTCGACAATTTTGTCGCGCGTTTGCAGCGTAATGCCGCCGGAGCCGGACTTGCTGCCGCCGCCGCTGGCCGAGGCTTGACGCGGAAGCGACCGCGGGGTGGCCCAGCCATAATGCCCGCCCCATTGCCCCACCTCCGGTTGATTAAACTCCTTGGCCACTTCCAAAAAGCGGCCCTTCTTCGCGGCCTTCTTCTGCCAATTCTCCATCTGCTTTTGCAATTGCCGCCGCTGATCCAGCGTCTCCTGCCCGCTCATGCGCAAGACCATGAAGTTCAAGTCGGCGCGCATGGGGACAACGAAGGCCTGGCGATTGCTCTGGTAGATGTTCTTCAAGTCGGTTTCCGTGAGTTTCTCCTGAATGCGCTTGTTGACAATTTTTTCCGCCAAGGCCGCATCATGCAAACTTTCCAGCAGTTCCGTGCGCGACATGCCAATGGCCTGCAACGTGTTTTGCAAGCCTGGATTGCTTTGCTCCTGCTGATAGATTTCGTTCAACTTCTCCTGAATCTCCGCTTCGGAAACGTTGAATCCCTGCTTCTCGGCACTGACCGCCAAAAGCGTCAGTTCAATCCACTCCGTCAGGACCATATTCTCGATCTTGGCGCGCATCTGCTCGCGCACGTTCTTGTCCTTCCAGCCAATCTGGTCGGTCATCAACAGCAACCGATTCACGCGCATGTCCATTTCGCTCTTGCTAAGGAACCGATTGCCCACCACGGCAACGTACACGCCATTGTCCGGCGGGTGAATAATGACTGGCTTGAAGGCTGGCGAGGATTTGCCTTTTAATTTTCCATCGCCTGATCCGTTTGTTCCCGCAGGCTGTTTTTGCATAACCGGCTGCGAGGCAGGCGCGCCAAATTGCTGCCCAATCATCGAAGAAAGCTGGCTGGTATTGCCAAGGGGGGTGACAACCGGCTTCGGCGTGGCAATAGGCGTCGGCGTGGGCGCCACTTCGCGCGTCAGGCGTTCCACTTCAACGCCCGGCTGATAAGCGCTGGGGCCGCCCAATGCCGGCGGAACGGCAGGCTGGCGAGGAATGTATGTGCTTGAATGGCTGGATCGCGAGCGCAAATCTTCCGTGGCTTCACGAGGAGCAGGGGCTGCGGGATGTACTTGCGCAAATACGGGTACGGCAACTCCGAACAACCACAATGCACATAATGCCTTAGCTACGCGCAGGAACATCACAGCCATACCCCCTTCTTCCACATCTACCCCAAAAAGAAATCACGGGAGGCGAACGCAAGTCAATCAGTTAGCACCACGCGCTAAAACAAAGCCGCACCAAAGACCGATGGCGGGTTATTCGTCTTCTTCGGCGGGACCTTCCTCATCTTCGGGCAAGCGATTCGAAACCGAATCCAAAACGCGTTCTTCAACGTAAATGGGCGCCTGGCGCTTCATCGCCAGCACCAGCGCATCGGAAGGTCGCGAATCAACCAGCACTTGGCGCCCCTCGGAGGTTTCCAGCATAAGTTTGCCATGAAAGGTCTCTTCGCGCAGATCATCCACACAGACCCCTACCAGCCGCGCATCCAGCCCCTCAATGATGTTGAAGACCAAGTCATGAGTCATCGGGCGGGTTGGCTGATGGCCATGCACCGCGAAATACATGGCATTCGCCTCAAAGTAGCCAATGTAGATGGGAAATTCGCGCTCGCCGTTTTTCTCCCCCAAAACGACGATTTGCGAGCCGCGATATTCCTCCTTGATCACAATTTCCCGCAGTTCCATTTCGATCAGCACGGGAGAGTTTCCTTTCCTTAACGGCCGCGCGGAAGCACCATAAAGCCCCGCTCTTGCTCTCTATCATCAGCCAAATTAACGAATCTGCAACAAAAACATGCGTCTGGAGGATAGAGCAAAGAGCGGACCAGCCCAGATCATCGGACTGGCGCGAAAAAAATGAACACACTGCAGCACGGATGAATTAAATCCCGCCGATCATGCGCTTGATCTCGGCAGGTTTCTTTGCGCTGAGCATCGCGACTTCGCGCGAAATCTTGCCGCGCTTATACAAGTCCGCCAGCGAACGATCCATGGTGATCATCCCATGCGCCGCACCTGCTTCAATCATTGTCGGTATCTGGTGCGAATGCGCTTCACGGATAAGATTGCGAACTGCATCCGTGGCAATCAAAATCTCCAGCGCAATGACGCGTCCGGCATAGCTGGACGGCAGCAATTTCTGGCACAACACGCCTTCCAGAACGCTGGCCAATTGAACACGCACCTGCTCCTGCTGGTGAGGCGGGAAGACATCAATGATGCGGTCGATGGTCTGAACGGCATCGGAGGTATGCAGCGTGGAAAGAACCAAATGGCCCGTTTCCGCTGCCGTCAATGCGGCATGAATCGTCTCCAAATCGCGCATTTCGCCGATCATCAGCACGTCGGGATCCTGCCGCAGCGCATACTTTAGCGCGCTGGCGAAAGACTGGGTGTCCTCGCGCACTTCGCGCTGCTCCACCAGCGCTTTTTCATGGCGATACAGGTATTCAATAGGGTCTTCAATGGTAATGATATGGCAATCGCGTTCATGGTTAATCATATCCACCATCGCCGCCAGTGTGGTGGATTTTCCTGATCCCGTGGGGCCGGTGACCATCACGAACCCATTGGGGCGGCGCGCCAAATTTTCCATCACCGCGCGCGGTAAGCCCAATTCCTCAAAATTGCGAATGGTGGAGGGGATTGTGCGGACTGCGGCAGCCACGGAACCACGCTGAAAATGGGCATTGATGCGAAAGCGGCTGACATTCGTTAAACTGAGTGAGAAATCCAGTTCCTTGGTTTCTTCGAGAATCTTCTTCTGATCATCCGAAAGAATGCTGTACACCAATCGTCGCGTTTCCGTGGCGCTCAATGGCTCGGTCTCAAAATTCACCAGAGATCCATGAATGCGCAGCACCGGTGGGCGGCCAACGGCAAGGTGCAGATCCGACGCATTCATTTGCACGGTGGCGCGCAGCAAATCCACCATTTCCACGCGTTTGTCTTTGGCGCCCAGCTCGGCCATAGGCGAATACGGAGAAGGGGCAACAGGATTGGGGCTCATGAGACATGCTCCCAGGGAAGATTGTCGATGTCTGGATGCCAGCAGCAGTGAACATTTCTGAAAAAGTGGCGTTTTCTTATCGGCGCGGCATGAACAATCATTAACCTAAAAAGCCGCTATATTCCAGTTCAATTCCTTGACTTGCTGGTGATCATCCAGCACCAGGCCGATAATGTCAAAACTGACGGAGGAGGGTGCATGGCGAAAACGAGCCAGGTATTGCTCGGCGGCATGATGAATCTTTTGCTGTTTGCTCTGCGTGACGGATTCCTCAGGAGAGCCAAAAACATCCGCGATTCGGGTTTTCACTTCCACAAAATGAACCGTTCCGCGCCTCTCGGCAATAATGTCGATTTCCGCGTCATTCACGCAGAAATTGCGCTCCAGAATGCGACAGCCATTCTTGCGCAAGTGTCGCACTGCTATCTTCTCGCCTATTATGCCTAGGCGATGGCGCGGATCACGCGGACGCTTCAACCATGGAATGATCATGACTCTGAAGCCATTGCTGGAGTTGGCGGCGCTCCACATCGACCAGCGGATGCGGCTGGCGCTGAAGCAGAAGCGCGCCTTCGCGCAGAAAATCGTCATGACCGGCGGCATGCAATTCAGTCATGCGCGCAAAGGAAAGTGATGGCCGCGCATCGACAGTAAACAAACTGACGCCATTAAAGCTCAACCGATGCAGCGTGCAGGGGCCAAGTTTCTCCAATGCGCGGAAATGTTCCGGGCAGCAATACCCCTTGTGGCCGTCAAAGCCGTATCCGGGATATTCCTCGTTATAGGCCACCATCATCCGGTCGCGCGTCGTTTTGGCGATAATTGAAGCCGCGGCCACGGCCAACGACTTGGAATCGGCCTCAATTTCAGCGCGAACCGCTATCCCACAGTTCACTTTCAGGAAATCGGTCATGAGCAGATTGACGGAAACGGTCAATTGGCTGACCGCGATCTTAGCCGCCAGAAGTGTCGCTTGCAGGATGTTGATGGAGTCGATAATCTCCGGATCGACAATGCCCACACCGATCGAAAGCGCCTCTTTCTCGATCTTCACGCGCACGGCTTCGCGCTGCTCATGCGTCAGCGCCTTGCTGTCATCCACGCCCTTGATTTTCGTGCCCGGGGGGAACACCACCGCCGAGGCCACCACCGGCCCGGCCAACGGGCCGCGTCCGGCTTCATCAATGCCGGCAAACAATCCACCGGCCTGTTCGTTCAGCGCCTGATCAAATCGGGCGAGCTTGATGGCGCGGCTATGTGCTTTCGTGAATGCCATGGCTAATACTCTACATTTCGACGCTGCGGCCTTTGCAGGCCAGTGTCTGAGCTAACATCAAGCCGCCGTTTGGGCAAGAGGAATGCGACTAAGGTACATCAAAATGTGCGCGCAAACGCGCGTTACCACATGTACTATTGTTTTGTTATTCATGTACTATTGTCATTTCGAGGGAGCGCAGCGACCGAGAAATCCTCGCGCTCGAGATTTCTCACCGCTTCGCGGTTCGAAATGACAAGAAGGGGAAGGCGATCCGACTGGCATTTGAGTTTAGTATTGTTTCATCAACACGGCACGGCAAGGGGCGCCGCTCACATTGCAAATGGCCAGCGGGAAGCAAATCAGATGATAGTGCCCAGCCGCCACATTGCACAAATTCACATCATTAAGAATTAAAATATCATTGGCCAGAATCAGCTTGTGAACAGGAAAACCCTCAACATCAGCAGCATCCACAGACAAATAATCGATGCCCACCAAGCCTGCCTTCCTCTGCACCAACAACTCCGCAGCCTCTGAGGAAATATAAACATGCGAGGCCGCAACTTCATTGCGCGGCAGAAACGAATTGCGAGTCTTGAACAAGACCGCATCGCCAGGCCTAATTGGCAGATCACGCACGTGCTCGGATTCTATACAATCAGCCTCCGCCGCAATCTCCACTACTCGCGCCGGCACAAAGAACCGCTCCAGCGCATAGCCTTCAATGCTCTTGCCGCCGGCAAAAAAATGCGCCGGAGCATCGAGATGCGTGCCGGTGTGATCGCTCAGCGTAATTTTAGCCTGCTCCCATTTATCAACACCTGCTTCACGAATGCGTTCCAATTTGAAGGCATCATCACCCGGATAAACCAAATGATCGCGTCCCAGCATGCGCGTGATATCGATCAGGCGACTCACAGCGCCGCCTCGGCCAGCAGCATGGGGCGGTGCTCTTCCAGCAGTCGATCCATTTCGGCCATGCTGCCCACGTGCATCATCGCATTCTTCACTTCGTTGGCATTGGGCAGGCCTTTCAAATACGCCACAGCATGTTTGCGGAATTCAATCAGGCCATAGCGTTCGCCCTTCCATTCCGCCATTTTCCCGGCATGATAACGCATCGCTTCAAGACGTTCGTCCAGCGATGGAGTCCACGGCTGGGCGGCCTCATCATGCTGCAATGCCTCCATGCTGCGCTGGAAAATCCAGGGATTGCCCAGCAGCCCGCGCCCGATCATCACGCCATCGCATCCGGTCTGGCGCATCATCGCCTGCGCATCGGCCGGCGTGCGCACATCGCCATTGCCGATGACCGGAATATTCAGCGCGGATTTCAACTCGGCAATGCGGCTCCAATCGGAATGGCCGCGATAGCGTTCAGCGCGGGTGCGCGCATGCAGCGCCACAGCCTGCGCGCCCTCGGCCTCGCAAATGCGCGCGATTTCCAGCGCCGAACCGCCATCCTCCTCAAAATCCCAGCGCATTTTTACAGTAAACGGAATGGAGATCGAAGAAACCACCGCCTTCACAATGTCTGCGACCAGTGCTGGAAATTTGAGTAAGGCTGAGCCGCAGTTGTTGCCCACCACCTTGCGCGCTGGACACCCCATGTTCAAATCCACGGCCGCCACGCCGCGATCCTGCAGGATGCGCGCGGCCTCGGCGGCAGATTGCGGTCGCGAGCCGAAGATTTGGACCACCACGGGAGCGGGTTCACCTTCGATATCCAGCAGCGCATAGGTCTTGCGGTCCTTGCGCACCAGCCCTTCCATTGAAAGCATCTCGGTATAGGCCAACCCCGCGCCATAATGGCGCAACGTGTCGCGCGTGCCGCGATCGGTGATCCCGCACATCGGCGCCGGCATAACGGGCCATTGGCGCAACAAATCGGCAAAACTCATTTCTGTTCCTGTGATCGAACTGCGCTGTCGGATTCCTCTGGCATTCTCCCAGCGCGCAAAAGATCATAAGGCATAAAATTGCATGAGAATATAGGGAATCATTGAGCCTCAGGCACCTGTTCTCACACAATCTGTTTTATTGTGGTGCAGACTGCCAGCCTGCATCCTTGCTGCAGAATTCCTGAGTCTGGTAACAAATGAAATGATTCAGAAGCGGAAGTTTACGTTCTTATCATAAAAGCATTTGCGAGAAGATGCAGGCCGGCAGCGTGCACCACAACTAATTGCAACATCAGGAAATCCTTGGATATGACAAACCATCCCGCCATAGCGGAAACAATAACCGCCCATACTCGCGACGCCTATGCTCGCGAGGCGCTGCGCTCCATCCCCAAGTTGCTGCAATTAGTGGATCGCAATCAGTTTTCGCCAACCTATGGTTGCTTTGATCGCTCGTATTGGCATTACCGCACGATGGATTTTCCCAGCGGGATGTATCAGGAATTCGTGCTGCCGCTGGCACTGGCCTATGCGCATCCGCTCGTGGAGAATCCCTATTACAAGCAGAAGCGCGTGGCGGAGATCGCCGAAGCCGGCATTGAATTTGCCCGCCGCGCCTCGCATCCCGATTCCTCCTCGGACGATTACTTCCCGTATGAGCGCGCGCTGGGCGCGCATGTGTTTTCACTCTATGCCATGAGTGAGGCCTATCAGGTTTTGCACCTGAATAATCCTGCATTTGTGGAGTTCTTTGCCCGGCGCGGCGACTGGCTAAT
>Ga0116193_1001129_pt1 | contig 23069 bp, 28 predicted proteins | sample AD_UKC115_MetaG_FD_89892 | JGI IMG/M metagenome (GOLD analysis project Ga0116193, IMG submission 89892) | Active sludge microbial communities of municipal wastewater-treating anaerobic digesters from Hong Kong - AD_UKC115_MetaG | ecosystem: Engineered > Bioreactor > Anaerobic > Digestate... | reverse complement strand
GTTATTAATAGCATTGGAGATCCACGCCCTACCATAGAAACTTATAAATACTGGATGCCTGGCGAAAAAGAAAGCCCTATAGAACATTTAATATTATTTAATACCGCTACTAAACAAAGCAAAGAAATTAATGTAAGTAGTTTTAAAGACCAAGATGTAAATATTTGGAGTGCCCCCAATTTAACTGCTCAAAGAGACGATGCTTTTCGTCCGTTTCTTTGGTTAGGCACTAATTCTGAATTTTATTTTAGCAGAACAAGCAGAGATTTAAAAAGAATAGACCAATGCTTATATGATATTAAAGCAGATTCAGTAAAAGTATTGATACAAGAGCGTTTGAACACTTATGTAGAAGTAAGAAGACCAGGATTGATAAATAATGGAACTGAAATTATTGAATGGAGTGAACGTGATGGTTGGGGGCATTTTTATTTGTACGATAATAACGGAAAATTAAAAAATCAAATTACAAGTGGAGCTTTCCATTGCGAAGACATAGTAAAGGTTGATGATAAAAAAAGAGTACTCTATTTTTCTGCCAATGCAAAAGAAAAAAATGAAAATCCTTATTACCAACATTTATATAAAATAAATTTTGATGGCACAGGTTTAAAATTATTGAACGAAGGAGATTATGACCATCAAGTTAGCATGAACGATAACAAAGCATTTTTTGTAAACAATTCTTCAAGAGTAAACACTACACCTAAGGCTGCATTGTACAATACAGAAGGTAAAAAAATAATGGATTTAGAAACAGCAGATTTAAGTTCATTATTTGCCACAGGTTATAAATTCCCAGAAACATTTAAAGTAAAAGCAGATGATGGCATAACAGATTTGTATGGCGTAATGTACAAGCCTTTTGATTTTGACAGTACCAAAAAATATCCTTTAATAGAATACGTTTACCCAGGACCACAAACAGAAGCTGTAAATACAAGTTTTAGCAGAGGTATGGATAGAGTAGATAGATTGGCTCAATTAGGTTTTATTGTTGTAACTATTGGTAATAGAGGAGGTCATCCTTCAAGAAGCAAATGGTATCACAATTATGGTTATGGCAATTTAAGAGATTATGGTTTAGCAGATAAAAAAACTGCTGCAGAACAATTAGCAGATCGTTTTTCTTTTATTGATATAGAAAGAGTTGGTATTCATGGGCATAGTGGTGGTGGATTTATGAGCACTGCTGCTATGTTGGTTTATCCAGATTTTTTTAAAGTAGCAGTAAGCAATGCAGGCAATCACGATAACAGTATGTACAATCGTTGGTGGAGCGAAAAACATCATGGCGTAAAAGAAATCATCAGCGATAAAAACGATACTACATTTGTTTACAGCATTGACAAAAACCCAGATGTTGCTAAAAACTTAAAAGGCAGATTATTATTAATTCATGGCGAAATTGATAACAACGTACATCCTGCCAATACCATAAGAGTTGTAAATGCTTTAATAAAAGCCAACAAGCGTTTTGATATGTTATTGTTGCCTACACAACGTCATGGATTTGGTAATATGACAGAATATTGGTTCTGGAAAACTGCAGATTATTTTACTTATTGGTTAATGGGCGATAAAACTGAAAGATCTGTTGATATTGAAGAAATAAACAGAGAAATAGAAAGAAAAAAATAAGCAATTCAAAATAATATTTCTTACAAAGGCTATCTTTTAAAACAAGGTAGCCTTTTTTTATAAAAAATAAGTCCTAATACATAAAACAGAAACTTATAAACTTATTTTTGCTACAACTCAATTTATTGTAAAGAAAATCATGTCAGTATTTAATAAAAAAGTGGTAGTAATAACAGGAGGCTCAGAAGGAATTGGCAAAGCTTTAGTAGAAGCATTTTTACACTTAGGAGCAAAGGTTGCCACTTGTGGAAGAAATTTTGATAAACTATATCAACTGCAATCACAACATGCAGGCAGCCCTTTATTGATACACACTACAGATGTAAGCAATGAACAAGAAGCTGAAAATTTCATTAAAACAATTGTAAAAAATTTTGGCACTATTGATATACTTATTAATAATGCAGGTGTTTCTATGCGTTCTTTATTTGAAAATGTTTCTATAGATGCTTTGAAAAAAGTAATGGACACTAATTTTTGGGGCACTGTTCATTGTACAAAATATGCACTACCTTACATTTTAAAAAGCCAAGGAACTATTGTTGGCGTTTCATCTATAGCAGGTTTTAGAGGCTTACCTGGAAGAACAGGTTATTCAGCATCTAAGTTTGCAATGAATGGTTTTTTAGAAGCATTAAGAACCGAATTATTAAACGATAATGTAAATGTAATGTGGGTTTGCCCAGGCTTTACTGCATCAAACATTAGAAAAGCAGCTTTAAATTATAAAGGAGAAGCTCATGGCGAAACATCAATGGATGAAGGCAAAATGATGACTGCCGAAGAAACTGCACAACACATTATTAAAGCCATAGAAAAAAGAAAACGCACTTTAGTTTTAACAAGCACTGGCAAAAAAACAGTTTTCTTAAACAAACTTTTTCCTTCGTTAGCAGATAAATTTACTTATAAATATTTTTTCAAAAACAACCAATTAATTAAATAACAAAAGCACTTTCATCGTTTTATCAATATGCCTTTATTAACTTTTACTTCAGATATTGGACAACAAGATTTTGTTGTAGGAGCTGTAAAAGGGCAACTTCATACTGCAATACCTAATTTAACCATTGCAGATATTACACATTTTTTGCCTCAGGATAATTTTGCTCATGCAACTTATATTTTAAAAAATGCTTTTAAATATTACCCTGACAATACTTTTCATTTTATTTTATTAAATGTTTTTGAAGCAGATTCATTGCACTTTGTAGTTAGTAAATACAACAATCAATTTATCATTTGCCCTAATCATGGAATTTTGAGTATGATAGCAGATGGCATACCTGAATCAAGTGTTGTATTGCCTGTAATAAATGCCAATAATATTATTCAAATAACAGAACAGGTAATTACTGCTTTAGCAAAAATTATTGCCACCAACTCCTTAGAAGTCATTGGTACAAAGGGTTTGAGCATTGTTGAAAAAACATTAATGACACCAACTATTGGTGAGAATTGGATAGAAGGACAAATTTTATTTATTGATAATTTCGAAAATGCTGTTGTAAACATTACACAAGAAGTATTTGAAAACGAAAGAAAAAACAGAAAGTTTAAAATTGTTTTTAAACGAAATGAAGTTGTAACAAAAATTAGTAAAAACTATTCATCTGTTTCAGAAAGCCATTACCTTGTTTGGTTCAATGCAGCAGGTTATTTAGAATTAGCCATTAATAAAGGTGCAGCAGCTTCTTTATTTGGTTTAGAAACTTTTAAAGAAAAAATTCAAAACGAAGGTTTAATGGCTCAAAACAAATGGTTTTATAGAACTGTAAGAATTTTATTTGAATAACCATTTTGCCTATTTACCTATTTCAATTAACAATATCCTTTTCATTCAAACTCTTTCAAAATACTATCTTTGCACATTATGAAAACAAAGAATAGTGTAGCATTTCATACATTAGGTTGTAAATTAAATTATGCAGAAACCTCTACCCTATCCAGAATGATGGAAAGTGAAGGTTACGAAAAAAAAAGCTTTGACGATGTTGCCGATATTTACGTTATAAATACTTGTTCAGTTACTGATAATGCAGATAAAGAATGTAGGCAAATTGTAAGACGTATTCATAGAAAAGCTCCAGAAAGTATTGTAGTAGTTACAGGTTGTTATGCTCAATTAAAACCAGAAGAAATTGCTGAAATTACTGGTGTAGATTTAGTTTTAGGAGCTGCTGAAAAATTTAATATTGTACAACATATTTCAGATTATACCAAAGGCGATAATACAAAAATTTGTAGTTGCGATACTGATGATATTGAAGGCTTTCACTCTTCTTTTTCTGCCAATGACAGAACCAGAACTTTTTTAAAAGTACAAGATGGTTGCGATTATAATTGTACCTATTGCACTATTCCTATGGCAAGAGGAAAAAGCAGAAGCGATAGTATTGCAAACGTTGTAAAAAATGTTGAAGAGCTTGCCAGCAAAGGTGTAAAAGAAATTGTGCTAACAGGTGTAAACCTTGGTGATTTTGGCAAAGGAGATGATGGTGCAGGTTTATCTATTGGCTTAAATAAAAGAGAAGAAAATTTTTATCAACTCATTCAAACATTAGATAATATTGATGGAATAGAACGTTACAGAATTTCTTCTATTGAACCCAATTTATTAAGTGATAACATTATTTCGTTTGTTGCCAATAGCAAAAAATTTATGCCACACTTTCATATTCCTTTACAAAGTGGTAGCAACGAAATTTTGAAATTAATGAAGAGAAGATACCTAAGAGAATTATATGTTGAAAAGGTTGAACTTATTAAAAAATTAATTCCTCATTGCTGCATAGGTGTAGATGTTATTGTAGGTTTTCCTGGCGAAACAGAAGAGCACTTTAACGAAACCCTTAAATTCTTGCACAGCCTTGATATTAGCTACTTACACGTTTTTACTTACAGCGAAAGAAGCAATACAGAAGCTGTTCATATTACACCAGTCGTGCCTATAGAAGTTAGACATCAACGCAATAAAACTTTAAGAAATTTAAGTTTTATGAAAATGCAATATTTTACCAAACAACACGAAGGGCAAACAAGAAAAGTTTTATTAGAATCTGCCGATAAACGTGGAATGATGGAAGGTTATACAGATAATTATATTAGAATAACAACTCCTTTTAGAAAAGAATGGGAGAACTCAATTATTGATTGGAAACTGTAATGCTTCAGCTACAAAATATATCAGTACTACATTTCAAAAACTACATTCAACAACAATTTGTATTTGATAAAAAAGTTATTGGCATTTCTGGAAGCAACGGCACAGGAAAAACCAATTTATTAGATGCCATTTATTATTTGTCTTTTACCAAAAGCTATTTTACAAATAGTGATTCAACAAATGTTCATCAAGGAAAAATAGGCATGAGAATAGAAGGCAATTATTTACATACCGCTCAACACAATCAATTAGTTTGCATTTTGAGAGAAAATAATAAAAAAGAATTTTTACTCAATGGCGAAAATGTAAAAAAATTTTCAGAGCATATTGGCAATTATCCTTGTGTAATAATAACTCCAGACGATACAACTATTTTTACAGGCAACAGCGAACTAAGAAGAAAATACATTGATACCATTATTTCGCAAATAAACAACTCCTATTTACTACATTTAATTGAGTACAATAAAATTTTACTTCAAAGAAATAGCTTATTAAAACAAGCAGCAGAGTTAAATATTTTAAACGAAGATGTATTACTAATTTTAAACAATCAGTTAACCCAAAAAGCAACCCATATTTTTAACGATAGGAAATTATTTTTTGAAAATTATTTGCCTTTGGTATTAAACTATTACACAAAAATTGCCCATAACAACGATAACATTGCATTAAACTATCAAAGTGCTTTACAAGAAACGCCTATGCAAATTTTGTTGCAACAAGCACTGCAAAAAGATATTGCTTTACAACGCACCACTGTAGGTATTCATAAAGATGATGTAGAAATATTAATGAATGGAATTTCCTTTAAAACCATTGCATCGCAAGGGCAAAGAAAAAGTTTGTTGTTTGCGTTAAAGTTGGCAGAATGGCAAATTTTAAAAAACAAAAAAGGCTATGCTCCTCTATTATTATTAGATGATGTTTTTGAAAAGTTAGATGAAAACAGAATGAACAATTTACTAAAATGGGTTTGCAAAGAAGATGATGGACAAATATTTATTACAGATACGCACAAAGAAAGATTACAACAGTCTTTACAAAAAGCAAATATTGATTTTCAGTTGATAGAGTTGGTATAAAAAAAAGGAGAGTATTTACTCTCCTGGATACAAATTAATAATTATCTCACAATCAGGCAGCAATAGCTGCAATTTCTGATAGTCTTCCTGCGGATACTGAAAAGGCAAATTCAGCCTTCGTAGGTTTTTCAGTTTTCTAATACATTTAATAGATTGCTCAGTTAATACACCTAATTGTTTAAAGCCCATTCTTAATTCCAATGCCTCTAATTGCTTTAATTTACTCAGGTTACAAAAAAATGTTTCTTGATGAAAATCTACTGGAGCACCATTTAATCTAATAGTTTTTAGATTGCTCAACTCAGGTAATTTATCAAAAGAAACATCTGGTGCAGGTTTGCCCTGCTCAATGTCGAAAATCATTCCACGAGTGTAATATACACTCACAGTAGAAATATTTTCTGGCTCTTTTAAAGCCTCTCTCAAAGAAGTAGCATACCCTGTAGGATTAAAACTATTTTGAGCATTTGCTACAACAACCGAGAAAAGGAACATCCATACGAAATGGATGTAATTTTTTTTGGACATCATAGATAAAGGGATTAGTAAGTAGTGTAAAACTAACATCCTAATTTTAATGAATAATAAAAATTGCCTCTTTGTGTATAAAGAAAATAAAGGCTTGTAGTTATGCACAACTTTTAAAACAATACAGAGCATAATTGTATTACACAACTATTCCCCAAACCAAAAATCTTGTCTTTATTATAAGCCTTCTATGTTTAATTTGCACCTATGGAACAATATCAAAAATTATTACAACATATTATTGATACAGGCGTAAAAAAACAAGATAGAACAGGCACTGGAACATTAAGTTGTTTTGGTTATCAAATGCGATTTGATTTGCAAAAAGGTTTTCCTTTAGTTACAACCAAAAAGCTACACTTGAAAAGCATTATTTACGAATTGCTTTGGTTTTTAAAAGGCGATACCAACATTAAATATTTAAACGAACATGGTGTAAGCATTTGGAACGAATGGGCAAATGAACAAGGAGAACTTGGTCCTGTTTATGGAAAACAATGGCGTAGTTGGCAAGGTGCAAATGGCACAACTATAGACCAAATAACAGATGTAGTTAAACAAATAAAAAACAACCCAGATAGTAGAAGAATGATTGTAAGTGCCTGGAATGTTGCAGAGTTGCCCAATATGGCTTTAATGCCTTGTCATGCTTTATTTCAATTTTATGTGGCAGATGGAAAATTAAGTTGCCAGTTGTATCAAAGAAGTGCAGATGTTTTTTTAGGCGTTCCTTTCAACATTGCTTCTTATGCTTTATTAACCATGATGATAGCACAAGTTTGCAATTTGCAATTAGGCGAATTTGTACACAGTTTTGGCGATGTACACTTATACAACAATCACATAGAGCAGGCTACACTGCAATTACAACGCACACCTTATGCTTTACCTACTTTACAATTAAATCCTTCCGTAAAAAATATTTTTGATTTTACATTTGAAGATTTTACTTTAGAAAACTATCAAGCTCATCCTCATATTAAAGCACCAGTTGCTGTATAATTTTTTAGAAAAATTTAATTCATTATTATGATTACATCATTAATTGTAGCAGCTTCTGAAAACAATGTAATAGGCAAAGACAATAAGCTTTTATGGCATTTACCTAACGACTTAAAATTTTTTAAAAATACCACTTGGGCAATGCCTATTATAATGGGGCGAAAAACATTTGAAAGCATTGGCAGCAAAGCATTGAATGGCAGATTAAATATTGTAATAACCCATCAAAAAAAATACAAAGCAGAAGGTGTTGTAATTGTAAATAGTTTGGAAGATGCAGTGTTTGTTGCAAAAAGCCATTCTTATAAAGAAGTGTTTATAATAGGTGGTGGCGAAATTTTTAAATCGGCATTACCAAAAGCTGAAAAAATTTATTTAACTCGTGTACACACCAACATAGAAGGAGAAATTGTTTTTCCTGAAATAAATGAGGTTAAATGGCATAAAACAAGTTCAAGATTTTATCCTGCAGATGAAAAACACCAATATAGTTACACTTTTGAACTGTGGGAAAGAAAATAAAATACTTTTTCTATTTCTTACATTAATGTAAGCAATAATCAATTATCTTGCACCACTACTCAAAAACAATATATACACATCAATAAATGTCAATATTTCAAACCCCCAAATTCCCAGCTGTTAAAGATTCTTTACACGCCGAATTAAAAAAAAGAGTACAAGCTTATTTCGATGAAAACGGCATTGCATCATCTGGTAATATAACTTTATTTACAAAAGCTATTATATTAGTTGCAGCATTTATAGCAACCTATATTCATCTTATATTTTTTATGCCACATTGGTACATAGCTATTCCAGAATGTGTGTTATTAGGAATACTAATGGCTGCAATAGGTTTTAATGTTATGCACGATGGTAGCCATGGTAGTTTTAGCAAACACAAATGGAAAAATAAATTAGCTACTGCTTCATTAAATATGTTAGGAGCAAATCATTTTATGTGGAATATGAAACACAATATGCTGCACCATAGTTTTACCAATGTTGATGGTGTAGATGATGATATTGAAGTAGGTGTTTTTATGCGTATGGCTCCTACACAAAAACGTTATTGGTTGCATCGTTTTCAGCATTTTTATTTCTGGTTTTTGTATATGATGCTTTATGTGTTTTGGATTTTTTTCACTGATTATCAAAAATATTTTTTACAACGAATTGGTAAAGTTCCTTTAAAAAAAATGACTACAAAAGACCACATAGGATTTTGGGTAACCAAACTGTATCATGGATTTATTTTTATAGCATTACCCATAATTATGGTAGGTTGGTTTTATTGGTTAATGGGTTTTTTAATTGCAACATTAACATCTGGTTTAGTACTAAGTATTGTTTTCCAATTAGCCCATACTGTAGAAGATGCACATTTTCCAATAGCAGATTTTGATAGCAAAAAACTACCAGAAGAATTTGCAATTCATCAAATAAAAACAACAGCAAATTTTGCTACTAAAAATAAATTTATATCATGGATATTGGGTGGTTTAAACTTTCAAATAGAACATCATTTATTTCCTAAAATATCGCATGTACATTACCCTGCCATAAGCAATATTGTAAAAATGGTGTGCAAGGAATATCAATTACAATACATTGAATATCCTACTATGAGCAGAGCAGTTGTAGCACATATTCGCTTATTAAGACAATTAGGGAAATACGATTAATATTTTTATTTCAGTTTTCCTCAGCTCTTTATTATTGAGTATTAATTAGTTTTTTACTTTCTTTGTACCACTAATGAAAAAAGTAATTATAGCAGGCATTGCAACTATTATAATGATAATTGTAATGCAGATTTTATCGAAAGGAATTGTTACAGATTATAGCCCCATGGGCATTGTAAGTTTTGAATTAGCCAAAACCTTTAGAGATGCTTCTGCCATAATAATGGCTGTTGGTGCAAAGCCTTTACAGATAAATGTTTCAGTAGATTTTTTATTCATTATTACTTACTGTATTTTTCTTTATTTATGCTGTAAAGCAATTATGAATAATTTTAGAAGTAGTGGATTGAAAACAATTGGTTTAATATTTTTAGAGTTAAGTGTTTTAGTAGGCATATTAGATTTAGTTGAAAATATTGCCATGCTTATTACATTGGGTGGCTATGGCAGCAACATAAGTGTAACCATTGCAAGAATTGCAGCTATCATTAAATTTTCGTTAGCTGCTTTAGTAATTTTATATATCATTATCGCATCGCTTTTTATTATTTACTTTTCTAAAAAGAAAGCTTAGTGTTTGTTTCTAAAAAAAATATTATTGCAGGCAGAAACCCAGTTGTAGAAGCCTTAAAACAACATCAAACACTTGATAAAATTTTAATTTCAAAAAATGCAAGTGGCAATGTTATTCAGGAAATAAGAACACTTGCAAAAGAAAATAATGTTCCTGTTCAGTATGTTCCTATTGAAAAAATAAATAGCCTTACCAACATACAACATCAAGGAATAATAGCTTTTAAAAGTGCTATACGTTACCAAGATTTACAACAAGTAATAGATTTTGTTGTAACAAAAGGCGAAACACCTTTGTTTATAATTTTAGATGGCATTACCGATGTAAGAAATATTGGAGCTATTGCTCGTACTGCAGTTTGTTGTGGTGCTCATGCTATTATAATTCCAGATAAAGGCGTTGGTGCATTAAACGAAGATGCAGTAAAAACAAGTGCTGGTGCTTTAGAACTAATACATATTTGCCGAGTAAATAGTTTAATGAAAGCTGTAGATGAACTAAGACTTAATGGCATTAATGTTTATGCAAGCGAAATGACAGCAACAACTAAACTATATGATTTGCCTTTACAAGAACCATCTGCAATAGTTATGGGTAGTGAAGATAAAGGCGTATTTCCTGCACTCATGAAAATTTGCAATGAAAAATTTTATATACCTATGACCAACAATTTTGAAAGTTTAAATGTTAGTGTTGCTACAGGAATGATTTTGTACGAAGCTATGAAACAAAGAAACTACACAAAATAATTTTCATCGTTTTTTATAATTACATTTGTTACATGAGTATTACCCTTATTATTATTATAGTTACAGCCATTATTTCTTTTACTGCTTTTAAAAATGAAAAAGTAATCAATGATTTAATTTTTTATCCTCCAGCAATAACTAATAAAAACCAATGGTATCGTTTTATTACTTGTGGTTTTATTCATGCCGATATTATACACCTTGCATTCAACATGCTTTCGTTATACATGTTTGGTGAATTAGTTGAAAACAATTTTAATTTTATTTTTCACGAAAATGGAAATGTATTTTATGCTTTTCTTTATTTCAGTGCATTAATTGTTTGCTTAATTCCTACTTTTTTAGAAAACAAAAACAATACTAATTACAGAAGTTTAGGAGCTTCAGGAGCAGTTTCTGCAGTTGTATTTGTTGGTATATTTTTATTTCCTACTGTGAAAATTGGTTTATTTATTTTACCACCTATTATACCAGGTTTCATTTTTGCTCCAATATATTTATACATTTCTTGGCATTTATCTAAAAAAGGAGCAGACAATATCAATCACTCTGCACACATTTGGGGAGCAGTATATGGCATTGCATTTTTAATAATAGCAAGCTCCGTTTTCAGCAATTTCAATGCTGTACAAAACTTTATAAAAACAATAGAGATTTGGTTGAAGTAAAAAACTTACATCTTCTTAGCATCTTCTAAAAACTTAGCTAAACCAATATCTGTTAAAGGATGTTTTAATAAACCTAAAATAGAATCTAAAGGGCTTGTACAAACATCTGCACCAGCAGCAGCACAACGTATAATATGATTAGGGTTGCGAATAGAGGCAGCTAAAATTTCACTCTTAAACCCTTGCACTGAAAATATTTGAGCAATTTCTTCTATTAGTTGTACACCATCCCAGCCACTATCATCAATTCTTCCTATAAATGGAGATATATAAGTTGCTCCAGCTTTTGCAGCTAATATTGCTTGACCTGCACTAAACACCAATGTGCAATTTGTTTTAATACCATTATCTGTAAACCATTTAATAGCCTTAATGCCATCTTTTATCATTGGTACTTTTACTACAATATTGGGATGTATAGCTGCTAATTTTTTCCCTTCTTCAATAATTTCATTAAAAGATGTGCTAAAAACTTCAGCACTTACATCTCCACCATCTACAATTTCACAAATAGTTTTGTAGTGATTCATAATTCCTTCTTCACCTTTTACACCTTCTTTTGCCATTAATGAAGGGTTGGTTGTAACACCATCTAAAATTCCAAAATCATGTGCTTCTTTAATTTGAGCAAGGTTGGCAGTGTCAATAAAAAATTTCATGTATGTTGTATTTATAATTTATGAAATAAAAAAATGCAGCTATTGAATTTCACAGAACCAACAATTTTTGTCGGTAATTTTCAATTGCTGCATTCCTAAATAAGTTTTTTAAAAAAATGGCAGGCTACTCACATCGCACCGCTCAACCACCTATCCTTGCTGTATTCCTACCCTGGGGAGTTTCAGCAGGAGCTGGTCGTATAAGACCTGCCAATGCAAAAATAAGGGTAATGGTTTTTCTAAAAAATTCATTCTTAACTTTTTTACACTTTTTAAAATTTATAGTAATAAACAAGTGTGCATACTTTAATAACAAAAAGTTATACTGCTCTTATTTATCTTTACAGCATAATTTTTTTAAAACCATCTTTCATGAAGCATTTATCTGCCATTTTTACCAATAAATATTTATTGAGTATTTTATTTTTTGTGGTTTGGATGCTTTTCTTTGACCAAAAAGACTTTTTTTCTACACTTGAAAAGCGAAAAGAACTAAAAGAATTAAAAGGGAAAAATGCCTATTATACTAAGGAAATTGAAGATTCTAAAAAGAAACTAATTGATTTTCAAGGAAATGCGGCAGCTATAGAAAAATTTGCTCGTGAAAAGTATATGCTCAAAAAGGACGGAGAAGACTTGTTTATTATAGATGAAAAATAGCCTTTATCTTATCCTTAAACAATATAATGTTTAATTACTCGTTTCTATAGTGTTATTGTTTTTGAAAAATCGGATTATTAATTTACTACTTATTATTTTATGTTAAAATTCAGCCAGGAAGTGCTTATACAATATTTGTATGGCGAAACTTCCAAAGAAGTTAAGTGTGCTATTGAGGAAGCATTGCAAGTAGACTGGGAATTGCAAGACGAATTAAATATCATGCAAAGAACCATGAAACAGTTAGATACATTACAAATGTCTTCCCCAAGAAAATCTTCAATAAATGCCATATTAAATTATGCAAGAATGGAAGAAATAACTCAGTAAAAAAGTTGTTTGTTTTAAAAATTCTTAGCAGAAGCATTATTGTTGAAAAAAATTACTTAGTTAAAACTAAAAAACAGGCTTAATGCCTGTTTTTTAGTAACTACAAACCTCATAAGCCGGATTCTGTTTTTTTACTATCATTTATCTTGTTGCAACATTACTGTTACAATCATTTGCTGCCTACCCTGAAACTTGAACGAGCAGTTCTCAAACGTTTCTATACGTGGCATTGCAACATTCAAGGTTTACCCATAAAGTATATTACTACACCTTATTGTAAGCTCTTACCTTACATTTTCACCTTTTCCTGCAAAAGCAGGTAGTTATTTTCTGTGGCACTTTCTTTATGTTTTTAACATAACCAGCTATTCACTGGTGAATTGCTCTGTGTTGTCCAGACTTTCCTTACTGTTTGCACAGCACGATAGTTCGGGTTTGTAGTAATTGCAAATGTACTATTTAAAAAATATTTCTGTAGCACCATAACCAAATCTTGCATCATATTGGTTAATAAAATTTTTTACTTCTACCTTAGATTTTAATATTTCGTGTATTTCTTCTTTTAATTTTCCTTTTCCTACACCATGAATAACAATTAATGAAGATTGCTTATTAGCAACAGCCAAATTATACCATTTTTCAAACTCTTTTAATTGAATGGTTAAAATTTCGAAATTGCTTAAATGTTTCCAATCGTTTGTTATTTTTTCAATGTGTAAATCTATTACACTTCGTGCAGGTTGTAAATGCTCTCTTGCCTTTGAGGCTTCATAAATTTTAAAGCCAGAGTTTTTTAATTTATCTAACGAAAAAGTATTTTCTTCAAAATGTTTTTCAGGATACTCGTCAAATAATTTATAAGAAATAGTGGGTTGATTATTTTCTTTTAATTCTTCTAACTTTTTAAAAAACTGTTTGGGCTTTAGTTTTAATGATGTTTCAAAATGATCCGCTTTTTGTTTATCGGGGTTACTTAAATTAAAATCTACATAAAAAGCTAAACTATCATTAATGCTTGCAAACTCTATATCATGAATATAAAAATCTTGATAATTTAATATTTCATTGTTAAAAGAAAAAAGCTCTTCGCCAGCAGATTTTTGAGTATAACGAAATTGGTATGCTTGATTGGTTTTATTAATTAAATAAATTTTCAGGCTATCCACAACCTCATCATTAAATTCATCTAATACAAACTTGGGTATAAAGCTCAACCAAACACCTTCATCTACCTTTATAGCATTGGGTTTTGGTTTTTCTTTAGGTATATTATCTATAAAAATTTTAGTTGGCTTTTTATTTTCTTCAACCATTTTCTTTTTACTAAACCGATAGAAATAAGGAAAATCAATTTGGTTCATATAAGCAGGAAAACGTACTCCTCTCACTTCTATCATTACCATTTCTTCATTCATTATATCTACTACTTTGCCTTCTTCGTTTGTATGAAGTACAATAATTTCATCGCCTATTTGATATTTCATTTGTAGAAAATTTTATTCTTTCTTCCTTTAATAAAGTAAAGATATTTAGGTGCAAAATTAAAATGTTGCCATAAAAAGAAATTTTGCTATGAATGTTTTTTATTGATGATATTGTATTAACCCTGGCATAGGATTTTTAGCAACATTACCTAATTCTAATTCAAAGCTATTGCACAAATCTTTCAATACATTTTTAAATGCAAAAGCAATGCTACCTGTAAAGTGAATAGGATACAACCAACTTTCTCTGTACTTATAAATATGATGTATAAAGAAATCATTTAAGCCATCTTCTATAATATTTTCTATCATGTAATGCCCTCTATTTTCTGATAAAAATTTTGCAAAACTTGCTAAATATTTATTTGGAGTAGAATTTTTATAAACAGAATTGATAATGCTTGCTTTATCAGTTGCATAAGTTTTATTAAAACTATTCATTAATTCCTCATCAAATGTTTGGTATAAATAATACTGCAATACTTTTTTTCCTAAGTAAGCTCCACTGCCTTCATCTCCTAAAATATATCCTAATGATGGATTGTTTTTTACAATCTTTTTTCCATTATAAAAACAAGAGTTAGAACCTGTGCCTAAAATACAAACAATACCATTTGCATTGCCACACATAGCTCTTGCAGCAGCAAGCATATCTGTATTTACTTCTATCCATGCATTGCTAAATAATTTCTTTAAAATATGCTTCATACTTTTTACATGAGCAGGGTTGCCTAAACCTGTACCATAAAAGAATATTTTTTGAATAGTGGTATTTTTAATTTTGGGTAAAAGTTCTTTTTGCAACAATGCAGTAATGGCTTCATTGCTTAAAAAATAAGGGCTAATGCCTTGCGTAAAAAGTGTTTTTCTCTTTCCATTAATTAACAAGCACCATTCACTTTTGGTAGCTCCACAATCTGCTATTAAAGTTGCCATAATTAATTTTTTATACAAATTGTAAATTATAATTTTTATTTGCAGCGTTATAAAACGAATATTGAAATTAAGCATTAAATAAATACCAACAACAATATTGTTGTTTTATAAAAAAGCATTAAGATATAAAGTAATTTTGCATAATGGAAAATCAGAAAAAACAAATTTGGCTACCCATACTTTTTTCTTTAGTGATGGTGTTAGGAATGTTTATTGGTTATTATTTAAGAAGCAGTTCTTCCTCAGTTGGTAATTTTTTGAGTTTCAATAAAGCCAATGCTTTACAAGAAATAACAGGTTTAATACAAAATAAATATGTAGATCCTGTAAAAATGGATAGCATTACAGAATTAACGATTAATGAACTTTTATCGCATTTAGATCCTCATTCAATTTACATTCCTCCTATTGATGTACAAGCAGTAAATGACGATTTGAATGGAAGTTTTCAGGGTGTAGGAATAGAGTTTCAAGTGTTTGATGATACTGTACAAGTAATAAATGTTGTAAAAAATGGTCCATCAGAAAAAGCAGGTGTTTTAATTGGCGATAAAATAATTTATGTAAATGATACCACTAAAGTTGCTGGTGTAAAAATTTCTGCAGAAAAAATTAGAACCTACATGCGTGGAGAAGCAAATAGCAAAGTAGATATAACAGTATTAAGAAATAATCTTGAAAAGAAAATTACAATTACAAGAGGCAATATTTCTATTAGTACTGTAGATGCAGCTTATCTAATTGAACCCAAAATTGGTTTTATCCGTTTGAACAAATTTGGAGAAAAAACTTACGAAGAGTTTATGGAAAATTTAGAAAAATTGCAGAAGCAAGGAATGATAAACTTAATTTTAGATTTGCGTGGTAATACTGGTGGTTTACTTAACGAAGCTGTAGATATTGCTGATGAATTTTTAAGTAACAATAAATTAGTTGTTTATACACAAGGCAACAAATCGGCACGTTATGAATTTAAAAGTAAAAGAGATGGTTTATTTGAAACAGGTAAATTAGTAGTGCTTGTTGATGAAACAAGTGCAAGTGCAAGTGAAGTGCTTGCAGGTGCTTTACAAGATTGGGACAGGGCTACTATTGTAGGAAAAAGAACCTTTGGTAAGGGTTTGGTACAACAACAATTTCCTTTAAGCAATGGTGGTGCATTGCGTTTAACTATTGCAAGATATTTTACTCCATTGGGTAGAAATATTCAAAAAACTTACATCAACAAAACAAAGGAAGAATATAGAAATGATGCATTAGGCATACACAGTTCTGAAAAATTTGAGAACGAAGATTCCTCTCATCCAAAACCTTCTTTCAAAACACCAAAAGGAAGAATTGTTTATGGAGGTGGTGGCATATTACCAGATATAATTATAGACAATGACACCCTACCTTTAAGTAAAGAAGTAGTGAAATTTTATAAAACCAACTTATTAAATGAAGCTGCTTTAAAACAATTTCTTATTCATAAACAATCATTAGAAAAAATAAATTCTCCTGATAAAATGAATACAGATTTTATTTTAAATGAGCAAGATTGGAAGTTTATTGAAAACTTAGCAACTAAAAAGGCCATCACGCTTAACCTAATTACAAACAAAGAAAAAGTTGAAATTTTAGAAGATATTAAAGCTATGATTGGTAAACTTTTATTTGGCAATAACGGCTTTTTTGAAATAGCCAATAAAGAAGACAAAGTGGTTTTGAAAGGTGTGGAGTTATTGCAAGAAAAAAAATAAAAAAAACTGTACTATTGTGCAGCATTTAGAAAATATAAAGTATCTGAATTTTAGATTTTATGGCAGAAGTAGAAAAGATATATATTTTAAGAAGAAATAAATACATGTACGGACCCTATACTCTTGAAACCTTACAACCTAATACAATTAAACAAGATGATTTGGTTTGGTACGAAGGAATTGTAGATTGGACTCCTGCAGTTAATATGCCCTTTTTAGTAAATTTCATTTCTAAAAATGACAGCAATAAGATTAAGAAGCAGGGGATTTTTAAAAAAATTTTTGGCTTTTAAATTAACTTAACAAATAAAATATTGTAAAAAATTGTAAGTTAATCGTATTTCACTTATTTTTGTTTTGTTTAAAAATTGGCTACACTCTAAAAAAGTGTTTTAGGCTTAAATGAAAAAATAATGCTATTTAGAAAAAATACTCTGTTCAAAGTTTGTTTGGTTGTTGTAACAACAATAATATTAGGCATTTGCTCAAATGCACAAATTTATAACCATAATGATGGAAATGGGAACATAAATCAAACAGGAACTATAGATGAACCAACATTTAAAGATAATAATGGAGGTATAACAGGTACTACATCTTCAGATGCAGACTGGGGAGATGATGACCCAGGAGGACCTGGAGGAGGTGGTGGTGGAGTTGATGATGTACCTTTTGATAATGGTGTAATTGTTTTAATAGTATTTGGTGTAGCTGGTGGCTATATTCTCAGTAGAAAAAGATTAATTTAAAAATCACAAAAAATAATTTCAAAGCTTACATTTTATGTAGGCTTTTTTTGTGTCAATTATTTTTTTTAATGCTGATGTAAAATAGTTTGCTTACTGTATGCAGGTGCAGCAAACATTGGATTTTTAAGAAAAGTGCTATCTGTTAGTGTAAATAAAAAAGCAGTTACTTGCCCAATTTGAAAATTGGATAAATACAATTTGTTTTTTAATAAAGAATCTGTGGTATGAATAGGCTGCATATTTTTTCTGTAATGTTCAAATACATTATCTAAAGTAAAAAATCTTCCATCATGACCATAAGGATACGTTATATCAACATTTCGTAACGAGGGTACTTTGAATTTTAAAGAATCGTTTTTATTTCCTGTTATTCTCATTCTACCTATATCATTTATGGTGACATCTAATGGCATACCATTGTTGCGATAACTAAAATCTGTAAAGAAAGGTTCTTTGTGGCAGCTTGCACATTTTTGTTTAAATATTTCATAACCCAAACGTTGAGGTAGATTAAAAGTATCTTCGCCTCTCATTACTCTGTCATACTTACTATTGCTACTTACAAGCATAACCATAAATTGATTTAATGCTTTATTCATACGTTGTGTATTAATTGTAGCATCTCCAAAAGCAGCTTTAAACATTCGTACATAAGCAGTATCTCTTTTAAGTTTAAGGATAACATTTTCTAATGTTTCAGCCATTTCATTTTCTGCAACTATGGGTGTTATAGGTTGTACTTCTAAATGATTAATACCACAATCCCACATAAATTCTTTTTGCCATGCTAAGTTTTGTAAGGCTGGTGCATTGCGTGTGGTAAATGAATTATTGTAACCATGACTAAATGGATGATCAAAAGTTGCAAATGCACTAAACTGTTGATGACAGCTTGCACAACTAATAGTGCTATCCTTGCTTAAACGTTCATCATAAAATAATTTTTTTCCCAACTCAAAACCTTCTTGTGTTAATGGATTTCTTTTAAAATCAAATGCAGGTTTGGTCCAGCCTTTTGGTATAATAAATTTTAACGGAGTAGGCTTATGTTTTTCAATGGTTATAAAAGCAACTCCTGCACAAACCATGCACAATAAAATCAAGAAAACTTTAGTTTGTTTCATTATCTAATAGCTGTAATTGTAAACATATTTTTATAATTATCTGCCAACATCATGGCTAATGCTCCAGGTTGATGACATACAGCAGCATTTGAAATTTTAATTTCATTTGCACCCGCAAACCACTTTAAAATATCTGCTTCAATCGTTATTTCATTTATAGAAGGTTGTGATTTTTCATCTATTTTTAGAACAATTTTCCTCGCTGCATTTTCATTAAATTTATAACCTCCTACATGATAGCTAAAATAATGTGCAGCAGCATGCGATGAATCGCTTTGCCCTTCTAATTTGGCATAAATATAACCTGTATTCCATGTCCAAAACATTCCTTTCATTGGGTCTAAATCATCGGTTTGTGCTCCACTTACATTTCTTAAACTATCTACACCTAAAAGAAAACTTATAGTAGTAATATTTTTTAATGGCTTATTTAAAGTAATCATTTTTGTAGTGCTATCTTCTTCTGCTACTAAATGGTAAGGCTTTTCAAAAGTGTATTTCTTTTTACCATTTTCATATTCAATTTGCAAACCTGTAATATAATATTTGAATTTATGTACCGTAAAAGGTTCATTAAATTGGTTGAAATAAGTTTCTGTATGCAGTTTCAATGTTTTATCTCCAACCTTATGCACTAATTTAATAACAGTATTATTTTGTGCAGATGCTATGAAATACAATAAGCTAAATAGCATACAAAGTGTAACATTTTTTCTCATAAAAAATCAGATGGGTTTATTTTTTTTCTGTTTTGTTTTTGAGTAGATTTATTTTTTTTAAGTTCTGCTCTTTGTTCAATTTTTTCTTTAGGAATTGCAGTGGCTATACGCATTTTCTTTTTTTGTAGTGCAGCAATTATCAGGTTGTTCATTTTAGTAATTACAAGTTTTTTATTACCTAATTGTGTTCTGCTTTGTTGAGATTTTACAATTAAAAAACCATCATTGCTAATTCTACTGTTGAGTTTTTCAGCAATAATATTTTTATCCTCAAGGCTTGCTATTGTTGAGTTTGCCACATGCCATCTTCCTTCAACCATGGTTTCTACTTTGTTTACATTTTGACCTCCTTTGCCACCGCTTCTGGCAGTTTTAAATTCTATTTCGTTGCTAATGTCTATCTTCATTTTTTAAAAGTACAAACTATTTTATTTATTTTTTATGAAAGTAGTCATACAACGTGTTACACAAGCATCTGTAAGTATAAATAATGTAATAAATGGTAGCATTGCTAAAGGAGTTTTAGTGTTATTGGGCATTGAAGATGCAGATAATAAAGAAGATATTATTTGGCTGAGTAATAAAATTATAAACCTAAGAATTTTTGATGATGAAAATGGCGTAATGAATAAAAGTATTAAAGAAATTGATGGAGAAATTTTATTGATTAGTCAGTTTACATTACACGCATCTACCAAAAAAGGAAATAGACCCTCTTATATAAAAGCAAGCAAACCTGAGTTTGCAATTCCTATGTACGAAAGCATGATACAACAATTAGAAATTGATTTTGGCAAAAAAATTGAAACAGGCATTTTTGGTGCAGATATGAAAGTAAGTTTGTTGAATGATGGACCTGTAACCATAATCATTGATTCGAAAAATAGAGCGTAAATTTTTTACATCAATTTTATTTTATCTAATAATACTTTACAAATTTTATAAAACGAATCTCCTGTAACACCTGCTGTATGTGGTGTTACAAGAACATTGTTCATTTGTAATAATTGTTGTAACTGTTGATTTTCTTTAGCTGAATAAGTTTCTAATTTTTCGTTTTCTAACACATCAATACCTGCTGCTTTTATTTTTTTATCTTGCAATGCTTTTAGTAAAGCATTTGTATCTGTTACTTTTCCTCTGCAGGTATTTAAAAAATAAGGTTGTTTTTCTAAGGCATTAAAAAAAGCATCGTTTGCATAATGATAGGTTTCGTTAGTAAGTGGTACATGAAAACTTACTACATCTGCATAACGACAAATTTGTTCTAAACTTGCTTCTTTTATATACTCTTTTGCAAAGCCAAATTTGTATTTATCATAAGCCAAAACTGTAACATTAAAAGCCGATAATAATTCTGCAAAACGGCTACCAGTATTGCCAAAGCCAATGATACCAACAGTTTTAGCATTCAACTCTTCTCCCCTGCTTTCTTCTCTTGACCATTTATTTTTTTTCAATTCTTCAAAACTGAAAGTAATTTTATTCATAAGATTAAGCAATAAAGCCAACGTATGTTCAGCAACTGCATTTCTATTACCTTCTGGACTGTTTAAACATTGTATTCCTTTGCTTGTTGCATAAGCTACATCAATTAAATCCATACCACTTCCCAAACGACCAATCCATTGTAATTGTTTAGCTGCATCTATTAAAGCAGTATCTACTTTCATTCTGGTTGTTGTAATTAAACCCACAGCATTTTCAATTTCATTACATAATTCTTCATAACTAATTGCTGGGTTGTTTATAACTGTATAACCTTCAGCTATTAATCCTTCTTGAAGTACTGGGTGCGATTTGCCAGAAATAATTACTTTTTTCAACACTTTATTTTATTTCATTTTAAAAGTTAAAGCAGCAAAATCTTCAATGCTTAATTGCTCTGCACGTTTATTAAAAAAATCATCTTTCAAAATCATTTCATCAAATAAATTTTTTACAGCATTGCGTAACATTTTCCTTCTTTGATTGAAAGCTGTTTTAACTAATATTAAAAAATCTTTTTCGCTTCTTACAAGATATTTTTCTTTTTTTATGTTTAATTGTATTACACCACTCATCACTTTTGGAGGTGGATTAAAACAATTTGGAGCTACATCAAATAAATATTCTACATTGTAATAAGCCTGCACCAATACACTTAAAATACCATAAGCTTTAGTATTGGGTTTTGCTGCAACCCTTTGTGCTACTTCCTTTTGAAACATACCCACAACAACGGGTACAGCACTTTTCCATTCCAATATTTTAAATAAAATTTGAGAAGAAATATTATAAGGAAAATTTCCAGCAACCATAAAATTTTCTTCAAAAGGTGTATTCATTTCTAAAAAATCTTGATGGATAATTTTTGATTGAATATTGGCATAGGTAGTTTCTAAATAATTTACTTTTTCTTCATCTAACTCAACAACCTTATAATTAATATTTGGTATTTGTAGTAAATATTTTGTAATAGCACCAGCACCTGGACCAACTTCTAATAAATGCTGCAATTTATTTTCATGCAATGCTTCTTGAATAACATCTGTTATTTTTTTACACATATTTTCATCTTTCAGAAAATGCTGTCCTAAACTTTTTTTAAGTGTGTATTGCATGGAGGCAAATGTAAAATCATTTAAGATTGTAAAATTATTTGTGCTAATTAATTACACAGTTGTGGCTCTCCTGCTGCATCAACTTTTTCGCCAAACCATATTGTTGCAAAACCCTTGTAAATACCTATTCCTATTGCATTCCATTTAGTGGATTTCCAAATACTTTTATTTATAATTACACTATTATGCCCTTCACTGCTTTTCCAGCCTTCTAAAGCCTCTTCTGGTGTTGCAGTATAATTTGGATTATCGGAATGCCATACATAAAAAGCAATTTCATAACCGTAACTTTTGTAGGGTGTTAATTCGCTGGGCTTATTCCACATATTCATAGCTTGCTTGTGGTCTGGTGTATAACAACAAGGTGTCCATTTGCCTTTATTACTCCAACTGTGCATATTACAGCCATTTACATTTGGTTTATTGTTTACCAAATCCTTACAATGTGTTTGTGCCACAAAAGTGAGTGAAGCTGACAAAGGAATTGAAGGCAAATTATTTTGCTTTCTATATTCCATTACAAGATTGTACAATTTCATTTCATTTGCATTCATGCAAACAGCATTTTCTTTTTCAGAAGTTACGCTTTGTCCTTGAACAAAAAGTACATTAGTACATACAGTAAGAAAAACTAAAAATGAATATTTCATATTTGATAAACACTAAAGTACGGAGTTTTTTATTATTCGTTTAAAAACAGTTCATGAAATGTTTTATAAAAAAAAGCTGCACCAAAAATCGGTGCAGCTTGTAAGAAAATTTGAAAAACTATTTCTTAATTCTTAGTAAACTTAAATACTGCACTTTCGCAACCATTGCTACAAATGGTTTTGATGATGTATGTGCCTTGTGTTAATCTGCTTACATCTATTTGTTTAATGTTATCGCCTGTATTTAATACCATAGTTTCTTGTTGTAATATTTTGCCTGTAATATCTGTAACTACCAAACTTACTCTTTCT
>Ga0116193_1001120_pt1 | contig 23132 bp, 24 predicted proteins | sample AD_UKC115_MetaG_FD_89892 | JGI IMG/M metagenome (GOLD analysis project Ga0116193, IMG submission 89892) | Active sludge microbial communities of municipal wastewater-treating anaerobic digesters from Hong Kong - AD_UKC115_MetaG | ecosystem: Engineered > Bioreactor > Anaerobic > Digestate... | reverse complement strand
TTTTTGCGATTCCATTACCTGTAATTGAAATTTCACCAGGGTGAGGCGCTGGCCCCAGTTATCGTGTACTTCCCGGGCAATCTGCTCAAAGGTTTGCTCCTGCACGGCAAGTTCAGAATGTAGTTCCCGGTTATAATTCAGCATCTTGATATTAACAATTTCCTGCTCGTGGCGGCTCTTGTTGTTAAACAGGGTTACTGAATAAGACACAATCAGCAGCAGGCTTATTCCCACAATGATGATGGCAATAATCAGGGTTATAATTAACCAGCTTGTATTATCTGGGTGCATCGGATGGCTTTTATAAAGGCTAAATACATTATTGAAAAGAAAATAAAAGTAAGATCCAAAAACAAACTGAGATTATGTTCATCCAATACCATAGATAATTGTTCGAATGACGCATACAATGGCAAACTTACCCCAGTACTGAAAAGTGTCCCAACTACTATCCAGAACCCTGGATCTTTCTTAAGATCACGAACAGAAACATTATTCAGTAAGGATCGGAAATATAATAACGATAAAATAACCAGAAATAAGTTGACTATAAACTGAGACTTAAAATTTACTTCAAACCAGCCTCCAGTAAAAAGAATATATAACAAATAGACCCATCCGAACAGGATAAATGCAATTTGGCCATATTTAAGAAATTTGGGGTTTTGTATTCTATATATAAGAGTACTCAAAATAAAATAATGGAAAATTTTTGAAATATTAGTGACTCCATTGACTACAACAATTGAAGGTTTAGGAAAAAGCATCTCAATTAAAATAATTGTTGCAATTAAAGCAGCTATTATCGGGTAAAGGCTAAAAAACTTCATATAGGAAGGGCTAATCTTATTTTTTATCAGCTTTAATGAATAAATAAAACAGATAAAAATTATTATCACCTGAATAAAGAAAAATATATAATGTGCAATCATATATGCAATTTTAGATCAATAAAACAGCCTTAGACGGGGTAAACCCTCAATAAATTCCGCTTTTTTTCCCAATAAAAAAACTCCCGGGAGGCCCGGGAGTTAAATTATTGAGTATAAATCAATTACTGTTCTGTTACTACAAAGGTTATCGGCTGGCGGCGGTAGGCGTTCACATGTCTGCCGTTTTGTAAGGCGGGAGTCCATTTGGGACCCTTTTTAATAATCTTCACCGCTTCCTGCTCCATCCCATATCCCCATTTGGTTTCGGGTACCACATCGCTAATCGTACCATCTTTACTTACAATAAACCGTACAATGACCTGGTAGGTACCGGGAGGAGCTCCATTATCAATGGGGGTATTGGCATCCAGGTTGTTTTGAAGGTATCGCCTCCAGGCAGCCTCTCCACCCGGAAATGCCGCTTCAATTTCCACCTTATTGAAAATGGTATTCTCATAATCAATTTTGGGCTGCTCTACTACCTGCGAGCCTTTTTCTTCTACCGGAGCCTGAACAATCTGTACCTTATTGTCACTTTCAATAGTCTTGGTGCTGATCGCCTGGTCTTCCTTAATTTCCTGTATTTTTTCTTCCGGCTTTACTTCCTCATCCTTTACAATTTTGGGAGGAGTAAATTTCACCTGGTTAATTTCAGGTGGGGGTGGCGGTGTGGGCGGCGGCGGGGGTGGCGGTGGCGGTGGCGGCGGAGGCGGTTCATTCTTAATTTCTGCCAGTTGGGTATCCACCGTATTTAGCGTCTGCTTCCCCATATTGGAGCTCAGCTTATTAGCCAGCAAACTTCCCAAAAATATAAGCAAAAGGGCAAGGCCGGTAACGATGAGGGCCCTGGTTAGTCTTTTGTTATAATCTTTACGCAACTGGTACGCACCGTATGCTTTATTCTTTCCTTCAAAAACGATATCCAGAATATCAGCACTCAAAATCTTGTTAACGTCCATTTTAATTGCTTTTGTTAGTTGATGCAATTATGGAAAAAATCCATAACTACTTAATTCCGTTTGCTATCTCTGTTTGTTTTATTAATTCCTGTTCCGTTGGGGTCATATCGGCCTCGGCATAGTGCCCCGGCGGAACCGCACAAATTGTCATCTCATCCAGGATATCAATAGCATTCTTAAAGGTTGATGCCGTATCCGACTTAATAATATACATCAGGTCGTCCATATTCGTTGCATCCTTCTTGGCCACAATCAATCCACGGATATCTTTAAAGGTGGTTGACTTAAACTGCTCACTCAATTTATCGGGTTCAAGTTGACCATAATAATAATAAACCTGGTTGGCTTTCCCGAGTAAAATGGTCATGGCGCCCGAGTTTTTCACCTTCATAATATTAGCCGTATCATTCTTCGGCTCATTCATGTTCATCGCCGTTTGTTGCGACATGGTGGTGGTGAACACGAAGAAGGTAATAAGAAGGAAACCCAAATCCACCATGGGAGTCAGATCAACGCGGGTAGATTGCTTTTTCTGTTTTTTGACGCCGGGGCCCTTTTTATGTCCGCCCCCCGACGAGGTATCCATTTCTGCCATCGCAAAAAATAATTTAGGTTCTTAATGTTTCATTTCGGATTTATACAATTCGGACCCTACCGGAGGTGTTTCCCCCTCTGTAATAATCCGGAATTTATAAATCTCATTGTCTTTAAAAGCATCTTTAACTGATTTAAATATGGGGTAATGGGCATTAATATCGCCCTTCACCAACAACATTTGCTCCAGTTTGCTTTGGTCGGTGCCTGCATAGGCATTGCTGATACTCTTTAGCCAGTATGCCAATTCGTTATTGGCAGAATCAATGGGTATCCCGGGCATTTTTTCTGCCGGGATAGTCCCCGTGATATTTAAAGAGGCTTTCAATTGATTAAGCGGAAAACCAATAAATTCTGCCTTTTCGAGTTTGGTTAACTCGGCAGGGCTAAGGTTTAATCCGCGGGTATCGTTTAAATTTTTAATAACCGCATCCTTCTTGGTATCATCTCCCAACGACAAAAAAACTTTTCCATCGGCAGTGAAAGTGATGATAATCGACTTATCTGGAACAGCCTTAGAGGAAACCGAAGTGGGCGTTTTAACCGCCAGTGCCTCCGGTGGTTTTTGTTTGGTTGCCAGGATAAAGAAAGAAAGAAGCAGGAAAGCCACATCGCACATGGCTGTCATATCGATGTTGGTACTTTTCCGTGGTATTTTAATTCTTGGCATGAATAATTATTTAGGATTCTTCGTTCCGGTTTACAAGATGCACCTGTCTTCCAAATTCCACAATTCTATTTGTAGAGGGAAGCAAAGGTTTGGGTAAGTGTAAAACCAGACTCGTCTATACCGTAAGTAATGGAATCAATTTTGGTGGTGAAAATGTTATAGAAAACAATTGCGAACGCAGATGTACCAATACCTAATGCGGTATTATATAACGCTTCCGCAATACCCACCGACAATTGAGCGGCGGCTCCGCTTCCTCCTGCATCGGCACCCAGGTTATAAAACGCACGAATCATACCCACTACCGTACCCAGCAAACCAAGCAGGGTAGCAATAGAAGCAATTGTAGAAAGGAACACCAGGTTCTTCTCCAACATGGGCAGTTCAAGGGAGGTTGCCTCTTCTACTTCCTTTTGAATGGCCAGCACCTTTTGTTCTGTTGTCAGTTCGGTATTGTTGATCATATCTCTGTAGCGGAAAAGACCGGATTTCATCACATTGCCCACAGACCCTTTTTGCTTATCGCATTCTGCAAGAGCGGCGTCAATATTTTTGTTGGCCAAATGATATTGCACTTTGCGGATAAAATCTGCGTTATTACCGGTACCCCTTGCTTTGGAAATGGTAAGAAATCGTTCTACCACAAAGGTCAGCATGGTAAGGAACGTACCTAAAAGTATAGGTACAATAATTCCGCCGAGGTACATTTTACTAAGGGCTGATTTCGGTTCATCCCGGTCGGGCCAAAAGCCGCCATTTTCTTTACCTACGCCGAAGTTATCGGGATTACCAAGGAGGAATCGCCAAATCACATATCCCGCTACCAAACATAATACCGGTGCAATCAGGGAAATAATGTTACTTGACTTCTTGGCATGCACCGTAGTTGCTGGTTTTACCATTTCAGTTGGTCGTGTTTCTGCCATGTGAATTTGATTTTAAAAAGTGAAAATTGATTTAAGTAATTGAATTTTAAAAATGAGTAGCAATGCTATGAAAAAAAGGATTGAATCACAAATAAATTTAAGTGCCGGCCAATTTATTTGCCCAAGTTAAAAATAATTTCAAAGGGAATAGTAATATCCCTTAGTTTTTCTCTAATAAAAATAGGAAAGAATAAGATTTATTCGTACCGGAGGGCTACAATAGGGTCCAGTTTGGACGCCTTAATTGCCGGGTACAATCCGGCCAGCAACCCTACCAGCGTACAAACCAGGATCCCCCCCCCTACCCAAATCCAGGGAACCACAAATCCGGTTTTTAATAGCAGGGCTACTAAATTCCCCACCAATACCCCCGAGATGATTCCCACAGCGGCACCCAAAATACTGATCAATATAGATTCGTAGAGGAACTGGCGCCGGATATCTGATCCTTTTGCGCCAAGGGCCTTCTCTAAGCCAATCTCTTTGGTTCGTTCATTTACAGCTACCAACATGATATTCATTAGCCCAATGGCCGCCCCAATCAGGGTTACTAAAGCAATGCCAATAGTGCCTGTTTGAAGGAACCCCAGGCTGGTGAGCATCGATTCGGCAATACTATCGCTCTTGTCAATAAAGAAATTATTTTCGTCCTTGACATTCAATTTCCGGATGGGCCTGAACTCAGCTATGGCTTCTCCTGTTGCCACATCCATTAAATTTAAATCGGGAACCTGAACCGCAATGGTATAGGACGGATTTTGTCCGGAGAGCAGCCTTCGGACTGTATTTACGGGGGTAACCACAATCTTACTGGTATTAAAAAATGCACTGGACCCTTTATCTTCCAAAACTCCGATTACCCGATACGGCTTATGATCCAAACTCACAATGGCATCTATCGCCTTCAGAGGATTATCTCCAAAAAGCCGGGTGGCCACCCCGCTTCCCAAAAAACAAACATTCCTGCCTGTTTGCACTTCATTCTGGGTAAAGTTTCTGCCTGCCTGTAAATTGTATCCATTCAGCTCGAGGTAATTATCATCCCCTCCAAACATATTAATATCGGGATTGGTCTTTTTAGAATTGGTATTGGCCACAATACTGAATGGCCCTCTTAACCCAATGCTCACTTTGGCATTGGGGAAGGTATACCGCTGTTTAAATTCCATGGCTTCGGCATACGTAATGGGGATCCCCATGTTCGACTTTCGTTCCCTTTTTCCCTTTTTCGATTTACTGGTGGAGGGTTCGGGTCCTCCGAACCGGATATTCCGGTCTTTATACCGTATACTAAAAGCATTCGCTCCGAGAGTGGAAAAACTGGATGTTAATGAATTACTGGCAGCCGTGATGGCGGTAATAATAAGTATCAGAGCAAAGATTCCCAGCGCAATTATTACAATGGTGATGGCAGACCTCAATTTATTAGATCTGATATTATTCCATGATAAAGAAAGGGTTTCCCTGTATTTCATTTTTTCTTCCGGATAAAGTTAATTATCCCGTGTTTCATTTGGGGAAGAAATGTGAGCAATGGTATTACCAGTAATACAACCAGCCAAGAATCCATTCAGGATAAATGCCAATAATGATCGTCAGTATGGCTAACAGAATAAGTACAGATTTAAACCAGCCATTTATATTCCATAGTTCTACCGGGTCCTCCGTATTGGGTTCTTTAAAATACATGGCCTGAATCACCCGGAAATAATAATAAGCACTAATGGCAGAAAAAATGACCGCCACAATTACCAGCCAAACCTGGTTGCTATTTTCCACTACGGATGTAAGCATATATAACTTGCTTTGAAAACCTGCGGTAAGCGGAATCCCTGTTAGCGAAAGTAAAAATATAGTTGCGGTAAACGCCACCACCGGATGGGTTTTACCCAGTCCGTTAAAATCGCTGATGGTAAACTCGTTCATCCGGGAAACAATACCAAATAGGCCAATGGCCGCAATGCTGTATGCAGCAGCATATAAAACCATCCCTTCTTTAGCGCGGTCGTTAAGCGCAAACAAGGCTAGCATCATAAACCCTGCCTGGGCTATGGAGGAATAAGCCAGCATCCTTTTTACACTCTGCTGGAAGATGGCAGTAATATTCCCGATAAACAAGGTGGCAATCGTAATAACTACAATCAGTTTTTGCCAATCTTTATGAATCGCACCGAACGAGTTTTCGAATAACCGGATAAATGCCAGAAACCCGGCCACCTTTACGATCGTACTCATAAAGGAAGTAAATACCGTTGGCGCCCCGTCGTACACATCGGGAGCCCAAAAATGAAATGGAGCAGCCGACACTTTAAAAGATATAGCCACCAGCATGAGAATCAGACCGATTATAATGAAGGGGGATGTAGCTGTATTTCCCACATCAATGCTGGCAATATAAAAAGACGCATTGGGCGTTCCGCCATATACCATGGCAATCCCCATCAGTAATAACCCGGTGGAAAAGGAGCCCATTAAAAAATATTTCAATGCAGCTTCAATACTCAGCAAATTTCGTTTATTGCTCCCTGTTAGGATATACAAAGGGATCGAAAGAATTTCAATTCCCAGGAAAAGGAAAAGCAGGGTATTAAACGTAGCGCAAATAGCCACCCCGCACATCACAAAAAATATCAGTGCAAAATACTCTCCCACATCATGACCAACCCTTTCAATATCTTCCCCGCTCAGGAGGAACAACAGGATGAGGCACCCAATCATTACCGCCAGGAAGCCCAGGCTGTAACTGCTGGTTTTCAACATGTCGTATATATTGATATGAAACAAAGGCTGTCCCTGTTTCAATTCAATGGCATTTGCAAGGAACAACAGGATGGCCCCTGCAATAGCCAGGTACCTGGGCACTGCCCGGTTCTTCACGAAGGCGCCCGTGAACATCATCAATATCCCCATAAAAGCCGAAACAACTATTGCATTCATGTCAATTCCAAATATTTATCAGTTCACATACCCAGTTTCCCCAGAATTACGGGAACGGATTCTTTAGCCAGGTTTAATATAGGTTGTGGATATATCCCGATCGCAAAAATCACTACAACAATGATGGCCAGACTGAGTTTTTGGGAAAATCCGATATCGTTTATTGCTGCGGTAAGGGTATTCGTCTCACCATAAAATACCTTTTGAACCAGGTTGAGGATATAGATTGCCACGAAAACAATTCCTAAACCCGATATCGCTGCGAACCAGGGATTTGCTTCAAATAACCCGGTAAACATCAATAATTCTCCGGGGAATGCATTGGTTAGCGGAAGTGCAATATTTGCCATGGCAATTACAAAAAGGAAGATCGTGAGTACCGGGGCTTTATGAGCAATACCGGTAAGATCGGATATCTTTTTTGCACCGGTTTTCTTCTCAATAATATCAAGTACGATCCACAACCCAATTACATTGACCCCATGATTAAACATTTGCAACATCATTCCTTCCATGCTGGTGATGTTCAGGGCAAATATGGAGGCACACATTAAACCGATATGTGCAATGGAAGAATAGGCCACCAGCCTTTTCAAATTATCCTGCCGGATGGCAATCAGGCTGGCGTATAAAATGCCGATAATGGCAATTACGATAACCAGATGATTATACTTTCCTACTGCTTCGGGAAATAAGGGCAGCAGCCAGCGCAACACCCCAAACAGGCCCATCTTCACCATCACGCCGCTAAGTACCATAGTAGCCGGTCCATTGGCCTGGTCGTACACATCAGGCTGCCAGGTATGCAATGGAAAAACCGGCATCTTTATGGCAAAAGCCACAAAGAATAACCAGAATAACCAGCTTTGATCTCCGGCTGATAAACCTGCATTAGAAAATGCCGCATAAGAAAATGAATGGAGGGTTTGTGTACCGTTTTCGAAAACTTTGGGTGGGGTATGTAAGTAAACATAAATAATCCCAACCAACATTAATAAAGACCCGGCAAATGTGTAAACAAAGAATTTAAAGGTAGCCTGAACGCGGCGTTCGCCTCCCCACTTGCTGCAAAGAAAATAAATAGGGATTAAAGCCACTTCCCAGAAAATATAAAACAACAATGCATCCAACGCAACAAATACCCCCATTATGCCACATTGCGAAAGCATCAGGAGACCATAAAATGAAGAGGCATTTTTATACTCATCTTTCTTAATCGACAAAAAGATCAATGGGTACACCAGCGCGGTTAGGAAAGTTAAAATCCGGCTGGTACCATCGAGGCCTACAAAAAACGTATTCCCGATATTGTTGGGATAATAATAATTTACATTATTGTAAGCCAGGAATTTGGGATCGGTATAAAACAGGGAGGCTGCCGATACCGCTAAAATGGCCAACGAAAAAACAAAGGAGACCGTCCAGGCGGCTCCCTCCTTTTTCAACATAAAACTCAACAGCCCTGCTATCAGTGGCAGCCAAATTAACAACTCAGGAAACGTAATAAATTCACCCATGACCTTACAGGAACAATTGAATAATAAATAATCCCAGGATACCCAGAACCATCAATAAAATATAAGCCCCTACCTGTCCGCTTTGCAACCAGCGTACCTGGCGGCTTCCGTAATTCACAAATTTTCCGATTCCATTCACAATGCCATCAATCCCCTTCTTGTCAACCACATTGCCCAGGAAATCCCCAAACGCATGCATTGGCCGGGTGATTACGGCATTATATAACTCATCCACATACCATTTATTTGCCAGTATCTTACCCAGGCCGGTTTCGGGTGCTGTTGATATTTGGTAAGCGGAAAATTTCCTCCAGGCAACCCACAAGCCAATGAGTGCACCCACAACGGATACGGCCATCAGCGTATATTCAGTAGTATGAGAAAGAGGATGAACGGCTAATATTTTATTGCTCTCGCGAAATACCGGTTCCAGGAAATTATTAAGTTGGTGGCCATTGGCGGTAAACACTTCCGGGATACCTACAAATCCACCTACCACCGAAAGGATAGCCAGAATAATGAGCGGAACCGTCATGGCGGAAGGACTTTCATGCAGATGATGTTCCTGTTCCGTCGTACCCCGGAAATTTCCACGAAAGGTCATGGCATATAAACGGAACATATAGAAAGCGGTCATTACAGCGGTAAGTACTCCCACTACCCAGAGTATCGGGCTGCGGGAAAAGGCTGCTGCTAAAATTTCATCTTTTGAGAAAAATCCGGAGAACGGGGGTATCCCTGCAATAGCAAAACAGGCCAGTAAAAAGGTAATATGAGTGATTGGCATATTCTTTTTTAATCCACCCATGTATCGCATGTCCTGTTGCCCGCTCATGGCATGTATTACACTACCGGCGCCAAGGAATAACAGGGCTTTAAAGAAAGCGTGGGTCATTACATGAAATATGGCACCGGTGTAAGCTCCCACCCCAAGCGCAAGGAACATATAACCCAACTGACTAACGGTAGAGTATGCCAGCACTTTTTTAATATCATTTTGTTTCAATGCAATGGTGGCAGCAAGTACTGCGGTTACCAGCCCCACGATGGCAACCACCGACTGGCTGATGGGGGAAAGGCTATACAATAAGTTTGTACGGGCAATCATGTACACCCCGGCGGTAACCATGGTAGCAGCATGAATTAAGGCGCTAACCGGGGTTGGCCCGGCCATGGCATCAGGAAGCCAGGTAAATAAGGGAATCTGTGCACTCTTACCGGTGGCGCCCACCAGCAGTAAAAGGGTGATGGCAGTAATATCAAAATTGGATAACAACTTAACCGCTTCGGGGGTTAGCACTTTATCGAAACTAACGGAGCCGGTCTTTGCAATAAACCAAAATGCAGCCAGCAGGAATCCAAGATCGCCGATGCGGTTCATGATAAAGGCTTTTTTCCCTGCATCGGTATAATCCTTATTCTTAAACCAGTAGCCTATAAGAAAATAGGAGCAAATACCAACGCCTTCCCAACCGATATACATCACTACATAATTTTCGGCCATCACCAAAAGGAGCATCGAGAACACAAAGAGGTTCATGAACGAAAAATACTTGGCAAAGTCGGCCGATGATTCTTCGTGCATATAGGAAATGGAATACACGTGAATAAGGAATCCAATTCCGGTAATAATGAGGAGGAATAAAGCTGAAAGCTGATCTATTTTAAACCCGAAGGGAATATTCAATTTCCCCACATGGATAAAATCGAAATATTGTACGGTGCCCGTATTTCCGGAAAGCACCTGGAAAAACACCCAAAGGCTCAGGCAAAATGATGCCAGCACAACGGCACTTCCTAAAAAACCAGAGGCCGATTTTGAAAGTTGTTTTCTTCCCAGCCCATTAATCAAAAACCCGATCAGGGGAAGAATGGGAATTAGCCAGGATATCTGCAAAGCGTTGTTCATAATTCAATTGAGCTGAAATCAGTTTTTCAGCCTGTTCAAAAAATTAATATCGATAGAATGTGTATTCCGGTACAACATTACAATAATGGCAAGCCCTACACTCACTTCTGCTGCTGCTACCACCATAATAAAGAAAACGAAAATTTGTGCATCAGCCGCAAAAGTGGACGAGGCTTTGGCTGCCGCGGAAACCGCATGCATTTTTGAAAATGCCACCAACAACAGGTTAACCGAATTCAACATCAACTCAATACACATGAAAATGATGATGGCATTCCGGCGAACCAAAACCCCTACTATTCCCGTACAAAAAAGGATTAGCGATAGGGCTATATAGGCTTTTATATCCATGTTATTTAATCCTTTTTACTGATTACCACAGCGCCCACCATGGCACTTAGGAACAAAATGCTGCTAAGCTCGAAGGGAACTACGTAATAAGTGAACAATGTTTTACCCAGATTTTGGATCAACCCCTCTTCTCCCACTACCATTTGAACCGGCAGGTTGGCTTTGGTTTTCATTACTGCCGACAGCAGTACCAACAGGAGCAATCCGCCCGATACAACACCAATTAATTGCAACCGGTGATTTTTTACCGGTTCTGTTTCTGCATTCAGGTTCATCAGCATCACTACAAATAGAAATAATACCATGATGGCGCCTGCATACACAATGATATTGACGATGGCCAAAAACTGGGCATTCATTAATACATAATGCCCCGAAATGGCGAAGAAAATAACGATCAGCCAAAGAATACTATGAATGGGGTTTTTGCTGATAAGCATCATGATGGCACTTCCCACAGCAAGGAACGAAAGAAAATAAAACAGGATGGATATAATGCTCATACGTTGGTTAACTTTTATCTTCCGGCTTGGCCCTGTTACCTAATGCTTTTTTGTATTCCTCCGGTTCATTGATTGGGTGAGGTATCAATAAATCCTGTTTGGAATATATAAATTGTTTTCTTTCGTAATCGGAAGGGGCGAACGTTTCGCTCAGGTAGATGGCATCTTTGGGGCATGCCTCCTCGCAAAGGCCACAAAATATGCAGCGCAACATATTGATCTCGTAGCGGGCGGCATATTTTTCTTCCCGGTAAAGGTGCTCTTCGCCGGGTTGCCTTTCGGCCGCTTCCATAGAGATGGCTTCTGCTGGGCATGCCACCGCACATAAACCACAGGCGGTGCAGTTTTCCCGACCTTCGGCATCCCGGTTTAATATATGTAAACCGCGGAATACCGGGCTAAATGAACGTTGCTGCTCCGGAAAATTATATGTAACCTTTCTTTTAAAAAAATGACGCAGGGTAATGGACATCCCCTGGAAAATAGCAGGCAAATAAAGCCTCTCCCAAAAATTCATCGGGCTTCTGTTTACCTGTTTTGCTCTATGTGTAAGTGCCTGCATTTTAAATAGGATTTGCAAAAGTAATGTTTATCGCACAGCTTATTTGTGGAAATAAAGGACGGCTGCTCCGGTAGCAAGCATATTAAACAATGCCAGCGGAATCAGTATCCGCCATCCCAGATACATCAACTGATCGTACCGGAATCGCGGAATTGTCCAGCGAACCCACATAAAGAGAAAAATAAATCCGATGATCTTTCCCATCAATGCCACAATACCAAGTAATGCTGCAAAGTTTGGTGAAAGCGTCGATTCATCTACAAATGGAAAATCATAGCCGCCAAAAAACAAAGTGGCCATAACCGCACTGCTGATGAACATATTGATATACTCTGCAAATAAATAAAATCCCAGTTTCATGGATGAGTACTCTGTATGGTACCCGCCAATCAATTCATTTTCCGCTTCGGGAAGATCGAAGGGCGTGCGGTTACATTCCGCAAAGGCGCAAATAAGGAAGATTAAAAATCCGAGCGGCTGGTACACCACGTTCCACCAATGGCCGGTTTGTTGTTGAAGCACCATATCCTTCAGGCTAAGGGAACCGGTTACCATTAACAGGGCAATGAACGAAATACCCATTGCCAGTTCGTAGCTTATAATTTGGGAAGCCGCACGCAGCCCGCCAAAAAGTGAAAATTTGTTATTGCTTGCCCAGGCGCCAATCATAATACCATAAACTCCCAAACTTAATACGCCAAAAATGTAGAGCATACCGATGTTTACATCGGCTATCTGTAAACTAACCGACCTGCCAAAAATTTCGATATGATTGCCCCAGGGAATAACGGCGCTGGTCATGATGGCGGTAAGCATGGCCAGGCAGGGCCCCATTACAAATAAAATTTTATTGGAGAAATTGGGAATGATTTCCTCTTTAAAGAAAAGTTTAAGTCCGTCGGCCATCGGTTGCAGTATCCCAAAAGGGCCTGCCCGGTTAGGGCCCCGGCGATCCTGCATAAACGCAGCTACTTTTCTTTCCCCGTAAGTGGCATACATCGCAATCCCCAGGGAGGCGAAAACCACCACTACTATTAAAACTAATTTCTCTAAAATCAGGGCCATATCAATGGCCAGCAAACTATTGTCCAAAGCTTTCGGCTTTTAATGTGTTACTCTTCTACTTCTTTATCAGACCGGGTTCCAAACTGAATGGTTTCATCGTAGGGAACTTCATGTTGTCCTGCCTTCTTAAAGTCGTTTGAATTCGATGGTCCCATAATGGTACTCAGGTCAATGGCCGGGTTATTCACTTCACTAATGCTATGAATATCCATTAGTAATTTAGGTTGAACTCCCTTCATCACTTCCTGCAACGGATCATTGGGAACCACCAGTTTTTTATACTTATTGGCCCCAATTACAGAGTGCCTGGGGATGGTAGTTAACCCTTCAACCACCCAATCGGAGGTTTTCTTTTTTTCGAAGCGGCAGGTATTACAAATCCATCCGGGTTTGCCATCGAAGCTTTGCACTTCGCCCCATTTATCTCTACGGGAGGTTACCCTGTACACTTCTTCGCCTCGCAACCAAAGGGTGGCTTTACCGCAACATTTCGGGTTTTCGCAATTACGATGAGCATCTACGGGTTTGGTAAACCAAACGCGGTTCTTAAACCGGAACGTTTTATCGGTAAGAGCACCTACCGGGCACACATCAATCATATTCCCACTGAAGTCGTTGTCGATAGCCCTTGAAATATAGGTTGATATGGCGGCGCGGTCGCCCCGGTCCAGGATCCCATGAACCCTTTTTTCGGTAATCTGATCGGCTACAAAAACGCACCGGTAACACATGATACAACGAGTCATGTGCAATTGTATATAAGGGCCAATGTCTTCTTTAATGAAGGTACGTTTTACAAATTTGTAGCGCGAGTATTCCTTACCGTGATTATAGGTAAAATCCTGCAGGTAGCATTCTCCTGCCTGGTCGCAAACGGGGCAATCGAGCGGGTGGTTAATCAGCAGAAATTCCACCACGCCGTTGCGGGCATCAATAACCCGTTCGCTGCTGAAATTTTTCACCACCATCCCATCCATTACCCCGGTGCGGCAACTGGCCACCAGTTTGGGCATAGGACGCGGGTCGGCGGTTGAACCGGCCGCTACCTCCACCAGGCAACTGCGGCATTTACCGCCGGTATCCTCCAGCTTGCTGTAATAACACATGGCGGGAGGAGCCACTTCTTCGCCAATCATACGGGCCGCATCCATAATAGTGGTACCCGGGTTTACCTCAATGGTAATTCCATCGATGGTAACCTTTACTTTGGCAGGCGCTTCCTTTTTTATTTCTTCACTCATAACCTCAGCCCTCGGGCAATTAAAGTTTATTAATTAGCAACTGGAATATGAAGCGGGTCGGCATAATGTGCCAAACCGTAGTTTTCGCGCAGGCATTTTTCAGGGTTCAATACATGCCATTCAAATTCATCCCTGAAATGCCTGATTGCCGCTGCTACAGGCCATGCAGCCGCATCGCCGAGCGGGCAAATTGTATTTCCTTCAATCCTCCGCTGCACATCCCAAAGCAGATCGATATCACTCATCTCTCCCCTTCCTTCTTCAATCTTCCGTAATAATTTATCAAGCCAGGCGGTGCCTTCCCGGCAGGGCGAGCACTGTCCGCAACTTTCATGTCGGTAAAAATGAGCCAGGGTGTAGGTATGTTTAACCACACACTGATCTTCATCCAAAACAATAAAACCACCCGAACCCATCATGGTACCTGTGGCAAATCCACCATCACTCAGGCTTTCATAATTCATCAGTCTTTTATCGCCCTTTGCGGTAGTTAATAACAAATTCGCCGGAAGGATAGGTACAGAGGATCCGCCGGGGATGCAGGCTTTCAACCTTTTTCCATTGGGGATACCGCCACAATATTCATCACTGAAAATAAACTCCTCTACCGAGATGGTCATATCAATTTCGTATACTCCCGGTTTATTGATGTTACCGCAGGCACTGATCAATTTAGTGCCGGTACTTTTTCCAATTCCAATTTTAGAATAAGCATCGGCGCCATCATTTATAATGGGAACAACCGCTGCAATGGTTTCCACATTATTTACAACCGTTGGGCAGTTCCATAATCCCTTTACGGCAGGAAACGGAGGTTTGATACGGGGGTTTCCCCTTTTCCCTTCGAGGCTTTCGAGCAATGCCGTTTCTTCTCCGCATATATATGCTCCTGCACCACGATGCACAACGATCTCGCAATCGAACCCTTTACCCAGTATATTCTTTCCGAGGAACCCTTTTTTCCGGGCCTCAGCAATGGCTTCTTCCAGAATATCCGCAATCCAGGCATATTCGCCGCGTATATAAATATAACTCGTGTTACTTCCCAGGGCGTACGAAGAAACAATCATTCCTTCAATGAGGAGGTGAGGGATAAACTCCATTAGGTACCGATCTTTAAAAGTACCAGGTTCGCTTTCATCCGCATTACAAACGAGGTACCTGGGAACTCCTTCCGGTTTAGCGAGGAAACTCCATTTTAACCCGGTGGGGAAACCTGCCCCTCCACGGCCCCTGAGGCCACTTTTCTTCACTTCATCGGTGATTTCGGCGGGGCTCATTTCAAAAGCCTTTTCCACACTGTGGTATCCTCCTTCCCTTCGGTACACATCAAAATACCGGATACCATCTATATGCGCCTTATCTAATAAAAGTTTCTTACTCATGTATTTATCTCCCTTAATCTTTATGTAAGATATAGGCTTCTGCCAACTCCCCTTTTATTTTATTTCCAGCTTGGTCTAATTGAATCAACTGACCATTTTCTACCTGGAATAACTGGGGTTGGCCATTGCCTGCATTCAGTTCAATAATATCTTTCGTTTTCCAATTTATTTTTCCCTTTTCGCTAAACGCAGTTCCATCCTTTCCTTCGTAGGTCATTTTTCTGGAAAAATTTCCATTGCGGTGAAGGTTTATTTCGGTTTGAATTCCTCCACAATCGGCACAGGGTAATTCGCCCCGATAAACACCAGGCCAGCTAAGTGCTTTGGCATCAATGCTTAGGGTATCACTAGCGCTATTATTGCTGTTCGATGGCACATCGTTGCCTAAAAGTGAAAGGTTTCCTTTTGATGCTTTAGAATCGCCGGCTTCCTTGCAGGAAACAAAATACAGGGAGCACAAAAGGAATAAAACTCCAAAACAAAAATAATATGTGGTGCTTTTTCCTTTCATTAATTGGCTTTTGCCCTGCATTCTTCAATAATAGCATCCACGCGCTCGGGGGTAAGGTGTTCGCGGTAATTCTTTCCCAACTGCATCATGGGTGCATAGCCGCAAGCGCCGAGGCACTCCACGGTTTTGAGGGTAAACATACCATCAGCGGTAGTTTCTCCAACATTAATATTCAGTTTTTCCTTAATGTAGGCAATTATATCATCTGAACCGTTCAGCATGCAGGGGCCGGTTTGGCATACTTCAAAAATAAATTTCCCAACCGGCTTAAGATTGTACATCGAGTAAAAAGTGGCAACCTCATATACTTCGATGGGCTCCAGTTTAAGCAGGGTGGCCACATAATCCATAACCGGCACATCCAGCCATCCGCCAAAACTATCCTGGGCGAGGTGCAGCACCGGAAGCAGAGCGCTTTTATGCTTTCCTTCCGGATACCGCGCAATGATTTCCTGCACCTGTTTTAATTGATCCTCAGAAAAAGATAGGTTGTTCATCATGCTAATATTCTATTCATAAAATCAGGCATCTAATTCGCCGGCAATCAGGTTGAGGCTGCTCATGGTGATAATCGCATCACTGAGCATTCCATTTTTGATCAGTTCGGGGTATGCCTGGTAATAAATAAAGCAGGGCCTTCTGAAATGGAGGCGGTACGGTGTACGGCTTCCATCGCTTATCAGGTAAAACCCCAATTCTCCATTGGCTCCTTCCACCGGGCTGTACACTTCCCCCACCGGCATATCAATTTCGCCCATTACGATTTTGAAATGATAAATCATTTCTTCCATTTTCGTGTACACGTCTTGTTTAGGAGGAAGGTAATAGGCGGGTGTATCGGCATGAAACACTTCTGCCTCGGCTCCTTTGAATTCCTGAACTTTCTGGTATGCCTGTTTGATCAGGCTCAGGCTTTGCCACATTTCTTCGTTACGAACCAGGAAACGGTCGTAACAATCGCCGGTGGTACCCACTGGGATGGTAAAATCAAAATCCTGGTAACTGCTGTACGGCGTGTGAACGCGCACATCATAATCCACACCGGCAGCCCTTAGGTTGGGCCCTGTGAATCCATAATTGAGGGCCCTTTCGGCAGAAATAGGCCCGCAGCCAATAGTGCGTTCCATAAATATCCGATTGCGCGTAAACAGATTTTCAAATTCTTTCAGTTGTTTGGGATATTCTTCGAGGAATTTCTCCAGTTTCTGAAAAGCCGTGTCGGTAAAATTTCTTTCAAAGCCTCCGATCCGGCCAATATTGGTGGTGAGGCGTGCACCACACACTTCTTCATAAATTTCGTATATCAGTTCCCGGTACTGCATGAGGTAAAGGAACCCGGAATAAGCACCGCTATCCACCCCCACAATTGAATTACAAATGAGATGATCGGAAATTCGGGCCAGTTCCATGATGATGACCCGGAGGTAATCAACCCTTTTCGGGAGGGTTATTTTAAGCAGTCTTTCGCAAGCTATATGCCAACCCATATTATTAATGGGGGAAGAGCAATAATTTAACCGGTCGGTAAGTGGGGTAATCTGGTAAAGGGGCCTCCTTTCTGCAATTTTTTCAAATGCTCTGTGAATATACCCTACTGTGGAAGTAGCCTTTAATATTTTTTCGCCATCGAGTTCCAGGATATTTTGAAAAACACCATGGGTGGCAGGGTGTGTAGGCCCGAGGTTCAGGGTGGTAGTTTGTTTCTCCAGGCTACCCTTGGGCAATAGGATATGGTTATTCATTGTTCTTTACATTTTTAGCATGAACCCGCCCAAACATTTCATCGTCTTTATCAACCCGGCTTTGTTCTTCCACCGGATATTCTTTTCTCAAGGGGAAATAATCCATTTCATCTACATTCAAAATGCGGATAAGATTTGGATGTCCTACAAACTGCACCCCAAAAAAATCATAGGTTTCGCGTTCCATCCAATTGGCCGACTGATATAAAGCGGTAGCGCTGAATACTTCCGGATTATTTACTGAGGTAAACACTTTAAACCGCAGCCGGATATTATCCTGCAAATTGTGAAGGTGGTAAACCACCGCCAACTCAGCGCCGGGGTTATTCGGAAAATGGACTGCCTGCAAATCAGTAAGGAACCTGAATTTTAGCGATTCGTCATCAAATAAAAACTGGAGCACTTTCAGGTTCATTTCCTTTGGAGCGGCAAATGTGAGCATACCATAAGGCTCATCCCAGCCGGTGAGTGCCTCTCCAAATTTTTCGACGAGGGCCTGTTTTACCGTTTCATTCGTTAATGCCATGAAAAGAAAATATTTAAACGGATTAGTTTATTCCGTAACTGTTCAACAATTCTTTATACTGTTCGCTATGCCTTCTCCGCAAACCTTCCTTATTTACCAGGTCCTGAATGCGCATCAGCCCATCAAGAATGGCTTCGGGCCTTGGAGCGCAACCTGGAACATATACATCCACCGGTATAACCTGATCGATTCCCTGAAGCACAGAGTAGGAGTCGAAAATTCCGCCGCTGCTGGCACAGGCTCCTACTGCAATTACCCAACGGGGCTCGGCCATCTGGGTGTAAACCTGTTTCAACACCGGACCCATTTTTTTTGCGATGGTGCCCATCACCATTAACAGGTCGCACTGGCGGGGTGAAAACCCAACCCGTTCCGAACCAAAACGGGCAATATCATAATGGCTGGCCATGGTTGCCATGAATTCAATTCCGCAGCAACTCGTGGCAAATGGCAGGGGCCAGATCGAGTTTTTCCGGGCCAGGCTAATCACTTTTTCGAGGTTGGTGGCCATAAACCCTTCCCCCATATATCCTTCGGGGATCCCTTCAAATTTTACTTTGCTGTTATATTGTACCGGACGAGGCATAGCGTTTAATTTTTTGGTTTGCTATAGTAATAACAAACCTTCCAGTCAAAAGATCAATAACCTTAGTCTTCCCATTTCAACGCCTTCTTCTTAAAGATATAGATAAAGCCGGCGAGAAATAAGCTAACAAACAGAATAACTGCTACAAATCCCTCCCATCCCAGGTTTCGGAAATTAACCGCATAGGGATAGAAGAAAATCACTTCCACATCAAACAAAACGAAGAGGATAGCCACAAGGAAATACTTGATAGCTACGGGCTGCCGCGCATTACCACGAATTTCAATCCCGCTTTCAAAATTTTGAAGTTTCTCCTTGGTATTTCTTCTTGGGCCCAGAAAATTAGACCCAATTACGATGGCCACAACCAATCCGATTGCAAAAAGAGCCTGCATTGCAATGGGGAAATAATTAACGGCATTGTTTACCGTAGCCTGAAGGAGGTAAAAAGGCATATCTGTTATTAAACTTGCTGCAAAAATAGGTTAGCAGGTTTAATAATCAAGGAATCCTCTTTGAATTGAGAAATAAAAAACCCGTTGCGTTGGCAGCGGGTTCTGATTTTGATATTATCTTTTTGGTGAATTTGCCGGAGAGGATGTTTTATTTGCCGGTTGTTTTTTGGGTGTAGGTGCTGATGGATCATATTTAGAGATAATCTCCTTAAAATTCAGCAACTGTGCATCGGCCGGATCTATTTCGAGAGCTTTGTTTACATAATACAGCGCGCTGTCTTTATTTTTCTTCACGTTGTATTGATGTCCTATAAAAAACTTATAAGCGGTGAGCACCCTGGTTTTGGCGTTCCCTTTGGTTAGATCCTGGGATCCTATTTCAATTACTTTATTGTAAAATGGTTCGGCAAGCCCCAATTCCCCGGTGGAATCTATCATGGCACTGGTATTGGCTTCCATGTAATACCCCAGGATATCATCCGGATATTTTTGTATATACATGGTAAAGTACTTGCTGGAGGAATCATATTGATTACCCAGGTAATAGTTATACCCTGCATTAAACAAATCAACATTAGAAAAATTCTTTTTCAGAGAAACAACTTCACCAAACCATTTACCGGCACTTCCATAATTTTTCAGGTTATCATAAATACCGGCCAGGGTTTTAGCATAGGCCACTTTATTAGCAACCAGGGTATCGGTAGCAATAGCTTTCACAATTAAATCCGTGGCTTTTCCCTCATTGCCCGGAAATTTAAACAGGATGGTGGCATAGGTCGCATAATCTCCGGCACCGATATTATCCGGGTTTGCCCGGCGGAGATATTCCTCAAAGTTTAATTTGGCATTGAGGGAGTCGTTTAACCGGTTGTAGGCATACGCTTTTAAACCAAAAAGCTTGGGATAAGGATTCGCACCTTCCTGAGCAATACACTTATCTGCTTCCGTAATGGTTTCATTAAAAAGCCCCGAAGCAAATTTTACGGAGGCCTGGTAATAACAGGCTTTGGGGTCGTTATCGGAATTGGCAAGCCATTTATCTAAATACTGTGCCGCAACGGGTACGTTTGTTTCATAATAATAGCTGAAGAGGTTGTAGTAAACCGGTGCATATTTAGGATCCACAGCAATGGCATCATTAAAATACTTCATATAAATGGATTCCTGCCCCGGGCCCTGGGTTTGATAAACTTTTCCAATACGATACAATGCCCTTGCATATTTGGGATCAATTTTCAACGCCTCATTATAGGCCTGAATGGCACTTCCTCCATCGGCATTCAGTTTCCGGTAAGCATCACCCAGGTTCACCCAAACATCCGGGTCTTTAAATTTTTTCACCTCAGTAGCCTGTTTCAGTTTTTCGATGGCATAGGCGGCATCCCCATTTTTTGAATTCGGGTTTCCATTGGCATAGCCTATGGCATTGAGGACATCAATATCTTTTCCTTTTGAAAGAGAAATTGCCGTTTCAAACCGGTTACGGGCTTCCTGGCGTTGATTTTCGATAAGGGCTATCTGTCCCATACCTGCAATTAAAAGAGCCTGGTTGGGATTTGCCTGGAGTTTTTGCTGATATAGTGCTTTTGCTTTGGCTACATCCTGGTTGCTGCGATCGTCGTTACGCAAATAGGCCTGCCCCAGCCAAAAAGCAGCCGCTTCATTATTGGGATCGGAATTCAAAATTTTCTGAAATACATTTATAGCACTTTCGAATCTTTCATAATACAGGAATGATTTCCCTTCATCGATGGTTTGTGCCGAAGCAGACCCTACAAAAAACAGCAGCATCATAAAAGTCATTCCGATTTGAAATTTTTTCATTTTTTCAGATTTAAACATTTTATTGGTGACTATATATGGTTATAAAAATTTTATAATGGTTCGTTAAAAGGTCTATTGAGGCAATTTGGTATTCAGTTGCACCGGCCTGATATCAAAATCCATTTCCGGCCCAAGATAAGCCCTCCTGAAGATTAATTGCCCTCTTTCCATCTGCAAAAAGCCGGCAAATCCTGTTCCAAGTCCGATTCTGTTTTCGCGCAGCAAAAAGTATAATCCCCGCACCAAAGGGTAACTGCGCGATAAAATGCTTTGCTGGCTTGGCTTTATAAAAGGTTTCCCATCGCAAATTTTACATTGCACATATCCCAACTTCACTTTCTTCAAGTCGTTTACCTGGTTGCTGTCCTCCGGGTTGCCTATCCAGCTAATTCCCACAAAACCAATGGCATTCTCATTATTCTTTACATAATCAATAACCTCATCTGAATTTTCGGCGGCTTTCACCACCGAAGTATCAAAATTAGCCCCCTTCAGGATGGAATCGCGGATGAAACGGACGGCACCGGTTTCCCTTAGGCCATCAAAAACCATTACCTGATTCCGGTTACCTTTACCCTGCAATTGCATAGCCAGCCTTTCCTGTGTAAACAGCGTATCCGTTGATTTCATGTTTACAATAATACAAACTGCATCGGTAGCCACTCGCTGCCATTTAGGTCGGTATCCTAATGAATCGCTAAGATATTGCGATTCCTTAAAATTAAGACCGTGTGTTATTATTGCCATCCGGGTAGCCGAATCCTTTAAAAAATCCTGGAAGCACGCTGATTCGGGTTTGTAGCTGGCCACAATTTTAGCACCGGGATAAGTTGACTCATACAGTTTAATTTCTTCTTCAATTACCGGTCGAAAAGACTCATCCACACTGATATGAATTGTACCGGAAGCAGGAGTATCCACTTCTTCCTTTCCCTTTTTTTCTTTACAGGAAAAACCCAACGCTAAAAAGAAAATCAAAAAAAAATACAACAGGCGGTTCCTCATCTTTCCTTCAGGTAATTTTTCTTTATCCCCCGGTAAATTCTAAATAGGCCATAAGCGGCACAAACAGCTCCAAAAACTTTGAGGGTTCCATCGTCGTACCTCAACTCCAGTCCGGATTTAAACTGCTTAGAGAAAAACAGGAATACCCCCATACCGGTCCAAAGAGTGCCCATCCCAAAATCCATCATGCTTCGCATCCGGATATAATTTTTATCCCGCTGGTTGGGCTGCTCCTTTTCAAACTCTTCTAATGCCATAATGGTTAATTGTATTTTGCAATTTACAAGTTTATGTTTCAATCCCCGAAATTGTGGAATATAACCGGAAGCCTGAAATAACAGGATACATTTCTGCCGTTGGATTTTCCCGGCACCCATCCTGGCATATTACGTAGCACCCGTTTCAGCTCCCTGTCAAATTCATCTCCCCTCCCATCAGTACTAATGGAAGTAACCTTTCCATCCATGCCCACTATGAACCTTGCAATTATTCGCACTTCAGTTCCGGGCTCAGAATCAGAAGGCATTACCAGGTTTCTTTTAAGGTACCGGGCAAGCGCTTCCTCACCACCGGGGAAGGAAGGTGCAACCTCCGGACTTTCCACCGGGTTGGGATTTATAGAATCTGCTTTAGAAACGGGAGTTGAAAAATGATTCCCCGGAACTTCATTGCTTTTATCAGCAGCAGCCAAAGACCCGGCAGGGCTGGTATCCCTCCCGGTTTCCAACCCTTCAAAAACCTTTCCAGGAAGGAACTGGTGGGGTAAATGAAGATCCTTTTCTATTTGAATTTTACTTCCTAAACTGGCAGAAGAATATGTCTTTTGCTTAGATTCGACAGCATAAGAATTGGGATATGAAGCGGGTTGGAAGGATGCAGAAAGGGGCAGTTTAGGCTGAAGAACATGCACCAATCTGGGATCTTCAACA
>Ga0116193_1001117_pt1 | contig 23176 bp, 19 predicted proteins | sample AD_UKC115_MetaG_FD_89892 | JGI IMG/M metagenome (GOLD analysis project Ga0116193, IMG submission 89892) | Active sludge microbial communities of municipal wastewater-treating anaerobic digesters from Hong Kong - AD_UKC115_MetaG | ecosystem: Engineered > Bioreactor > Anaerobic > Digestate... | reverse complement strand
ATCCGGCGCCGGAATCCTGCCGGCAGCAATCATAGCTGCAAAATCAGTTTTCAGAACGTCACGGCATATGAATTCACAATCCTGCTCACCGCCGGACAAAGCGAGTCCGCGGTTGATTTTCGCTGATGCGACAGCTTCCGGGACAACCTCTATTCCAAGGAGCTTTTGTCCCGGGGAGACAAGCGAAAGACCGATTGAACCGGCCCCGCAGTAAAGGTCATATATTGTGCCTGCGCCGCGGCAAACGGCTGAAGCTATGTCGATGAGTTTCTCTGCCTGAGGTATGTTGACCTGAAAAAACGCGCCGGCTTTGATGCGGAAACGCCTGCCGCAGAAGATTTCATCATAGTAATCATTGCCTGAGATAATCACACGTTTCCCCCGGCGGGTTCGCCGTGAGACCTTGTCACCGGTCATGCGCAGCGTTACTGATACAAGCCTGAATCCTCCGTCTTCACAAAGGCCCGACAGTCCCGACAAGAGGCCGGTACGGTCAAGATAGTCACGACAATCGCGGATTGTGATCTCGTGCGGTGCTGTGTTCCCGGAAACAAATTCCGCCATTACCTCTTTGGTCCTTTCTGAGCCTCTGAGCACCAGGCCTTCGAAAAGCCTTGTCGGACAGCGTCGGAATCCGTTCTCGACATACTCCCTTATTCCGGAGAAAATCTCATATTCAATAAGTTCGGCATTGTATTCACCGAGTTCGGATGAGTGACTTGCCAGAAGACCTGCTCTGCCGTTAACAATCGAATACTGCATGTGATTGCGGTAGCGTTTTGGAGGGTCGCAGGGTATCGTGTCATGCAGCAGTTCCGAGACCCGGTCAGGCGCTAATCCTCCGATTCTGACCAGACAGTCTCCCACTTTCTTCTTCTTGTAACGGAGCTGGGCTTCATATGACAGGGCAGCCAGCGGCATGCTGCCGGAAAGACCTGACAACCTGACGAAGTTCCCCGTGCGGTCTGAAGATGCGACAAGAAGATCAAGTGCTTCACCGACGGCATACTTTGAGGTCTGTGAAGTAATCCTGCAGCTGCAGCGTTCTCCCGGAAACACACCTTCTATGAAGACCGTTTTCCCCGAAGGCAACCTGCCAATGCCCTGCCCGTCTGTACCAAGATCCGATATGTCAATATCATAAAGCTCTTCCAATTCGTTACCTTCTTTGCCTCATATTTATAATCTAATTATAGCCGAAGTCGTGGTAAAATAGGCTCTATAATTTGTTTTATGGGAGGATACGGAATTGTCTTCAAACCGAAGTCAGCGTTCATCCAAGCCGGTCAATCCGGAGAACAGTGCCCTTGCTGACGAGCTCAGAAGTCAGCTCAGGGGCAAACCGACCAGATCGGGATTCAACCGCAGTGCCGGCCGAGAGATTCGCGGTTTTATATGGGACATCCTCAGGGTGATTATTGTTTTCGTGCTCTGCTTCTGTTTCCTGTTCGGAGGCTTCGGATCCGGCATGCTGCTGGGCTATGCTTCAACCACAAAGCCTCTGTCAATAGGGGATCTGACAACTGCGGAGGAATCACAGACTTCATTTGTATACGACAGCGAAGGCAATGTTATCGCCAAGCTTACAGGCTCGGAGAACGTAGACAGAATCTACGTCCCGATAAGTCAGGTCAAGAACACATATATGGACGAAGCCATGATATCAATCGAGGACGAGCGTTTCTACGAGCACTCGGGCATAGATCTCAAGCGTATCGGCAGCGCTCTGCTGTCTGCTCTGGCTCACGGAGGCACTGCGACATACGGCGGATCCACTATTACCCAGCAGACAGTAAAGCTTATCAGCGGACAGGATGAACACTCAACCTCACGTAAGGTGCAGGAGTGGTTCTCCGCCATGCAGCTTGAACAGAATCTGTCCAAAGACGAGATACTCGAGCTTTATATGAACCTTGCGCCTATGGGTAACAATTATGTGGGCGTTCAGGCTGCAGCGCAGAACTATTTCGGCAAGGATGCCTCGGAGCTTACGTTGCCGGAATGTGCGCTTCTTGCCGGTCTGCCAAAGAGTCCATCCTACTATAACCCGCTCAGAGAATCCGGCAGACGCAATGCTCTGCGGCGCATGAGAATTATTCTTGGCAAGATGTACGAACTGGGCTACATAACAGAACAGCAGTATAATGACGCTCTCAATACTGAAGTTGTGTTCAAGACACAGGATAACGACACGTCTTCCGAAGTCAATTCATATTTTACCGAGTACGCCATATCAGAGGTAATCGGTGATCTCGCCGAGGCACGGGGAATATCCCGCAGCCTCGCCTCTACACTCATTTATAACCGCGGCTATCACATCTACACAACTCTCGAACCCGGAACCCAGGCCATTCTTGATGAAGCTTTCACTAATCAGGATCTGTTTCAGCAGGACCCCGACGCCATCTCCGATTATCCTGAGAAGCCGACTGGGTCAATGGTTGTAATCAACACTTCTACAGGTGCCATAGCAGCGATGCAGGGCGGTTACGGAGAGAAAACAATGAACCTCAGTCTGAACCGAGCCACCAGTTCTTACCGTAATCCGGGATCATCCGTCAAGCCGCTGATAGACTACGGCCCCGCACTTGAACTTGGCATTATCGCACCGGGAACCACCTATATCGACCAGGAATGTCATCTTGACCCTTCAAATCCCGATGCGGTATGGCCGGTAAACTACGAGAGGGATTATCTTGGTCCTATCACCATCAGACAGGCTCTCGTTAAATCCCGCAACACCATAGCCGCACAGGTCTGGACAAATGTCGGCGGTGATACGGCTCTGTGGTATCTGAAGCAGGTAGGCATAGACCGCACTGACGAGGGTTCTTTCCCTTCACAGTCTGTCGGAGGATTTACCAAAGGTATGACAACTCTTGAGATGGCTGCAGCTTATAACACTTTTGCATCGGGCGGTACCTACACCGCACCGCATGCCTATACACAGGTACTTGACAGTGAGGGCACAGCTGTCCTTACGGCTGACCCTGTCTCTTATCAGGTTTATTCACCTGAGACATGCTTTCTCATGGCCGATATGCTCAAGGGCGTTGTTACTTCCGGAACACCGTCCAAGTTCGGAGGGCAGATTACCAACTCCGCCGGAGAACATATTGATACGGCAGGCAAGACCGGAACAACATCGGACAACAACGATAAATGGTTCTGCGGCTTTACGCCTTATTATGCGGCGGCTGTCTGGTACGGTTACGACAACCGTCTGCGTCAGACCGAGATTCCGAGAGCTGACCGGAACAATGCCGTAAGAATATGGATGTATTGCATGCAGAAGATTCACGCGAATCTTCCGGCGGCGGAATTTGTCAAACCTGATACTGTTATTTCTGTTCAGGTATGCTCGTCAGGCTACTATGCGACCGATGCGTGCCGTGCGGCCGGAACAACAATAACAGACTACTTCGTTACCGGAAGCGCTTTGTGCCCTACAGAGGACAATCCATGCCCCGTTCACGGAGTCCCTGCTGAGACAACTCCGGCTGTGGATCCGAATGCGACAACAGATCCGAATGCGGACCAGACACCGCCGCAGACCGTGGCAGCAGGAGGAGAGTAAGGCCGCCAGCCTTGCATTTTCGCGGTGCACAGTATATTCTTTACAGTGCTTTCATTAATTTATATATTTATTTGGAGAGATTTAAGAAGTGAGCAGCGCAGGTTCAAGAGTAGCAGTAAATTTTGTCAAGAGAATAGTGATCAAGGTTGGAACATCCACCCTTACCTATGACAACGGCAAGATGAATCTCGGCGGAATCGACAGATTGTGCCGTTCGATATCTGACCTGATGAACAGCGGCAAAGAAGTTCTCCTTGTAAGTTCCGGTGCGATCGGCGTCGGCATAGGCTATCTCGGACTCAACGCACGCCCGCAGACAACGCGAGAGAAGCAGGCGATCGCTTCCGTAGGTCAGTGCGAACTTATGAACGCCTATTCACGCAGTTTCTCCGAGTATTCATACCGTTGCGGTCAGATACTGCTTACAAAGGACGGTATCACTGACAAGCTGACACGCGCCAATGTAACTAACACTATAGAGACGTTGCTTGAGATGGGTATAATTCCGATAATTAACGAGAACGACTCAGTCTCTACAACGGAGATCATGCACAACGGAACTTTCGGCGACAATGACACTTTGTCCGCCGATGTAGCTTGTCTGGCCAACGCCGATCTTCTTGTAATCCTGTCTGACGTTGACGGACTTTACGATGCCAACCCCAAGGATAACCCCTCTGCTTCACGCATTTCTTTCGTTGAAGCAGTCACAGACGACATGCTCGGCCTCACCTCCGGCAAAGGCTCATGGCTTGGAACCGGCGGCATGGCAACCAAGATTACAGCGATGGAGAAAGTAACAGCTCACGGTATCAACGGCGTCATTGCTGATGGTTCAGAGTCGCAGGTTCTGGAGCGCATTCTGGATCAGGACGACATCGGCACATTTTTCGCCGCCAGGTAAAATCATCCGGAAACGGACATTTGAAAGATTTATGTATAACAGGAAAATCATCTTTATTATTTTATTATCGTTTGCGGCGGCGATGTCCGGCTGTTCTTCACACGATACCGAAGGCACTGCGGTCACACTTGACAACGGTGAACAGGTCGGAACAATTGTAACCATTCCCGCTGATGAGTCCGAAGTTTCTGACCCGAGCGAGAGCCGGTCGAGCAGCTCGTCATCTCTTGAGACCGCCGCGAGTTCGGGAGCGGGCGATGACATTATCGTTGCAAGGTCAACGACAGTTGCAGATGAGTATGTGTTCAACTATTACGGAACCGACATAGAACCGGGGCAGCCCGCCGACAGTGTTATTGAAGCACTTGGCACAGGTTATGAATATTATGAACAGTCCACGGAAGCTTCAGGCAGCGGGCAGTCCGGAAACACACAATCCGGCAATAACCGCACAAGCGGTGAGATCACCAAAATATACACCTATCGTGATTTTACTCTTTATACGCGCCCTTCCGCCGGCGCTTACTACATCAGCAGCATCGACATAAACAGCGCTGACTGCTCTACACTTGAAGGAATATCGACAGGCGCGTCCGCCGACGAAGTCGTTGCCGCATATGGCGACGGCTATACCGACAACGGCGACTCAATAACTTATAAATCCGGCGACAGCCAGCTGTCGTTCTTCTTCACCGACGGAACAGTTTCAGACATCACATACGACTACATCGATAATTAATAATCGAAGCTTGAGATCATGCGGGCAAACCCCTCACGCACTCGCTTTAACAGTGTTCCAAAGCTCGGTATAGCGCTCTTCCAGGGCATCTGAAGTATAGTACACCTCAAGTGTCGAGAATATATCTTCGGTCGGATAGTAATAAGGATTCCCCGATACATCCGGGTCAAGCATTGCCTTTGCAGCGACGTTCGGAGTTGAGTATCCGACGTATTCGCAGTTCTCAAGTGCAATCTCCGGGTCGTACATGAAGTTGATAAAATCCATCGCGCCTTCATAATTCTTGCAGTTTGTCGGCACGCACATCATGTCCACAGACCAGTTCGATCCCTTCGGCAGCACATATTTCAAATCTATATCCGTATTTCCGAGCTCGGCGATTCTGTCGAGCATCACGATATGGTCTCCGGACCACGCGATTGAAGCCGCAAGCTCGCCCGAAGCCATTTTATCCTTCAGGTTGTCCACACCGTAAGCCGGCCTGAGATTCGCCTTCTGGTCTATCAGCAGCTGAAGCGCCTCATCAAGCTGTCCTTCATCCATGGTATTTATCGAATAACCAAGATAGTTAAGTGCCGCGCCGATTGATTCGCGCATAGAGTCATACATACCTACTTTGTCCGCGTTCGCCTCGTCGAAAAGCACACCCCATATAACAGACGGATCAGTAGTATCATCCGGAATGCTGATTTTATTAGCGTCATAGACAAGTCCCACTGTGCAATAGAGATACGGAATTGCATAATCCAGAACCTCGTCTGATATTTCCTGGTTGTCGGTATATTTCATTGTCTTGAACATAGGGTCCATATTAGCCTCGACGTTCGGAAGCTTGCTCCAGTCAACCGGCTGTATCCAGTCTTCGTCAATCAGACGGCAGACCATATAATCTGAAGGTATTATGACGTCATAGCCGTTGGAAAGGTTGGGGTACATTGTCTCGTTCGTCTCGAAAGTGCGGTACACGACCTCATACTGCGGGTATGCCGCTTCAAATTTGGATATGGTATCCTCCGCGATATATTCACCCCAGTTGTAAATGATGAGCTGTTTCTTTGACGAACATCCGCATGACAGTGCAATCGATCCCGCCATCGCAAAAACAGTTACGGCCGCTGCAGTTTTCTTAATAACCTTGTTCATAGCTTTACTCCTTGCTTCTTGTTTTTCTTTATAGACGACAGATTTGAAAGAATCATCAGTATAAGCACCGCGCAGAACAACAGCGTCGTGAGCGCGTTCATCTTGGGGTTTACTCCCAGCTTTGCCATAGAATAAATCATCATCGGCAGAGTCTGTATCGAACTGTCCACGTTGAAATTACTTATCAGGTAATCATCCACCGAGAGCGTGAACGTAAGCATCAGGGACGAGAGTATGCCCGGCATTATCTCCGGAATGATGACAAGTCTCAGTGTCTGCCCTCTTGTCGCTCCGAGATCCATCGCCGCTTCCGACAGACTCTTGTCGAGCTGACGGATTTTCGGTGTTATTGAAAGTATGGCAAACGGAACGCATAGCGCTATATGAGCCATTATCAGCGTGAACTCGCTCTTCTGTACGCCAAGAAACGAGAACAGAAGCATGAACGAGATACCCGTGACAAGATCCGGCATTACATTCGGAACATAGGTAAGGCCCATGACGATACCCTGCATCTTTCTTGACAGATAGGCAATTCCCAGCGCGCTCAGCACGGCAAACAAAGTCGAAGTTACCGAAGCTATCGCCGCGACCTTGAGCGTCATCAGAAGAGAATCCAGAATACCGGAGCCGTCTGACCCCGAGAACAGGTTCTTATAATTGTCGAGCGTAAAGCCGCCCCAGATAAAAGACTTTGGCAGGGCATTGAACGAATATACAATCAGTATAAGTATAGGCAGGTAAATGAAGGCCAGAACCAGAACGATATAGAGGTTCGGAACAAATCGTCTTAAAAATCTCACAGCACCATACCTCCGCTACCCGAAGTCTCGTTATCCTGATTGCGAAGCAGCCCCATGGTAAACAGCACAAAAATCAGAAGCAGAAGCGACAGCACGTTGCCCGCCTGGTTATATGTCGTGCTCTCGTTCAGGATGAAGCTTTGCACCGTGTTTCCGATAGTTGTTTTCGAGCCTTCATTCAGAATATCCGGAATCATATAGAAAGTCAGCGACGGCATGAAAACCATCTGTATTCCCGATATAACGCCAGGGAGCGAGAGCGGGAAGATGACCTTTGTGAATGTCTGAACACGTGTTGCTCCAAGATCAAGTGACGCCTCCGACAGGCTCTTGTCTATCTTGATTATTACCGAGTAAATAGGAAGAATCATAAACGGAAGAAAATCGTTGGTCATTACAAGCTTCGTGATAATGTCGGAAAGAATCTCATTCTTTAGAAACATCACCGGATTGCTCAGTATACCGGTCTGCATGAGAATCGTGTTAAGAACCCCGGTCTCGCTGAAGAACGCACGCCACGCATATGTCCTGAGCATCGTGTTCATCCACATCGGAAGCACAAACAGCATAAGAAGCCTGCTGCCGCTCTGCCTCCTGCGCTTGGCGCGTGACGCCAGAATGTACGCTATCGGATATCCCGCAATAAGGCACCCGATTGTCGTCCAGACAGCATAATCAAGGCTTCTCAGAAATATCGAGAAGTATTCCTGCAGCGTGACCTGCGCTCCGTAAAATGAGGTTGTGACGGTCTTGTTTTCGAACAGAACATCGAATCCCGCCGAAGTGAATTCATAACCGCCGCCGGCTGCCTTTGTAAAGAATGCCCTGAACAGAATGAGTATCAGCGGCAGAATCGTAAAAAGCACAATCCAGCCCATATAAGGATACGCGAACAGCCTGTAACTCATATGCAGCCCCATCGCTCCGTAAAGGCACGCCACCGCGCCGATGAACATCACTATGGTAAGAATATTGCCAGGCAGTGTCTGGGCAACATACAGCCGTTCCTGAGTAAGATTGTTTGTGACAAGCATCTCATTGCTGATTATCTTTGACAGCGAAAATGTATGTATAACGATTCTGAGCACGAACAGCGCCATCACGACAAAACAGCCGGTTCTGCGCCTTGACGGGCGATCCGAATAAAATGTGTAGCTCAGACAAAGCGTCAGTGCCGCGACCGCTGCAATAATTGTGAAGATAAACACCCACACCGCGAACTTCTGAAAATTGATATCCACAGACCCGCTTCGCAGATGTGTGTAGAATCGTGGATTTATGAGCAGCGTAAACAGCGAATATGTACGCTGAGGCACGTACTGCACAAACAGCTGGTAGATTGGTATAAATATGGCCGCGAAAGAATACAGCGCGCAGACGATCATTATCACCGCATGCGCCGGCAGCCTCATAAATCTCGCTTTGATCTGCTCCATCTCAGTCCGCTTCCTCCGCTGACACCGTATCGTCATCACTTATTCCGGGCTTTTTTATTCCGTAACTTCCAAAATCAGGCGACAGTTCGGATCTTCTCATAATCTGGATATCGTCCGGATCCACATATAACCCCACGCGCTGACCGATTTTTACCGGATCGACATTGTGAACCATCCACTCTATTCCATTCCCGGATCTGACCATTATCTCGTAATGAACACCCTTGAAAACTATTGATTCAACCGTTCCGTTAATTCTTCCCGGCTGCTCTTCTCCTACATAGAAATCCTCAGGTCTTATTACCAGGTCAACTTCATTCTCCTGTCCCGGAACAAACTCTGGGAAAAGCGGATCTACGCAGTTAAAAGTTATTCCGTCCGAGAACGTTACCTCAAAGTCCCTGGTCATCTTTCCCGCAATAATATTCGACTCCCCTATAAAGTCTGCGACATAGGCATTCTTCGGCTCATTATATACATCAATCGGCGTGCCGATCTGTTGTATAACTCCGTCCCTCATTACGATAATCGTATCTGACATCGTGAGAGCTTCCTCCTGGTCGTGAGTGACGTAAACAAAAGTAATCCCGAGTTCTCTTTGCATAGCTTTGAGTTCAAGCTGCATCTCTTTTCGCATCTTCAGATCAAGCGCCCCGAGAGGCTCATCCAGAAGCAGCACCCTCGGTCTGTTTACAATCGCTCTTGCAATGGCGACTCTCTGCATCTGTCCGCCTGACAGCTGATCCACATACCTGCCGCCGTAGTCTTCAAGTCCCACGGTGGCAAGCGCTTTCATGACACGCTGGTTGATCTCTTTCTTGCCGACCTTCTTGATTTTGAGACCGAACGCAACATTGTCATACACATCAAGATGCGGGAAAAGCGCATATCTCTGGAACACCGTATTAATGTTGCGCCTGTGAGCCGGGACGCCAAGAAGACTGTTCCCCTCAAAATTCACAATGCCGGAGTCCGCCGTCTCGAATCCCGCAATAATTCTCAGAGTCGTTGACTTTCCGCACCCTGAAGGTCCCAGTAGTGTAATAAACTCGTTGTTCCTTATGTAAAAGGTAATATCCTTGAGGACCTTCGTTCCGTCGAAGCTCTTGTTAAGATCCTTTATCTCTATAATATGCTCCCGACCGGTATCGTCAGGCAGGATTTGCTTATATGCCATTGTAATTACCTCTCATGTATAATAACTCAGCCGCCTGATCTATCGCGGCGATTCTTCCAGGAAATACTCCGATCAGAAACTCGGCGGCGACGATATCCATATTGCCTTTGCCGCTCGCTTCCCGCGATTCTCAAGATAGTGCGGTCTGTCCGCCCTCATATAGAAGCTCTCGCCCTTCCTTACCTGATATTTGCTCTCGCCTGCCACAACATTGATTGTTCCTTCAATAACATATCCGAACTCCTCTCCTTCGTGAGGATTATCCGGGTACGTTGCTCCGCCGGGCTCAATTGTCACCATTATTGGTTCCATCTCATTCTTCTGGGCGTTCGGAATCAGCCAGCAGATCTCATTCTTAAGTTCCTCATCCCTTTTGACGGAGAAATCCGCAGCACCGAAAACAAGTCTCTCCTGCTTCTCCTCTTTGAAGAATCTGGCAAAATCCGTGCCGAGAGCATTCAGAATATCTTCAAGAGTTGCAATCGACGGAGATGTCATGTCCCTTTCAAGCTGCGAGATAAAGCCCTTTGACAGTTCGCACCTGTCACCGAGTTCTTCCTGCGTCAGACCGTTCTGAAGCCTGAGATTCTTTATCTTGTCTCCTATTTCCATGCAGCTCCTCTTATCTAAACATTATATTTACAAATACTTAACTGTTACAGCCTCGAGATTATACATTATGCTAAACTCCGTGTAAAGTATTTCTAAACCTCGTATTTGTCATTTCTTCTTGAAAAATATCTTATGTATCGTATAATAATTGTTAACAAGTTGTAACATTTATTAACAAGTTGGTAAGAAGGTAGGGTTATGGCAGGATTTTTCAATGCGTTTGACAACAGCCGCAGGGATAAGGATGTTGTGCAGAACAACACAAAGGGCGCTTCTATTGCTGACGCAATTTTGGGTAACAGGCCGGGCAGCAGCGTATCATACGCTACAAGTACCGGCGGGATAAAGACATCATCGGCCTCTGAATCGCCGTCTGCGCGCGCCGCACGTGAGCGTGCGGAAGCAGCCAAGGCACAGATTGAGATGCGCAAGGCGGCAGCAGCAGCTGAGCAGCCGAAGGATGAGAAGACGGCCGAGCCGGCGACTGTGTCGGATCTTAAGCCGCCGATTAAGAGACCTAAGTCCGTATCGGTCAACAGAGCCCAGTATCTCGCCGAGAATTCACAACCTGATGAAGATGTATCAGATAGTTCGACATCAGTTGAGAAGAAGGCGAAGACTTCGCTGGCGAGTGCCGAGCTTGAAGAACGCAAGGCATCACAGAAGGCAGCGCTGGCGATGCAGAACGTCGAAGATGCGCTTAAAGCAGCTGAAGACGCGAAATCTTCTCTCGATGCCGCTGTCTCCGATGAACAGACCGCGAAGCTTGCCGCTTCGCAGGCTGAAAAGGAATTTGAATCGGCAGCTTCAACAGCTGACGATGCCCGCGCAATAGCTACAAAGGCCGAGGAAGCCGCCAAGCTTGCGGTTGCCAAGGCAGTGGCATGTGAGAAGCTCGCTTCTGAGAAGAAGTCCGACAGAGAAGCCCGAATTGCTGATTTTGTCGCAAGGCAGAAAGCCAGCAGTGACGCCAGAGCCGCCGAGGAACTTGCAGAATCGGCAATAACACAGGCAAAAGCTGATGCCGAGCAGGCCAGGGCAGAGGCTGACAATGCCAGAGCATTGCTGGAACAGGCAAAGAAAGAGTACTATGAGGCAAACAAGAAGAGACTTGAAGATGAAGCGCGCAGAGCTGCCTTGAGAGCTGAAGAAGAAGCGCGCGCGGCTGCTCAGAAGGCCAAGGCTGCTGCCGAAGCCGCGATAAAGAAGGCTGAGCAGGCGCGTATTGCAGCCGAGCAGGCTGAAGAGGAAGCCCGTCTTGCCGCTCAGAAGGCTGAAGAAGAAGCACGAATTGCCGCTGAGAAGGCCGCCGCCATTATGAAGATTCAGTCTGATGACGATGTGGCTGCTGCCAGATAAAGAACTTTTTCGCAAATATTGTATTGAACATAACAGACCCCGGCTCAATGTGAACCGGGGTTTATTATAACTGTTATTTATCCATTGCTGTTTTTCCGTCGTTTCCGGCAATTTGAATCTGCCGATGAGAAACCGGGATACCATAAAACAAGGGCTCCGGATAACCCGAAGCCCCTGTGAATCTTTCATTCAAGTAATGATTACTCAATGATTGTAGAAACTGTGCCTGCGCCTACAGTGTGGCCACCCTCACGGATAGCGAACTTAAGGCCCTGCTCCATTGCGATAGGAGTGATGAGGTCAGCTTCGATTGTTACGTGGTCACCAGGCATGCACATGTCTGTTCCCTCAGGAAGCTTGATAACGCCGGTAACATCAGTTGTTCTGAAATAGAACTGAGGACGGTATCCGGTTACGAATGGCTTATGACGGCCACCCTCTTCCTTAGTAAGAACGTAAACTTGGCCTGTGAACTTTGTGTGAGGAGTTGTTGTGCCCGGCTTGGCAATAACCTGTCCGCGCTCAACTTCCTTACGGTCAACACCTCTGAGGAGGCAGCCGATGTTATCGCCGGCCTCTGCCTGATCCATTGACTTACGGAACATCTCGACACCTGTAATTGTTGTCTGCTTAGCTTCATCCTGAAGACCAACGATCTCAGCAGCATCACCAACCTTGACAACACCTCTCTCAAGACGGCCTGTTGCAACAGTACCACGGCCTGAGATTGTAAATACATCCTCGACAGGCATAAGGAAAGGCTTGTCTGTAGGACGTACAGGAGTAGCGATGAACTCGTCTACTGCCTTCATGAGCTCAAGGATAGGTGCATACTCAGGAGCATTGATGTCTGTAGATGTAGACTCAAGAGCTGCAAGAGCTGAACCACGGATGATAGGAGTATCATCACCAGGGAAGTCATACTGATTGAGGAGGTCGCGGATATCCATATCAACGAGCTCAAGAAGCTCAGGATCGTCGACCTGATCGCACTTGTTCATAAATACAACGATGTAAGGAACGCCTACCTGACGAGCGAGCAGAATGTGCTCACGTGTCTGGGGCATCGGGCCATCAGATGCAGAAACAACGAGGATGGCACCATCCATCTGTGCTGCGCCTGTAATCATGTTCTTGATATAGTCAGCGTGGCCTGGGCAGTCAACGTGTGCATAGTGACGTGTATCTGTCTCATACTCAACGTGTGCTGTGTTGATCGTGATACCACGAGCTCTCTCCTCAGGTGCACTGTCGATCATGCTATAGTCTTCGAAGCTTGCGCCGCCCTTAAAAGAAAGAACCTTTGTAATAGCAGCTGTGAGTGTTGTCTTACCGTGGTCAACGTGACCAATGGTACCAATGTTGACGTGTGGCTTGTTACGTACGAACTTTTCTCTAGCCATTGTTAATTTCCTCCTAGAAATTATTTGTGTACTTAAATTTGTTCACGCTTTGGACTTAACAGCGATAACACACATTTTACAAATTTTTATGTCAACTTTCAAGTAAGCGACATCAGTAAATGTGCTTCACGCAAAGGCCCTATGCGATTACTTCTTCAAAATTTCTTCCATGATGCTCTTCGGTGCTTCAGCGAAATGGCTGATCTGCATTACGAATGTACCACGGCCCTGAGTTGTTGAACGCAGGTCTGTTGCATAACCGAACATGTTCGCAAGAGGAACCTCTGTGTGAACCTGCTGCGATCCGTTGAGCGGCTCGATATCCTTGATGTTGCCGCGGCGTGCGTTTATGCCGCCGATAACATCTCCAAGGTACTCGTCCGGAACTTCAATGTCTACCTTCATGATAGGCTCAAGGAGACAAGGATCGGCCTTAGCCATACCGGCCTTGAAACCCATGGATCCTGCAATCTTGAATGCCATTTCTGAAGAGTCGACATCGTGGAAGGAACCATCGAAAACGGTAACCTTGACATCGACAACCGGATAGCCGCCGAGAACGCCGGCCTGCATAGCTTCCTGAACACCTGCATCGATAGGAGCAATAAACTCCTTAGGGATTGAGCCGCCGACTGTAGCGTTGACAAACTCATAACCCTTGCCGGGCTCCTGAGGCTCGAGTCTGAGCCAGCAGTCACCATACTGTCCGTGTCCGCCGGACTGACGGACGAAACGACCTTCGGCTTCAACAGACTTCCTGATGGTCTCCTTATAGGATACCTGAGGAGCACCTACGTTAGCCTCAACCTTGAATTCACGGAACAGACGGTCAACGATGATGTCAAGGTGAAGCTCACCCATTCCAGCGATGATTGTCTGACCTGTCTCCTGGTTTGTGTATGTACGGAAGGTCGGGTCTTCTTCTGCCAGCTTCTGAAGAGCGATAAGCATCTTCTCCTGTGAAGCACGGCTCTTAGGCTCGATTGCAACCTCGATAACAGGCTCCGGGAACTCCATTGACTCAAGGATGATAGGATGATCTTCATCGCAGAGTGTGTTGCCCGTTGTTGTGTCCTTAAGTCCGATTGCTGCGGCGATATCACCTGAGAAAACCTCTGTGATCTCCTTACGCTCGTTGGCGTGCATCTGAACAATACGTCCGATACGCTCCTTCTTATTCTTTGATGAATTGAGAACGTAAGAACCGGCCTCAAGCACACCGGAATAAACTCTGAAGAAGCAAAGCTTACCGACGAACGGGTCTGTTGCAATCTTGAATGCAAGTGCCGAGAACGGCTCGTCATCAGACGAAGGTCTCTCCTCTTCTTCCTCTGTCTCAGGGTTGACACCCTTGATGCAGGGGACATCAAGCGGAGACGGCATGTAGTCGACGATAGCGTCGAGAAGCATCTGGACACCCTTATTTCTAAGAGATGTACCGCAGGTGACAGGAATAACCTTACACTCGCAGCAAGCCTTACGAAGAGCTGCTTTGAGCTCATCAACTGATACTTCTTCGCCTTCGAGGAACTTCTCTGTGAGAGCGTCATCTGTCTCGCAGATCTTCTCAACCATTGCTTCTCTTCTTGCTTTAACATCTTCAAGCATGTCGGCGGGAACCTCGCGGTCCTCATACTGCTTTCCGTCCTCAGATGTGTAAACTTCAGCGCGCAGTGTCATAAGGTCGATAATTCCTTCGAAATTGTCTTCCTTACCGATAGGGCACTGAATTGCGACAGGGACATTCTTGAGACGCTCGGAAATCATATCACATACGTGATCGAAATTAGCTCCCATGATATCCATCTTGTTGACGAATACCATACGCGGAACACCGTAGTGCTCAGCCTGTCTCCAGACAGTCTCTGTCTGCGGCTCAACGCCGCCTCTAGCAGACATAACCGTAACCGCACCGTCAAGAACACGCAGAGATCTCTCAACCTCAACTGTAAAGTCAACGTGTCCTGGTGTGTCGATGATGTTGATTCTGTGTCCCTTCCAGGGAGCTGTTGTAGCAGCGGATGTGATTGTTATACCACGCTCCTGCTCCTGAACCATCCAGTCCATGGTAGCGGCACCGTCGTGAACCTCACCGATTACGCGGTTAATACCGGAGTAATAAAGAATTCTCTCGGTAGTTGTAGTCTTACCGGCGTCGATGTGAGCCATAATACCGATATTTCTTGTTTTCTCAAGCGGATACTGTCTTGTAGTAGCCATAGTATCGTGGTCCTTTCCTTCGCCGTATTAGCGATTGTAATGTGCGAATGCCTTGTTGGCGTCTGCCATTCTATGCATTTCTTCTTTCTTCTTGAACGCTCCGCCTGTCTCGTTTGCAGCATCCATAAGCTCAGCAGCAAGGCGCTCCTTCATGGTGCGCTCACTTCTCTGCCTTGAAAACTGTACGAGCCATCTGAGTCCCAATGTAAGTCTTCTCTCAGGCTTAACATCCATAGGAATCTGATAGTTGGCGCCGCCTACACGGCGAGCCTTACACTCAAGTGTCGGCATAACATTCTCAAGAGCCTTGTAGAAAACTTCAAGAGGCTCTCCGTTTGTACGCTCTTTGATAATATCGAAAGCGTCATAGGTAATTTTTTGAGCTACGCCCTTCTTGCCATCCTGCATGATGTTGTTGATAAGTTTTGAAACTTTAACATCATTATAGACAGGATCCGGAAGAACGGTTCTCTTTGGGGTATTGCCTTTTCTTGGCACTGTACTTCCCTCCTTACATGATTATCAGTTTTTACTGAAACCAAAGGTACTCACGTTTCAGTTGTTTCTTTGTCGGACGTGTTGTGCGACGCTTTGCAATGTCCCGTTATTATGAACAATGTACTGATCGCTTGTCCTCTTCCGTCTTAGCGGAAATTACTTCTTAACCTTAGCAGCCTTAGGCTTCTTGGCACCGTACTTGGATCTTCCCTGCATACGACCTGCTACGCCTGCTGTATCAAGAGTTCCTCTGATGATATGGTAACGTACACCAGGAAGGTCCTTTACACGACCGCCTCTGATGAGAACCACTGAGTGCTCCTGAAGGTTGTGTCCGATTCCCGGGATATAAGCAGTAACTTCGTAACCGTTTGTAAGACGAACACGTGCTACCTTACGAAGCGCTGAGTTAGGCTTCTTAGGTGTTGTTGTCTTAACTACTGTGCAAACACCACGCTTTTGAGGTGACTCGATATCAGTCTCCCTGTTCTTAATGGTGTTCATACCGAACTGCAATGCCGGTGAAGCAGACTTGTATGTCTTTGACTGTCTGCCGGACTTGACTAATTGATTGAACGTTGGCATCAATACATCTCCTTTCTTAAGTTCTATGCACGCAAATAAGGGCACAAGTCCCCCTGCGAGCAATTAAGTATACACCCCGACTTTTTGAAAGTAAACATAATTATTGGAATCGAGACTTTTGCTGAATTTTGTCACGTCAAAACATTTTTCTATTCACTTCTCGCCTCAAAATCATTATACTCTATGAGGTTATATTTAATAAACAAGGAGCGTGACTTTATGAAAGTTAACATTACTGAAACAGTGCTGCGCGATGCACAGCAGTCGCTCATCGCAACGCGTATGCCATTCTCGGATTTCGAGGGCATCCTTGAGACTCTGGACAACGCCGGTTATTACTCTCTTGAGTGCTGGGGCGGCGCTACCTTTGATTCCTGCCTTAGATACCTTGATGAAGACCCGTGGGAGAGACTTCGCAAGATAAAGGCAGTATGCAAGAAAACTCCGCTGCAGATGCTTATCCGCGGACAGAATATTCTGGGATACAAGCATTATCCTGACGATGTGGTCAGACTTTTCTGCCGGAAAGCCGCCGAGAACGGAATGGATATCTTCAGAATCTTCGACGCACTTAACGACTTCCGCAACATTGAAGTCTGCATCGACGAAGTCAAGAAATGCGGAAAGCACGCTCAGGGCTGCATCTGCTACACAACATCTCCGGTTCATACAATCGCCAAGTACATCGAGATGGGCAAAGAACTTGAGAAGATGGGCGTTGATTCCATCGCCATAAAGGATATGGCAGGCATCTGCGGACCTCAGGAGGCATATGACCTTGTAAAGGCCCTCAAGTCTGAAGTGAAGGTGCCGATCTTCTTCCACACGCACCATACAACAGGTCTTGGCCCGATTACCTACACAAAGGCGGTAGAAGCCGGCGTTGACGGCATCGACTGCGCCATTTCTACAATGGCAGGCGGCACTTCGCAGCCGGCCACAGAGACTATGAAGTATGCACTCGAGCAGCTCGGATATGAGACTTCGCTTGATATGGATAAACTTAAGCAGATTGCAGACTTTTTCGCGCCCGTCAGGAAGAAGTTCCTGGACTCAGGCAGACTCAACCCGACGGTCATGGGCATCAAGGCAGATATTCTCAAGTATCAGGTACCGGGAGGAATGCTCTCGAACATGATTGCCAACCTGACAGATATGCATGCCATGGACAGATTCGACGAAGCATTGGCTGAGATTCCGAACGTCCGTAAGGACATGGGCTATCCGCCGCTTGTAACCCCTATGTCTCAGATGGTGGGCAACCAGGCCGTGACAAACGTTCTGGTCGGAGAGCGCTACAAGAATATCTCCAAAGAGATTAAAGCTTATCTGCGCGGTGAGTACGGCAGAGCGCCGGGCGAGATCAATCAGGAGCTTGTCGCCAAGTGCTGGAAGCCCGAAGAGCTTGTTACCGGGAGATACGCTGATTCCCTTGAGCCCCTGTTCGAAAAGACAAAAAAGGAGCTCGGCAGCAAGGCAAGATCCGACGAAGACGTTCTTTCTTACATAGCTTTCCCGCAGGTAGCCGAGAAGTTCTTCGAAGCACGTGAGGAGAAGGAATCCAATACAGTTACCTATACTATCGAAAAGAAGGAGGACTAACAGATGAATCCAATTGTCGAATTGGTCACAAGAACCGGCGAACCGCTGGCAACCGGTGAAGCTTTTCGTGACGCAGGATTGGTTATGCTTGTCGTTTTTGCCGTTCTGTTTATAATGTACGCGCTTATTTCAATTGCAAGCCGCATTATTGCAGCATTATCAAAGAATGGAAGCAAAGCATCCCCGGCTCAGGCCACAGCGTCTCCGGCTCAGGACGCCGCTGAAGATTTTTCATCAGGAAGGCTTAAGCTCACCAACTGCAGCGAGAAGAACGCGGCGATTATTATGGCTATCGTGTCTGACAACACCGGTATACCGCTTTCAGAGCTTGTCTTTAAGTCAATAACCCTCGTCGAGAAGAAATAAAGGAGAACACCCATGATTTATACAGTTACAATCAACGACAAACAGTACGAAGTCGAAGTAGAGAAGGGTAAAGCCAATCTCGTCAAGACTACAGATTTCGTAGCAGCTGCTCCTGCGGCAGCTCCTGTGGCAGCAGCACCTGTTCAGGCTCCGGCAGCATCGCCTTCACAGGCCGTTGCGGCCGGCACAACCGCAGTAGACTCCCCTATGCCCGGAACAATTCTTGATCTCAAGGTTGCTGCCGGTCAGTCAGTCAAGGAAGGCGACCTCATCTGCATCCTCGAAGCAATGAAGATGGAGAACGAGATTTACTCACCATGCGCCGGAACAATCGCTCAGGTCCTTACATCAAAGGGCGCCTCTGTTGATACCGGCTCACATATTGTTACGATTTCTTGATTAGGGGGTAACAAGTAATGTTAGAAGTTTTTAAAAATCTATGGGAGACATCAGGCATTGCCACAATGACATGGCAGTCCGGAGCTATGATCATCATATCGTTCCTCCTGATCTATCTCGCAATCAAGAAGGAATACGAGCCTTTGCTGCTCCTTCCTATCGCTTTCGGCATGCTGCTCACCAATCTTCCCTGGCCGGGCGGTGGAATTTTCCATCCGGAGTGGTTCAACGGTGAGATTAACTGGGCCGCTATCGGCGGTCAGGCAGCCGGCGAGCCGGATCCGGGACTTTTCGATTTCCTCTATATCGGCGTAAAGATGGATATTTTCCCATGTCTGATTTTCCTCGCAGTAGGAGCAATGACAGATTTCGGTCCTTTGATTTCCCGTCCTTCAAGCTTCTTTATGGGTGCCGGCGCGCAGTTCGGAATCTCTTTTGCTTTCATCGTTGCTACACTTCTCGGTTTTGACCCTCAGGCAGCAGCATCCATCGGAATTATCGGCGGTGCAGATGGCCCTACGGCTATCTACCTGACTTCAAAACTCGCACCTGAGCTTCTCGGAGCAATCGCCATTGCGGCATACTCATATATGGCACTGATTCCTTTGATTCAGCCGCCGTTTATGAAGCTGCTCACCACAAAGAAAATGCGCCAGGTCAAGATGGAGCAGTCACGTCCGGTATCAAAGGTTGAGAAGATCTGCTTCCCTGTCATTGTATCAGTTGTATGCATCCTTATTCTTCCTTCAGTCGCGCCTTTGCTCGGCTGCCTTATGCTCGGCAACCTCTTCAGAGAGTCCGGCGTAACAGAGCGTCTCTCTGACACAGCGCAGAACGCAATGTGCAATATAGTAACAATCTTCCTCGGAACATCGGTAGGCGCGACGGCAGTCGGATCCAACTTCCTCAAGGTTGAGACTCTTAAGATTATTCTCCTTGGACTGATAGCGTTTATGACCGCAACAATCGGAGGTCTTCTCATAGGTGACCTTATGTACTTCCTGTCCAAAGGAAAGATTAATCCTCTCATCGGTTCCGCAGGCGTATCCGCGGTTCCTATGGCAGCACGTGTTTCCAACAAAGAAGGTCAGAAAGAGAATCCTTCCAACTTCCTTCTTATGCACGCCATGGGCCCTAACGTCGCAGGCGTTATCGGTTCCGCTGTCGCAGCCGGAGTGCTTCTGAGCCTGTTCAGCTGATTGCGGATTTTGCAGTAAAAAATAAAAGCCGCTCCGCCACAAAAAAGGCGGGGCGGTTTTTTTGTTGCTCTTTGCTTATGCTGTAGGAACCCTCTGACAGGATAAAGCTGACAAGTAGACTTCGTCTTATTTTCGCCCGCTCCGCACTGTCGTTTATCTTTGCTTTGCTATAAAGAACGCTTCCTCTTTTTCGGCAGTGTACTAGCAAATACTCCCAAATTGAAGCTGCATTACATGTTAACGAGTACTCGAAAATCAGATAAAACGCACTTGATTTCTTGGTTGGATCATGTAATTATTCTTATTATCGAATAATCGTTTTACGGAGGCTTGTATGGAATTAGATTATATGTCTGCTAAAGACGCAGCTCATTTATGGGGAATATCTCAAAGACGCGTTGCAGTGTTATGCGCTGAAGACAGAATACCTAATGTTACAATGATTGGAAATATGTGGCTGATTCCAAAAACTGCCAAGAAACCTATTGATGGCAGAAGTTCTAAAGATAATTGTACTAAGTCCTTGAAACCTTTTGTAAAATGGGCTGGCGGAAAAAGTCAACTTATCTCAGAAATATCCAGTAAATACTCTTCAGAATTAGGGAAAAGCATCGATAAATATGCTGAGCCTTTTGTTGGAGGCGGCGCGATTCTTCTGGACATATTAAGCAAATACCAGCTTTCAAAAGCATATATCAGCGACATTAACAGTGAACTAATTAACACTTACATCTGCGTACGTGATAATGTTGATGAACTCATTCAGCGTTTATATGCATTTGAGAATGCTTTTTTGCCATTAGACACTGAATACCGAAAGGTGTTATTTTATAGTAACAGAGCCAGATTTAATGAGCTTGCAATAAACAAAATTTATAACACAGAAGCTGCTGCCCTCTTTATATTTCTTAACAAAACATGTTTTAACGGACTATATAGGGTAAATAAGACCGGATTATACAATGTTCCAATGGGAAGCTATATTAACCCTACTATATGTGATGAAGAGAATCTGACCGCTGTATCAGAGGCGCTAAGTAATGTTGAAATTGTTTGTGCCGATTACAGAGAATCAGCATCTTTCATTGATGATAAGACCTTCGTTTATTTTGATCCGCCTTATCGCCCACTAAATACAACTTCTAGTTTCACTTCATATAATGAGGAAACATTTGACGACAAGTCACAAATTGAACTGGCTAATTATGTTCAGAAACTGGCAAAACGCGGTGCGCATATAGTGTTAAGCAATTCAGATCCAAAGAACACGGATCCTAATGATGATTTCTTCGATTTTCTCTATGCCAAACAAAGCATTGAACGAATACAAGCAAGCAGAATGATAAATAGCAATGGCAATTCGCGCGGTAAAATTAGTGAGTTGTTAATATGCAACTAATAGATTGGAGATGTTGTTTATGACAGACTTGGATAGATTTACACAGCGAATAAAGAACCTTTGTGCTTCAAACAATGAACAACCAAGTATAGAATCAACAAGAGCTGTTGTTGCAGAGATAAATCGATTCTTATTCACAACATATGATGATATTGGAACGGTAAACACTCTTGGTAATAATCTTCAGTATTTTTCTGAGTATCACAGATTTTGGAATGAGAATTACAAGACTGTGCTGAATTTGGAAATTAACGATGATGTCTGCAAATCTGTTGCAACTGCATTACATGATGTGTACATGAAAACCAAAGGACGTGCATATACTACAGTCTATAATACAAACAATTTATCCAAAGAAGACGTTTGTCTTATTCGTATGCTTACCGCAAATCAAGACTTCCGGGGTTCCCGCGATTTTGACAAGCTTTCGAAGCTTTTCATTAAAGATCCATCAATATTTAACGTGAAAAAAATAAATGAAGACCCGTCGAATTTTATAAAATGCATTAACATGACTAATCTTTCACAGAATGACAAACGTAGTTCTTATGCTAAAAAAATTTGTCAGTTTCTAATTGACAAAAATGCCACACCATACGAAATAATCGATCGTTATAATCGAAATGTTACCAGCCTGAGACAGGCACTGATTACTTGTAATGGCGCTGGATATGGAAAAAAGAAAGCAGATATGTTTATTCGCGATATGATCGTTTTAGGCATATGGGATAATGTATCAGGCTTTGATGATATTGATGTCGCAAGTGATATAAACACAATAAAAGTTTCACTTAGAACGGGAATATTGTCGAGCGCAGTTCCGCTTGTATCGAGTTTCTTGGATGTATTTGGATTACAATATGAGTATGTTGATAAAATGAATGTACAAGCTTGGAGGCGCGTTTGGAATTTTTGGAACAATGATTTTCCCGGTGAATCAATTTCAAGTCCCTGCATTCTTGACTATTTCATATACAATGTTATCGGCAAACAATTCTGTAAAGATAAACTGTGCACATATAGATGCGAGAACGGACACGAATTTAAAAGGAATGGTGCAAACATAAAAACGTGCCCTATATGCCGGAGTAACGGCATTAGTGCGAGTCAGGTTAAGATCGATAAAAAAGTTCTACCGTGTACCGATGACGATGGCTACATAGCAATTTGCAAGTCCGATTTTTATAAGCTGAATATTGCATCTCCGAATATTAAAGAATGTCCATTAAAAGCAATATGTGACATAACGAACAAAAGACAGCTTGAACCTCCTAAAGCTATAAGCATCATGGGTCAAACTGGTTGGACAAAAGCATATACAAATCAAGAATCTGGCGGCGGCGGACTAATGTCATAGGAAGGAATAATATAATGAAAAGAGATTTTGAATCATGGTTGAAGACATTCCGAGACAGTATTTCAGACTATAAGTACTATGTGGATTTTGAAAAGGTGTATCGCAATGTTAACGATATTAGGATTGAACTCAATATTATGAATTCCTTAATCGGATCCAAAGATATTGATTCTGATTTCAAACGACTTATTAAGAATTATCCAGAAATAATAAAGACTATTCCGGTACTGTTGGCAAAACGAGGCGATGAACTGTATTGTCAAAATGAACAATGCGGGATTCTGTATAAATTCAACTCCGAAAGTAATATAACAGCCGAACAATACTCTTTCTTTATGAAGGAGACAGGTTTGTTTGATTTACTTTCAAACCACATAATTAATAATTTGGTTGATTAT
>Ga0116193_1001116_pt1 | contig 23194 bp, 23 predicted proteins | sample AD_UKC115_MetaG_FD_89892 | JGI IMG/M metagenome (GOLD analysis project Ga0116193, IMG submission 89892) | Active sludge microbial communities of municipal wastewater-treating anaerobic digesters from Hong Kong - AD_UKC115_MetaG | ecosystem: Engineered > Bioreactor > Anaerobic > Digestate... | reverse complement strand
TTTAGAAATATGATTGCGGTAAGAAGAGGAACCAAAAGTGTGCAGGCTCAATTTGAAAGTATTGATAAATTAGGAATTGCTTATGAGTATTTATTAGTATACACTAAAGACCCATCGTACAAATTACCTCATTTCTATTTTGATTTAGAAGAAGAAAAAATGGGTTCTTGGAATAATCATTGGCGAGGAACAGATAGACCCTCTATGCGCTATGAAATTTTCGGAATTACTCCTGAAAAAGGTCAATGGAGATGGGCTCTCGATAGAAGTTTGAAAGCAATTGAAAATTATAATAGAATGGTCTCTGAGATTGGAGAAAACCCCTCCCAATCAGATATTGATAATTGGTATTCTATACAGGAAAGTGAAATAGATTTATTGAGGCTTTCAATTAATGGCAAACCTGAACATTATATTGCTCCTACAAATCAAAAATATGGTCACAATTTATGGACAGACTTGCAAATCAATGGCACAAGCGAACTAGAAAGATTAAATTTATCTTTATTTGACAACCCTAAGAACGTAGAATTAATCAAGAGAATTTCTAAATGGCTTACAAAAAATAATGATATTGTCCTCGACTTCTTCGCAGGTTCAGGAACAACAGGACACGCAGTAATGCAATTAAATGCAGAAGATGGTGGCAACCGCAAATTTATTTTGTGCCAAATAGACGAGCCAATCAAAGAAGATAAACCTGCTTACAAGTTTTGCATTGATAATAATTTACCTCCAGTAATTTCAAGTATAACAATAGAACGTTTGAAAAGAGCAGGAGAAAAAATTGCCAATGCCATAGAAGCTGACAACAGCAAGACAGGATTGTTTGAGGAAGACAAAAAACAAGTTCCCGATATTGGCTTTAAAGTCTTTGACAGTGTAGAAGCACCAAAACTGAAAGTTGACGACAAAGGGCAAATTTCAATAACTGAAAATGATACAGACGCTTTAAGTCGCATTTACAATATGATTTTCACCGTTGGTTTAGACGAGCCTACACAAGTTCCCGAAGAAGTTGTTGAAGATTGTATTTACAAAATTGGCAATAATTATTACATTACCAATAGCGATAAAATCTCGAGCGATGATTATGCAAACGCCATTAAAAACGGCAAAGTATTTATTGATGGTTGGACAGCCAGTCTCAATGCCACTTTGCTGAATTATAAAGAAGATGTAAAAATTGTGTTTTAGAAAAAATGATAATGAACAAATAAACACCAAACGACTAAAAACGCCCCCCGAGCAATAATCTTTTCAAAACGAAGAATCAATCTGATATGGTGTTTTAATCCTACCCAATAACTCAAATCGCCGAAAAGTCATTTGTAAGCGGTAGGAACCCAAATGTAAGCAGTAGGAATGCAAATGTAACCGGTAGGAATAGAAATGTAACCGGTAGGAATAGAAATGTAACCGGTAGGAATGCAAATGTAACGGGTAGAAATGCAAATGTAACGGGTAGAAATGCAAATGTAACGGGTAGAAATGCAAATGTAACGGGGGAAAATGCAATTGTAACGGGTAGAAATGCAAATGTAACGGGGGAAAATGCAAATGTAAGTCGAAGCAACCCAGATGTAAGCCGAAGCAACACAAATGTAGGTCGAAGCAACCCAAATGGAAGCTGAAGCAACCCAGATGTAAGCTGAAGCAAGCACCCACGGCAAAGAAGCAGGCACTCTCGGCAGATAAGCAGACACTCTCGGCAAATAAACAGACGCTCTCGGCAGATAAGCAGACACTCTCGGCAGATAAGCAGACACTCTCGGCAGATAAGCAGACGCTCTCGGCAGATAAGCAGACACTCTCGGCAAAGAAGCAGGCACCTGCAAGATGGAAATATTCGGAAGTAGAATAAAATTAGTGTCGAAAGATGATATCCAACACAAATTCAGAGGAATTCTTTGTGTTCTTTGTGACTCAATGGTAAGAAACACCATAAAAAACACGGAGGTAGAAAGAGAAAATTATGAATGAAGGGATTATTGTCCCGGCAGGGACAAAAGCCCGGTAGAAAAAATTACCGCAAAGTCGCTAAGGCGCTAAGATTTTGCCATCCGATGCGTGAGGTTGTAGGTGGAAAGCCCGTAAAGACGGGAGACGATGTGCCGCTGCTGCAAAAAAGCGACCGGAGGAAGCTCTTTTTGCAGCTTTGCGAGCACACGGCTGCCGGCTGCGGACTTGGAGCCGGAGACCGGCGGCGAAGCCGACACGCCCATATAATTTTTATTTTAAAACAAATGAAATAGAATTCATAAAAATCTTGTACCTTTGCCACAGAAACTCATTAAACATAAAATAAAAAATGACAGTTAGAGAATTAATAAAAGTGATGAATTTAACCATTTTTTGTGGTGAAGAAAATCTTGACAAAGAGATTAAGGGAGGCTATGCGTCCGATTTATTAAGCGATGTAATGGGCTTTGCCAAAGAAGGAGAAGTCTGGATAACCCTACAAACACACAAAAATGTAGCGGCAATCGCCTCTTTGAAAGAGTTGGCTTGTGTGGTATTGATCAAAGGAGGAGAACCGGATGCCGATACGCTGCAACATGCCATTGACGAACAAATCCCGATTCTCGGCACTCAGGAGCCCGCTTTTGAAACCATCGGAAGAATCTATCAATTGATCAGTTAAAGCCATTGTGAACAGATATAAAGCAGATCTTCATACGCATACGCTGTTATCACCGTGCGGGGATTTAGATATGACACCGGGGGATATAATTCAAATTGCCCTTCAAAGGGGAATAGATATTATTGGCATTACCGACCACAATTCTACGCTTCATGGCAAATTGGCGGAGTTTTATTCCCGTAATCGTGATATCTTTGTCTTATGCGGTGCAGAGGTTACCAGCAAGGAAGAAGCACATTGTCTTGCCTTTTTTGAGAATCATACCACCCTTGATCTGTTTCAAGATTACCTCAATGAGCATCTTCCCGATATTCCCAATGCCCCCGATTTTTTTGGGGATCAGGTGCAGATTGACGAGAACCTTGATATTGTGTACGAAGAAACTCGTCTGCTCACTTCCGCATTGGATGTTACCCTCGAAGAGATCGTAAAAAAAGTTAGGGAATTGAATGGAATCTTCATTCCTGCCCACATTGATAAAACAAAAAATAGTGTTATTTCTCAACTGGGTTTTATCCCTTTTGATTTGCAATATGATGCAGTTGAAGTCTCCCAGCACGGAGATATAGAATTACTCAAGAAACAACATCCCTACCTGAAAGACAAAACCTTTATCAGAAGCTCTGATGCCCATTTTCCGGATATGATCGGGAAGGCAACTTCAATTTTTGAAATCGAAACCAGAACTTTTGAAGAAATTAGAAAAGCATTACATCAACAAGAAGGAAGAAAAGTTATCATAGAATGAAAGATTTATCATTACATATTCTTGACATTTTACAAAACTCCACGAGAGCCGGAGCCACTAAAATTGAACTCTCCATCAACAAACAAGAGAAAGAGGATTTGCTTACGCTAACATTTAAAGACAATGGTTGCGGCATGGATGAGGAGACCATGAAAAAAGTTACGGACCCTTTCTTTACAACTCGAACTACTCGCAAAGTGGGGCTCGGACTTCCTCTGCTGAAACAAAACGCCGAAATGACAGGGGGTAGCTTTGTCATCTCTTCTGCTCCGGACAAGGGGACCGAAGTAATTTGCACTTTTAAACTTTCTCATATCGACCTAAAACCAATGGGAGATATTCCCGGAGCCGTCATTCTTACCGTATCGGCACATCCCGATGTTCATTTTATTTTTCATTATCAAAATGACCATACAGATTACTTGTTTGATACGCAAGAGATTTATGAAGCATTAGACGGGATGTCAATTCAGAATCCTGAAATTATGCAATATCTAAAAGAGATGATTGAAGAGAATATGCAATAAGTTTTATTCCTTGACTGATTCTGATTCTCTTTTATACAAGACATGCAGCATCACAATCAAACCGAAACAAGCCCAAAAAGGCAAGGATAATTTGTCGGTATCGAGGAAATTATTTAATATTCCGTGTGTATAGTAGGAAATAAGCGCCAAAACGGCAGAGAGTGCCAATACTTTGATTTGTTTGTTCCTGCTTCGTGCATAAGTGATTAATCCGTAATAAATAATTAAAATCATCAGCAATAAAACAGTAGCAAGGCCGATAAAGCCGGTTTCGGCACACGGACCGATAAACTCACTGTGGGCATTCCCGCCATCTCCAAAATCGGTGGTGATGATGGTTTTATAGGTCGGTTTTTGAAAAGGAGCATAGACAAATTGATAGGTCCCGGGCCCCCACCCCATGACCGGATTTTCCTTAATCATCCCGAAGGCAGCCGTCCATCGATTGAGCCGTTCTACATTGGATGCATCCGTTGAAATATTGGTTATGGATTGGAGTTGTTCCGTCAAATTCCCTGACGAATCTTGTGAATTTCGGGACATTCTGTATAAAATATCGTCTGCAAAATAGAAAAAGAGTGTCCCGAAAAGGGCAACTCCGACAATCAACCATGAAAATTTGATTCTCATTTTTACGACCAGCCATACCAATGCTGCAACAAAGAAACTTATCCATGCAGCCCGACTAAAAGAGCAATAAAGCCCGACCAAAAAAGTGAGCGCAAACCCTATGTAAAGCATTCGATGCCATTTTTTAATATTTGGCAAAAAGATCATTCCTATATAGATGACGGAAAAGAACGCAAGTATCGCCCCATAAGCTGTATGGTCGTTGTAAAACGGCTTCATGATCCAATGCATCTGATGTTCGCCAAAACCAACCACCGCCGATTTCGCTGTAGTAATCAATACGACTGTTGCCAACCCAAAAGCATAACAATTAAAAAAGGTAATCCATTTTTTTATATCATGCTTCATAAATTGCAACAACACAAAATAGGAAGAGGTGATGAACCACAACTTAGAAGCCAAAAATTTGAAAGAGACCAAAGGTAATTCAGAGGCCACGGATGTGATCAGCAACCATAACAAATAGAGATAAATCGCAATGGAAACCGGATGTTTGATATATTGCCTATCTAAATTCAAGTCATAGAGAATCCGGCACAAAAAGAGCAATGTCAAGGAAATCATAATCAACTCTGAAGGCAGAGATAACCCAAGGTTGACATTCTCATCACTAATGATGATCGAAAACGGGGTTGTCAAAGCCATCAGATAGATGACCATATCGACTCTATAAATAAGTAAATAGCCAAGAAGAAGGACAAGAGATATAAAAGAAAAAATAAACAACTCTTTGGCAATGAATAAGGTATTCAATAACACAAAGGCGGCAAGTACGGCGATTAATATAATCTTTTGATGCTTCATCTCTCCTTTAAAATTCCTCGTGGGTTTTCTTATTCTGTTTCCACCTCAACACGTTTACGGGAAACTTGTTGAATATTATTCATAATAAGCAAAACAATTAGAGAAAGAATAAAAGAAGAAACCACAGATACCAATACAATAATCAACTTTTTGGGATACTCTTTCTTATCGGCGGGAATTGCTTTTTGTACCACAAACTTCACCGGCACACGACTTTCCATATCCACCTTGGCATCCATCATTTTGGATTGACAAAGTACTTTATATTCTCTGAAGAGAAGCAAATTTTCGCGAATCGTAACCGATTGTTGTCCGTATTCCGACAATTTTGCCAATTCATTTTGAAGTCTCTGCTGGGCAGCACTATTTCCCTGAGCCACGGCAACCGCATATTGTTGCATTACCCGTTCGGATTGACTTTCAAAATCATACACGCCCTTTTCCATAATTACTTTCAACGAATCATCTAAACGACTTACTTCTGCTTCAATCTCCTCGAGTTGATTTTTGAGCAACAAATAGGCCGCTTCTGCGCGATCTCTTTCGACTCTGTTCTTCACTTTATCTAATTCATTAACCACTGCGTTGGCAATATCGGCAGCAAACACCGGGTCAACATCCATCACATTCACGGAAATGGCTCCGAATTGGGTTCGTTTGATGACACAATTACCATCAAATGTTTTATATAGTTTGGTGCGCCATGCTTTTTTGGTGGTATCAATATCATAATGTTCTATCAGATTAAACTGAGCAATCATGGCATCTTTCACCTCTCGCGAACTCAGAATTTGCATCATTTGCTCTGTCTCTTCCTCCATCCCGTAAGCTTTAATATCAAGTCGTTCATTATAATTATTCTGATTCATCAATATTTGAGACAGTGAGTTGGTGCGGGGCGCATAAATAATTGCCGTAGATTTAAACTTCGGCTTAATAATCCACGGAGATGAAAAAACAAAAGCCAATACTCCGGTAACCGCACAAACAATCAAAAGAAGTTTACGCCATTTCCATACAAAGAAAATCAGATTAAATGAATTAAATTCATCATAATTTTTTTCAGCCATATTTAAAAAATTTCATTAATTAATATTTCAAACGATACAAACAAGATTAATATTCATCGGTCACAATTTCACCTCTCGGGTTCCAAACCGAATATTTGGAAAACCGCTCATCGGCATCAAACCCGTCACCGATACTCACAGAACCATCTGATTTAATATACCTTACTTCTTTCTCGGAAAAAATTTTCCGCTTATTTTTATCCCAAATAATTTGCTCCGTCTCAATAATTTCATTCTTTTGCAAATTCTTAAGTACTACATTATGACGTGCTTCCATCTTTCGTGACTTCTCCTCGCTGATGGCATAATCGGCCGTTAAAACCGATTGTTCTTCTCCGTTATCGTCATAAGAGATGATGGTAATTCCTTTCGGACAATCCATATAACTCACAAACGCATCTTGTCCTTCGTAATATTTATTCAAGAGAGGAGCGTACAAAACAAAACTCTTTTTTCCTGCTTCGCTATAAATAATCTCCATATCCTCGGCAGATTCATCGGGATACTTCCCCTGATATTCGAGAAGACTATCGACTTTCATCTTTTCGGAGCAAGAAATAAAAAGCACCAAGCCGACAACGGTCAAAATGGTGCTTATGAGTTTATGATTCATACTTTTCAGTATTTCAACTATCTTACAACGGTTGACTCTTGTATCCAACAACCAACGAAATATGAAGTTCCATCCGATAAACCTCTCACAAATTTATCTTCGCCGGCAGGGAATCTCAATTTAGATCTTTTTTCAGCAGCTTCGGCGGCAACAGAAGGATCAACAGAAGCAGCTTTGCTGTATTTATCTGCAGCAGCCCAATTATTGGCATAAGGAAGCATATCCCCTCCCGAGCAACGTGCTCCTGATTGGGCGTAAAGGTCTCCAATCAAGATATATGCTTTTCCGAAATTGGGAGAGATTTTAATCGCTTTTTGAGCAGCGTCACGAGCTTTTCCGTATTCAGCCATAACCAAGTAGGTCAATCCCATCATGTAATAAGGATCCACTTTTTGTTCATTAGTTTCAAACAAGTTGATGGCTTCTTCATAGTAAGCAAGTGCCTTTTCATATTCTTTATTGGCCAAAGATAAATTCCCCATCAAATAAGCAGTTTGGGCTGAAGGTTCTGCCTTATGAACAATACCCAATGCTTCAATAAATACAGGAGAAGACATACATCCACCTTTGTGCATGGTCAAAACAATTTTCTTCAATGCCACCATATTATCTTTATTCTCACTCAATTTACTTCCGTAAACTTTTTCCAATACATTGCACGGAGCATAAGGCGTAAACTTAGTTTCAATATTGGCCATGACCTTCCGGTACATATCCACTCTCTTCATTTCTGCCGCTGTATCTCCCGAAAAACGTTTAAACCTCTTGTCAAATTCCATTTTATCGATTTGTTCTTTTTCAAAAGCTAAATTCAAATTGTCCAATAATTCCAACACCTCTTCATATTTTTTATAGGAAGCCACAATCGACAAATCAATATACTCATTGGCTCTTTCATACACTTCAATAAGCAGCGTGGTGTCACTTTTGATTTTTGCAATCTGTTCAGCCATTTGGAAATATACATCCCATATATAAGGTTGGGTTTGCTCTTTTTCCATTTCCACCGAACGGGTAAACATTTCCATAGCTTTTTCATACTCGGAATTGCGATATCTAATGAGATTAAATGCTTTTGCTCCAAGTCCGCTTCCTTCAGTATAGCGTTTGGATTGATAGATGTGTCGCACATCAAAAGACCATAAAAGCGTATCAATATATCTCTCTTTTTGCAAAGAATCAGACTCATTGCGAATAAGATTATCAAACATATTTTGGGAATAAGCCCATATTCCTTGCCATGAACAAGGACAAATGGTGATAATTTTTTGCCATGCCTTGTAAGCATCTAGATAATTCTTGGCATCATAATTTACCCGAAATGCAGAAATATTTTCAAGACATCTCAACGAGTCGGCCTCTGTATCTCCGTATTGATTTTTGCAACCTTGTTGGGCATTGACAAATGATAATGATGATAAAATAAGGGAAAATAAAACTAACTTTTTCATTCTGTAACGTTTATAATTATACTTAAGATTAAAATTTTCTATTCAAGTTTAACTCTTTGATACCATTTCTCCTGTAAAATAAAATTAAAGGAGAGTTTGATGTAATTTTCACTAATCACATTTTTCTTCAATGTTCCCCATTGGCCATATTCAATCAAAATATTGAGCGAAGAGTTAGAATTGGTTCCTTTGAGGGGAAATCCGAGTCCAAAGGCTACCCCCAGTTCATCAACAGGTTGTCCCTGAACCGCAAAATAACCGGTAGAATATTTCACGCCCGCACGAATATTGATTCGACTCATGTATTTGGAAGAAAGAGGATTCGGAGTATATTGAGCGCCGATATTGATTGTCCATGCATTCTGAAGGGAATCGGATTTGTCCATCAGACGATATTTTTCCCAATTTTGCCACGTAACGTCTGCTCCAAAAAGCAGTTGATTGTTATAGGAATAGGAAAAACCGCCGCCGACAGACTGCGGCACTATCATATTTCCTTTTGCCCCGACAATATTGGAAATGGTATCCAATCCTGTCATGTTGTCGTAAGAGCCTTGAAAAATCGTAATCAGTTCATTTTGGCGAGCCCACAGATAAGCCGTATTTTCATATACCGCCCCCAATCCAAAACGATGCTTTTCTTTGATATCAAAAAAGTACTGAATTCCTCCCGATAAGTAAATTCCATCCACATTGGTAGAATTGTTGACGGAGGTATTGAAGAAATTACTTCCTCCTATTTCAACCGTCCTGAGGGAGGTCAAACGACCAAACATATAAGAAGCGTTCACCCCGATGGACAGTCCGCGATACAATTTAAAAGCATTTCCCCAAAAAAGTTGCATCAACCCACCGTCACCTTCGTAGGTATAACTTTTATTCCCATTCACATCGGTTACACTATTCAAAATCGTATAACCCATATCACTATAAGGAAGTATTCCGGCCGAAGTGCGCCAATGCTTCGTCAGCGGCAACCCGATGGCCAAATAATTAGGCCTCGCCATCATATATTTTTGGGTTTTCGCATCCGTTTTCAACGTTGTGGAAATCATACTGAATGCGGCATCCGCAATGAAAGAGAGCGAATCAAACGCAATATAGGAAGCCGGGTTTTTAAAATTGATATAGTACGGATTTTGCAACGCATAAGAAAGACCGCCCATAGCATGGGAAGTCATTGAAACATTGTTGTTTACCTTCCCGAATCCAAATCCCGAATACGGGGAACTTAGTCCGTTTTGCGCATTACCGGATTTTATAAAAAACATTACAAACAACAGAGCTATAACGAAATAACTATTTTTCATCCACATTAAATTCCAATATTTTATTTAATCCGATCAGTACCAAATTTGAGTTTGCAAATATCGTATTTTTAATTGATTTATGCAAGTATGCAGAATCTCCGCCTGTTAGAAACACTTTCAGATTTGCATAATCTTTCATATAACGTTCTATAAGCGAATTTATTTCATCCGTGACGCCATTAATTACACCACTTCGTATTGATTTCTCGGAAGATGTTCCGACATAAAAATCAATTTCCTTCAATTCAAGCAACGGAAGTTTAGAGGTAAAACTATTCAGGGCACGAAAACGCATATTCAACCCCGGGGAAATCGAACCACCCCAATAAATTCCGTTTCCATCCACAAAATCAGCCACAATACAACTGCCGGCCTGAATCGACAAAACCGGCATATCGGGATAATAGAAATGTGCCGCCACCGCATTCGCCAAACGGTCACTGCCGAGTGTTTCGGGATGTTCGTACCTAATTTCCACCGGAAATCGCAACGATTGGGAAAACGTAATCAATCTGCTTTTTTTTTCAAGCACGGACAAAAGAGACTTGTCAAAGTCCGCGACTGTAGAAAAAATACAATTTTGAATAGGAAACCGCTCGAAAAGAGATTCAAGAAGTTGAGGCGTAATTTTCCGGCAAACCTCCACGTGAAGCGGCTCGCATGATTTGTCAAAAACAGCTGCTTTTTGGAGACTATTCCCGATGTCAATGACCAAGTTCATTATTTATATTCGATTTTATCCTTAATCACAAAGGCACCGGCATATTGGGGACGCAACAACATCAAGGTCTTATGGGCTTCCAGTTTCGTTTCAAAATTCCCTACTCTGAGGCGAAAATATGGCTCCGCATAACTCACATAGGAAGGAATATCGGGAAATGAAGCACGAAACTCCTGATGGGCTTGTTCCACGGAATTTCTCGAATTAACCCCGGAGGCCGCCAGCAATTGAATGCGATACCCTTCTATTTCTTTCAAATTAGCCCAAACAAACTTATGAAGTTCTTCCAATTCCGCAATTCCCTCTTCCTTATCGTACCCGACTTCGGTCTGTCCATACAGCCCAAAACCCACACCAAACATACAAAGTAAGAATAGAAACTTTTTCATTTTTATTTTTTGCAAATTTACAAAATATTTGTGTTACTCCTCTTCTGACTTTATTTTTTTTGCAAAAAAGAGATTTTACATTTTCTCCTTCTACAGAATATTTATTAGAGCGTGCCGGCTTCGCCGTCGGTCTAATAAAAAAAACCTCCGGTGTCCCGGTTAGGGACGTCAGACCGGCAGCGCAGCCAACACGCCCTAATAAATAATAATATCATTCTTGTTTTTATTACGGTTATTGAGCATTTATTGTGCGTAGTTTTTAATCTTTTCGTGTTGAAAAATAGTTGGACAGGGAATGTTTTATTTTTTATTAATCTGTACTTTTGCAGGTATCACTTTAATCTTGTACCATGAAAGTTCACTTTATCGCTATTGGAGGCAGTGCCATGCATAATTTGGCTATTGCACTGCATAAAAAAGGGTATAATGTTTCCGGTTCGGATGATGAAATTTTTGAACCGGCAAAAGGGAGGTTGCAGCAGTATGGGCTGCTTCCCGATTCAATCGGCTGGGACCCGGCACGAATTGACGATTCTCTGGATGCCATTATTTTGGGGATGCATGCGCGGGTGGATAATCCTGAATTGTTGAAGGCCAAGTCGCTGAATATTAAAATTTATTCATATCCCGAGTATTTATACGAACAGAGTAAACAAAAAACGCGAATTGTGGTTGGGGGAAGTCATGGCAAAACCACCATTACGGCGATGATTATTCACGTGCTGCAACGAGAAGGTAAGGCATGTGATTATATGGTGGGGGCACAACTCGAGGGATTTGAGGTAATGGTGAAACTTTCTGAAGATGCTCCGATTATGGTCATCGAAGGCGATGAGTATCTTACTTCGCCGATTGATTTGCGTCCGAAGTTTCATCTGTATCAACCTACCATAGGCATCATCAGTGGGATTGCGTGGGATCACATCAATGTTTTTCCGACTTTTGAGAATTATGTGAAACAATTTGAAATTTTTGCTTCGATGATTCCCGAAAACGGACGGTTTATTTACTGTTCTGATGATGCAGAAGTGGTGCAAGTGAGCAAACACGTGCATTTTGAAAATCAATTTCCCTATTCGGTGCATCCTTATCATATTGAAGAGGGCATTACCTACTTAGAGACTCCTTACGGGGATTATCCGCTGCAAATTTTCGGAAAACACAATCTGACCAATCTGAATGCGGCACGGCTTGCCTGTGAAGCGGTGGGTGTGTCGAATCAGGATTTTTACGAGGCCATTTCTTCGTTTAAAGGGGCTTCCAAACGATTGGAATTGATTGCCAAGAGTAAGGATTGTGCCGTATATAAAGACTTTGCCCATTCTCCTTCGAAATTGAAAGCGACCATCAATGCCGTGCGCGAGCAGTTTCCTCAACGCCGATTGGTGGCATGTATGGAATTACACACCTTTAGCAGTCTGACCGAAAATTTCTTATTGCAATACAACCACGCCATGGAAGAGGCCGACACCGCCCTCATCTTTTTTGATCCGCATGCGGTGTCGCATAAGAAATTACCGCCCATCACGGCCGAGATGATTCGCGATGCTTTTCAAAAAGAGGGGCTGCTTATTTTTCATGATTCGGCATCGCTGCAACAGGAATTATTGTCGATAAACCCACACAATTCTGTCTTTCTCCTGATGAGTTCCGGTAATTTCGGAGGCATTCAGGTCGATGAGTTCGGGAGCAAAATAGTGGCGGCCGAGTAACGGAGCAGCTCCGGTGGAAGTACCCCTGAACGGGCTTTTTACTGACGCTTGATTGCTCTTTTTTTTCTTCAAAAAAAGCAGAAAATTAAAAATTGCAATGGGCAAATAGTGTATATTTGCATCGTTAAGCATCCTTTCATCACGCGCAATTTCCTCAATCATGACAGATGACGTTTTAAATAAATTAAAAATCCTTGCGGAGTCGGCGAAGTACGATGTGTCTTGTTCTTCGAGCGGCACCGTGCGTCGGAATACGAACGGAGGATTGGGAAATACCGTCGGCGGGATTGGCATTTGTCACAGTTTTGCAGAGGATGGGCGTTGTATTTCTTTGCTGAAGATTATGCTCACCAACAATTGCATGTATGATTGTGCTTACTGTATCAATCGGCGGAGCAATGACATTCCGCGGGCAACACTTTCGGTGTCGGAGCTGGTAACGCTGACCATTGAGTTTTATCGCAGAAATTATATTGAAGGGTTGTTTTTAAGTTCGGGAGTTTTGCGCAATCCCGATTACACGATGGAACGCATGGTGAAAGTGGCGAAGGACCTTCGCGGGCAATATTTCAATGGATACATTCATCTCAAGAGCATCCCGGGAGCAAGTCGCGAGTTGGTCACCGAAGCCGGCCTTTATGCGGACCGACTGAGTGTGAATATTGAGATTCCAAATGAGCAAAGTCTCAAACTGCTGGCTCCGGAGAAGAGTTTTGACTCTATTTTCCAGCCTATGAAGTTTATTCATCAAGGTATTTTAGAAAATGGCGAAGAACGTAAGAAATTTCACGGGGCACCCCGATTTGTGCCTGCAGGACAAAGTACTCAAATGATTGTGGGCGCAACGCCGGAAACTGACCAGGACATTCTTTATCTGTCATCCGCACTCTATAAACGCCCCACCATGAGACGGGTTTACTATTCGGGCTACGTAGCCGTCAACAGTTACGATACGCGACTGCCGGCGCTGCAACAACCGCCCTTGGTTCGCGAAAACAGACTCTATCAGGCCGATTGGCTGATGCGCTTTTATCAATTTAAAGTAGAAGAGATTGTAAACGATGCCTTTCCCAACCTCGACCTCGATGTGGATCCCAAATTGAGCTGGGCGCTCCGGCATCCGGAATTTTTCCCCGTGGATATCAATCGGGCAGACTATGAAATGCTGCTGCGGGTTCCGGGTATCGGGGTTAAATCTGCCAAACTAATCGTCATGTCACGCCAATATGGTGCATTGACCTCTTTTCAGCTGAAAAAAATCGGCGTTGTAATGAAAAAAGCACAGTATTTTATTACTTGTCGCGAACTGCCCATCATGTCCATCCAAGAGCTCAAGCCGGAAATCGTAAAGAATCTGCTCCTGACTCCGAAACATAAAAAAGGAATATTCAATCAGCCGGAACTGCCGTTTGACCCGATATGATTATTTTTACCTACGATAAAACTTTTGAAGGCCTGCTCACTTGCCTTTTTGATGCCTACGCGGGCAAAGTATTTCCCGATGTGCTGCAGGAGGAGACGAGTTTGTTGCCGTTGTTTTACGATGGAGTTTATTCCATTGTTTCCGACCCGACAAAAGCCGAACGGGTTTGGAAAGGATTACAAAAGAAACTCTCCCCCACCGCCCTGACCATGCTATCGGCCTCTTGGTTGGCGGACGGCTTTCCTGAACGCGATATGCTCCTTTTCCGAGTAATGCACAAAGCAATTGATGCTCCGAAAACCATCGAACTAAACTTCGGAGATGCCGACGTTCTGCAGTTGTCACGAATATACAAACAGGTTCGCTACGAAAGAATGCGCGTGATTCAATTTGTCCGTTTTCAAAAATCCGCCGATGAGACCTATTTTGCCGCCTTTGAGCCACAACATAATGTACTCCCCCTGACCATCGACCATTTTCAAAATCGCTTTGCCGACCAAAAATGGTTAATTTATGACATGAATCGCCAATACGGCTATTATTACGATCTGAAAAGTGTCAGCGAAATCACCATTACTGATAAGGGAACTCCTTTATTAAAGGGTATTTTGGACGACCAATCTATGGCGGAGGACGAACGCCTTTTTCAAAAACTGTGGAAGACTTACTTTAAGGCAATCGCCATCAAAGAACGCACCAACCCACGCAAACACAAGCAAGATATGCCGGTGCGATACTGGAAATATCTGACAGAAAAACAATGATTTTTATTATTCTGTTTCCGTATCCGGTTTTTCGGTCTTTTTCTCACCGATTTTACAAATCAAGACAGTTCCCTCCTGCGATAACAATTCAAACTCAAATTTTTGTTCGATAATTTTTTGCACCGATTCTTGGAAAAGCACAATGACATCTCCGGACTCAATCTTGTCCTTCGACTTGTACTCCATGGGGATTCCCTTCTCCTGAATCATTTTTAAATAAAAATCATGTGGCGCGCCATAGTCTTCAAAGACCAAAAACTGTCCGGGATGAATATGCCTGCCGCGATAAACTTCTTGCAAATAGTAATCGACTTCCTGCTCCCCTTTTATATAATGACTTCTCTGCGGGTAACAAGTCTTTTTGACAATATGCACGTAAGGAACTATAAAAACAAGCACCATAATAAAAAAGGGCAATACTTTTTGCAGCCATAAAAACCCGGATTTCCGAATTTTAGCACACCACCTAAATAAAAATTCAAAAGAAGGGGGAATCAACAACGCCAAAAAAGGGAACATCTGTGTATCATACCATGGGAGTTTTGTTTGGGAGGAAGAGATGAGAAGAAATAGGCCCAATGCCATAAGGAAGGAAAAGAGGGTTAATTTTCGTATTTTATCATCTTTAATCAAAAAACCGGCAATAATTCCCAAGGGAAGGATAAAATACCACGGAATAAAGCGATAAAGAATAAAATTGCTGTGAAAAAAAAGAAACGGGTGGTCATGTCCTTCAATAACCGTCAGAAGTCTGCCGCCCAATTCATTTTGCCATACTGCCTGAATATAGCCGGGGTTAAATGATTCCCGGAGTAGATAATAGCCGCAGACAAAAAACAAAAATAGTCCTATTCCTATATAAAAATGTCGATTTTTTAAGAATATCGTAATTTTTTTTCGAACTAATGCATAAATAAAGAAACTTGGAAAAAAGAACATTCCGGAAATACCTTTTGTCAATACCGCCAATATTGAAGTGAGGAAAAAGAGATAGAGAAATTGTCGATTTTCATATTCACAAAACATAAAAAAGGCCAATCCGGCCATCGTGGTAAAAAGAGTCAACAAAGCGTCATAGTCGCCGGTACGGGTTCCATGCATTTCGATATATCCCCCACTGGTAATAAGCACAAACACGGCAACAATGCCAAAAAGAGTATTTTTGAGGTAGCTCCGTGCAAACAGCAATAATAGGAGGCATGTCAGGAATGCCGCAATGGCGGAGGGCAGACGCACCGCCAACTCATTCACCCCAATTATTTTCATGGCGGCCGTTTGCAGCCAAATCATTAACGGCGGCTTCGTACTCCACATGTCGGGTTCGCCGTTAAAATGCGGAATGAGATAATTGCCGTTTTGATGCATCTCATAAGCATTGATTGCCGATCTCGATTCATCCCAAAAGCGAATCGGCACCTTATCCAAGCCTCCAAACAGCGGAATACTTATAAGAATCAGTAATACTGTCCATTTTATCCATGGCAGCAGTTTGAGTCGCCATTTCGGCAATTGTTTGTTTTCGTGATCTTGATTCATTTGCTGACAATTGAATTCTCTATATTTGTCTGCAAAAATAATTATTTTTGTGATGCTTAGGGACAGTTTCATAAACGAAATGACACCAAAGAAAGAAAAATAATTGACAATATTCGGATAAAAACAAAACAACGAAACTCAGAACATCATACAAATGAAACCAAACACTCCACAAAAAACACTTCGGGGAATAAATTAAAAATGCTTCAATTTAATTCATCGTTGAAGAGAAACTCCGGACAATTAGTTTTTCAAAACGCAGAAGTAATTTGCTATGGTGTTTTTATCTCATCCAATAAATTAATTACCGAAAAATCGCCAAAACGCAAAGATTTTACCGTCCGAGGTGTGAGGCACATTTAGGTAAAAAAATATTATAATCCATATTATAAATCGTTGTTTTTTAAATAACTTTTGTTTATTTTTGACAATTAAATTATAACAAAACTATTTTTATGAATTCCAAAGTATCCGCTATTCCTTGTATGATGTTGCTCCTGAGCATTATATTTCTCACTTCATGGAACGGGGGAAAAGCACAAACCATTCGTCAAAAAGACCGCTGGGGCAAGAAAGTAGCTTTTATTGAAGGTAAAACCTTGAAAGAGCAAGACCGCTGGGGGGCAAAGCTGTTTTATTTTGACGGGGAAACCATCAGACGCACAGACAGATGGGGAGAAAAGTTGTTTTATATAGACGGTGACTTGGTGCGGTACACGGACAGATGGGGCGAGAAGTATCTGTTCTTTGAAGGGCTTACCATCAAATCAAAAGATAGGTGGGGCGAGAAATTGTACTATTTGGACGGTCAAGAACTGAAAATAAAGGATAGATGGGGCGAATCGGTATATTATTTTGAATCCATTCCGGAAAAATGGATTATTGTGTGTCTGATTCAACTATTGGAGTAATTTTTCATTGCAGTGGTCGTCAAGCATCAGAAATTGTCCGGCAGAATGTTCCCCCTTCTCCTACTCTATTGGATTTAAAGCAAATGAAGAGCGATGTGGGCGCAAGCTTCGGCGTCGGCCAGTGCGTGATGGTGATGTTCCAAGTGAAATCCAAAGAAATCGGCTACCGTCTGGAGTTGGTGGTTGGGAACTTTGTCCCCTAACATTTTCCTTGATGCATTGCAGGTACAATAGAATTCATAATCGGGGTAAGTCATTCGGTACACACGAAACACCTTTTTTAGGCAAGTTTCGTCAAATGCTTTGTTATGAGCCACTAAAGGAAGTCCTTGAATAAGCGGATCTATTTTTTTCCACACTTCGGGGAAGATGGGCGCATTGCGGGTATCTTTTTGCGTAATTCCGTGTACACGCACATTTCGATAATTGTACCACTCGGGCTCGGGCTTGATGAGACTGTAGAAATGGTCTTGAATCTGACCGTTTCGGACAATCACCACGCCCACGGAACAGACACTGCTCATGTCTTGGTTGGCAGATTCAAAGTCGATGGCGGCAAAGTTGCGTAATTCCATGTTTATTTATTTTTTTTAATCATCGATCGGGCGGTGGCGGTAAACTCCTCACGCAGCCAGGAAGGCTCCACGATCTCAATAGCGGCTCCCATGGAGAGCAACTCTTGTTTAAAATCAATCGTCGGTCTTAGAAAATAGGAAAAAAGCGAATTTTCTTTCCGGGTTTCGAGTTCTTTCTGGGAGTGATGCAACGGCAGGGAACGCAGATACTTGGCTTGAGCGTCGTCGGCTCTGATCAAAATTTGCTGCGAAGCAACGCTGTCGTCAACATAGATTCCAAAGTAGGAGTTAAAAAAAGAGACCGCATCAAACGTCGGGGGAATTTCGAAAGTTCCCTGCGAAAAGTCGATGGTTTCCATTCTATCCAAAGAGTAGAGTTTCAGAGGATAATTGGCATACTTGCCCAACAGGTACCAGCGACGCCGAAAGACTTTAACTGCATAAGGTTCAAAGTCGTAATAATGAATCGAGTCATCAAGCCAGAAAGGGCGATAGTCGAAGACCAACATATTGCCGTCGCGCATGGCCTCGAGAATGGTCGGCAAATAAGCATGCCCGGACGGAATATTCTCAAACAAAATCCGCTCTCGAATGGCTTGACTTTCGGACAACAAGTTATTGACGGACAACGTATCCAACAACCACTTCCGGACGCCCATCGGATTGTTGAGTTCATCATTATCGGCAATATAATAGTGGTTCGTGCTTTTGTCACACAAAATTAAAATATTGAAAATATTTTCGATTTCCAAGCGATGGTTATGAAACGTGCGCAGCGGATAATCCTTTCCGTCGGACAAGTAGCTGTTTCGCACCCACTTATCATTAATCTGTTTAAACGACAACCCTTCGGAGCCCGCCAGATCGAGGGTATCGACGAGCCAGATATAGCGGCGGATATTATCTTCTTTTTTCATAAATCATAATTTAATCAGAAACAACGGAATGATGCTATTACCGAAACGATGAATACGATGTAACTGCAAAAATAAAGAAATATTTATTGAAAAACAGGTAACGGAGAATTTAAACATTCAGTAGGCATATCAGAGGTTATGCATCTTTAATAAACCCGATTGTTTTTTGCTTCGATTTGTCCAATTTCTCATCGCGGCAAAGCTTTCGGAGAAAGTCGATACCCGGTTTTTCTCCGTGGAGAAGTTCGTGCATTATGACTTTTCGGACAATATTGTCAATTTCTCCGCCGGTGAGGAAGAATTGTTCGGACAACATAGTACTTTCTTCGTCGGTAAGCCAATCTAATTTACTTTTCCAGATAGAAACTCTGGCTTCGATTGTAGGTTGGGTAAACTCGACTTTAAAGAGAAAGCGCCGTTCAAAAGCGGCATCCAGGTTTTTTGTCAGGTTGGTCGTGGCAATAAGGATTCCGTCCAATGTTTCCATCTCTTCCAAAATAATATTTTGGATGGCATTTTCGGTTTGTGAGGTCCCGGAATTGCCTACATCTTTACGTTTTGCAAAGAGGGCATCTGCCTCATTGAATAGGAGAATCGGAATTTGTTCTTCATCCTCGCACAATTGTCGGTAACTAACGAAGAGATTTTTCATTTTGCGTTCACTTTCACCGAACCAGCAGGATTTCATAGTCCCGATATCCACATGCATTACACTTCGTCCGGTTGCCTTCGCAATTTGGAAAGCTGTTTCGGTTTTTCCTGTTCCCGGGGTGCCGTAGAAGATGGAACAAACCCCTTTCGGAAGTTGATTGTCAGACAAACGCTGTTGCAGCGCAGTAAATTGCTCTTTCATCAAATTTTGTTGCAAGAAATCCACTTGCTGTTGCAATTCGTCACAGAAAAAAAGTTTTTTGTATGAGATCTTTTCCGGTTGAATCAGCGATTGAGAACTGTGTTTTTGCTTTTGGAAAAGGACTAAATCTTCTTCCAAAAAGAGTTTTTCCCCTTCTTCCGTAAGTGCTAATCCTGCATTGGATAAAAAGTAAGCTTTCTTAATTTCGATCAAATCTCTTGTTTGCAAGATATGATTCTTGTTCATAATAGAGCGACCAACAGAAAATCTTTTTCTGACTTCACTGTAAATATTGGCCAATGTATCCTCAATATCCGCAATTTTGTTAGGACTTTCCAAAAAACAATAACAAATTTCATAGAAAAGAATTCGGTATTCAATGTTAGAAATCAATTTTTTAAGTTGTTTCAAGAAGGTCAATTCGCTATTTCTATTTTCAAAATCTTCCACTTTTTGAAAAAGCCAACCTGTAGGAAAATCGGACGAATTTCTTATCTCGAGCCACTTCGAAAGCTGTCTTACAAATTCATAACGGTCAATGGTCGATACTCGGATGTTTTCAAGCAGTTCATTATTGATGATAGCATTCATAACATCTTTTGGGATTGAATAACATTCGCTATTGCGCCTTTGTGATCTTTCAAAATCGATAGTAATCAATTGCTTATCCAGCAAATACTGAAAAACATCTTTCAAACATAACATTTCGAGCAAACTTATTTTAAAGAACGAAGCGATACTTTCTAATCTTACCGAATCAGTACGTTTGGCCGATTCAGAAAAAACAGCTAAAAAAATTATAGTTTCGAGCAGCGGCAATGAAAGATAATCGGCAATTTGTTGCAAATAATTCATTCCTTCAGCCTTTTCTTTCTTACTCATCTCGGCAGATTCGGAAGTGGGAAGCTTTGGTTTCTCAATCCTTCGATCTGATAAAGTAGAGCTGGGCGAGAGACCAACCAGATCTGCTCCAAGCTCATTAAGTATTTCGAGCCCTGAAGTTTCGAGCGTTTTCGCAACTCTACAAATTGTTTTCAATACATTAAAATCGGCTTTTGCTATCTGTTCTTTCATAAAAAATGGAATTTTTAATTTAAATTATGCACAAATATAAGAGTTGACTATGCCAAAATAGTGCAGAGGAAATTCTTTGTATGAAAAAAAATTGGAATCTTATGATGGAAGATATAGTTTTATCTTTTTTTGTACTTTTGCAAAATACTACCAGAAGTTAATTCACATAAAATTCGGAACAAAAGAAAAATAACAATGGAAAACATCTTGGTTACCGGTGCAGACGGCTTTATTGGTTCTCACTTAACGGAAATGCTTCTTGACAAAGGGCATCAAGTTACTGCTTTATCTTATTACAATTCATTTAACGATTGGGGGTGGTTGAATGATGTACGACATCCTAATTTACAAATCGTAACAGGCGATGTACGTGATCCACATTTTTGCAAACATATTACCCAAGGAAAAGACACTATTTTCCATTTAGCGGCGCTCATTGCCATTCCATACTCTTATGTAGCACCGGACAGCTATGTGGATACGAACATCAAAGGAACTTTAAATATGTGTCAAGCGGCAAAAGAGGAGGACGTTTCACGGATATTGGTTACCTCTACCTCTGAAGTTTATGGAACGGCATGCTATGTTCCCATCGATGAGAAACATCCGAAGCAGCCGCAGTCGCCCTATTCGGCAACGAAGATTGGGGCAGATGCCATTGCTATGAGTTTTTATAATGCTTTTGAGTTGCCGGTGACGATTGTTCGACCTTTCAACACTTACGGTCCTCGCCAATCCGCACGTGCAATTATCCCTACCATCATTACCCAAATTGCCAACGGAATCAGAGAAATCAAGTTGGGGGATTTGACTCCGACAAGAGACTTTAACTTTGTACTAGACACCTGCAAGGGATTTATTGAATTGGCTTTGTGCGATGCGGCCATTGGAGAAGAGATTAACATCTGCAGCAGTTACGAAATATCTGTCAAAGACACCCTGACACTCATTGCACAATTGATGAAGGCCGATGTTCATTTTGTCGAAGACCGCGAACGTATTCGACCAAAAAACTCGGAAGTGTTCCGACTGCTTGGAGACAACCGCAAAATCAAAGAACTGACCGGATATACTCCGTCCTATTCCATCGAGCAAGGACTTCAAGAGACGATTGCATGGTTTTCGGACAAAAAAAACTTAATGAAATACAAAGCAGATATATATAATGTCTGAGCGGAAATTTTATTCGGATATAAAAAATGGAAGTATAGAAAACCAAACACGATCTTAATCGTATTTACGATATTTTTTACAATAAATCTCAAATCATTCTAACTTTTAACCTTTTGCCACCATGTATCAGAAAATTGTTGATTTTATCAAAGAAATTTATGGAGATTCCTCTTCTATTCCGCTCCATGCTCCAGTATTTACGGGTAATGAAAAAGAGTATCTGAACGAGTGCATTGACACCACTTTTGTGTCCAGTGTGGGTAAGTTTGTGGACCGATTTGAAGCAATGGTTTCTGAATACACCGGTGCAAAAAGGGCTGTGGTGTGCGTGAATGGAACCAATGCACTCCATCTGGCAATGTTATTATCGGGAGTTGAAAGAGAAGATGAAGTAATCACGCAAGCCCTCACATTTGTGGCTACATGTAATGCCATCAGCTATATCGGAGCCCAACCTGTTTTCATTGATGTGGATAAGGAGACCCTTGGACTTTCTCCTGTCGCCCTAAAGAAATGGTTAACTGAAAATGCAGTTATTGATACTCAGAGAGAATGTAGGAACAAAGCTACCGGTAAAAGAATCAAAGCATGTATTCCGATGCACACATTCGGTCATCCCTGTCGGATTGAGGAAATTGCAAAGATTTGCCGTGAATATCATATTGAATTGATTGAAGATGCCGCCGAAAGCATCGGTAGTTTTTATAAAGGCAAACATACCGGTACATTCGGAAAAATCGGAATATTAAGTTTTAATGGAAATAAGACCATCACCACAGGCGGCGGGGGAATGCTGCTGTTTAACGACGAAGAACTGGGAAAATTAGCCAAACACTTAACCACACAAGCAAAAGTGCCTCATCGCTGGGAGTTTGTCCATGACCATATCGGCTACAACTACCGAATGCCCAATTTGAATGCAGCTATCGGTTGTGCTCAAATGGAACAAATTGAAAAATTTATTCAAAATAAGCGCGAAACAGCTCGAAAATATGAACAATTTTTCAAATCCGAATTGTTTACGCCACACCTCACTTTCTTCACAGAACCCGCAGAATGTCGCTCTAACTACTGGCTCAATGTAATCATTCTTAAAGATAAAAAAGCACAACAAGAGTTTCTGCAATATAGCAATGACCATGGAATCATGACGCGTCCGGCATGGTGCCTGATGAATAAACTTCCCATGTTCCGACATTGCCAAACCGACCAACTCGAAAATACCATTCTACTCGAAGAACGCATTGTCAATATTCCCAGTAGTGTACGAATTTAAATCAAAAAATTATGAATAAACAATTAATCCTCGTCGGAGGGGGAGGACATTGCAAATCAGTTATAGATGTAGT
>Ga0116193_1001115_pt1 | contig 23196 bp, 24 predicted proteins | sample AD_UKC115_MetaG_FD_89892 | JGI IMG/M metagenome (GOLD analysis project Ga0116193, IMG submission 89892) | Active sludge microbial communities of municipal wastewater-treating anaerobic digesters from Hong Kong - AD_UKC115_MetaG | ecosystem: Engineered > Bioreactor > Anaerobic > Digestate... | reverse complement strand
CTGTCAGTTACACTAAGTATTGTTCTCAAAACCCAATATCATTAGATGAACTTTACTCTATCAGAGAAACTAACATATTCCCTGTTCATATTATTAATCCTCATTATAATTGGTTAGATGAGAATTATAAAAATAAAACCATAGAACTAGAGTATAATCCTGATGTATCTTTAGATTCAAAGTCTACTAAAGACCATAAAAAACTTATTTATAGAGAAACTCCTTTATATGTATGTGAAGATTTCCCTTTAAGACCAGCAACTAAAAGAGAATCTAACATAGTGATTCATGAGTATCCTATTCCTGATCCTAAACCTTATATTTATTTTGCAGGTATTGACCCTGTAAAAAACTTAACAAGTGGTTATGGTTCTTCTCTTATGTCTTGTTACATATATCAAAATTTTTACACAGAAAATGGAATATTAAAAGGTGGTAAATTTGTAGCTAATTTTACAGGTAGGTTTTATGATGACAATGATACTTTTAAAATGGTATTAAAATTAATTGAATTTTACAATGCACATGCTATTATAGAATCAGATGAATCTTCTTTTATAGATTGGATGAGAAACGAGGGTAAAGCTAAATATATGTTTAGAAGATCACAAATTCCAATTTTAAGAGAACTAGTACCTAATTCTAAAATTGGGGATGAATATGGAGTTAGAATGAATACAGGAGGGTCTACAGGATCAAGAGTAAGAGAGTTTATGTATGAAAAATTAATAACATATTGTCAAGAAATAATAGGAGTTTTAGATTTACCAGATGGTAGAAAACAACAAATCTATGGAGTAGAACGTATTAAAGATAAGATGTTACTTAAAGAAATGTTAAACTTTAAAGTAGGATCTGAAAGTCAAAACAAATTTGACCGTTTAACAGCGGCTGGATTGGCTATGATGACTGCTGAATGTTATAAAGCTAGTCAAGTAACTCAAAAAATTTATACTAACGAACATAAAAGACCTACAGCACCTCTTAAAATAAAAAACCCATCATTTTTTAGGTTATGACAAAGCAAACAACTGGACGATTAAATCTTTCTGATTTTTGGAAAAACAACATTTCTTTATTATTATCAGAAGAAGAAAAATATCGTAATGATAAAAAAATAATTAAAGAGTTATTCAACTACTATCATAGGATAGGAATAGGACAATTAAAAGCTAGACTACATGAATACCAATCATATCATGATTTAGCAGAAGGAATAATTAGACTAGATGACTTTGTTGACACTAGAGAAGTAGAAGAATTACAAGATTTAGACCCAACAATTAAATTTGATGAAGAAGATATTAAAATAGAAAATTTCCCTATAGTCCCTCCAATTTTAAATAGGTTAGAGGGAACATTAGATAAAAAATTTATTAAATTTACAGTAAATGCTTCAAATACAGAAGCATCTAATGAGATACTTGAAGCTAGATTAGATGAAGTAAAATCTATACTTATAAAATCAATAGAAGATTCTTTCCATGGAAAACAATTAACTGAAGAAGAAAAACAATCAACAATAAAAGATAAACTAGACAAATATAATGGAGACTTTAAGTTAGAAATTGAAAATTGGGCTAATCATATAATGAACATAGAAGACAGTAAATATAATATGGATTATATTACTAGAATGCTATTTAGGGAAAATATGATAACAGAATCTCCTTTTTGTCACGTAGAGACTGATGGAGAGACTTACTACTATCCAGAAGTAATAGACCCAAGAGATGCTTTTTTCTTAAAGTCTAAGAGTGCTAAAGATGCTTCAGAGTATACTATGTTTGGTTGGGAGTTATATGAGGATATGCCTACTATCCTAAACAAATATAAACTAAATGATGAGCAAGTTAAAAAAGTAGAAAAGTGGCATGGTTTCCATAAAACAGGATTTATTCCAGCAGGTCAAGAAATGTTTGACCATAGAGACCCTATGAAAGTAAGTCTACAAAATAAATTGACTTATGATTCCTTACACAATAATAGTAACTCAACTTATGCTATTGGTGATAACCCACATCATAGACTATATAGAGTAACTAATATGTATCTTTTAATTCCTAAAAAAGTTGTATTATTAACTACAGTAATAAATGGAGAATTATATACAGAAATAGTAGATGATTATTTTAAAGTAACAAACAAACCTGTCTACAAATATAATAAAAAAATAAAAAAAGACTTAGTATCAGGAGAGCATGTAGAATATGAATATATTAATGAACTCTGGAAAATGAAAAAAATAGAGTTTACTTTTATGTCTCCTGTTATGTTAGAAGATCAAGAGTTTAGTCCTATTTATTTATACTTAGATAAAGCACCTATACAGTTTAAACATAGATATCTTAGATATGGTATAAAAATACCAGTACATGGAGGACACCAAAGAGGCTGGTCTATAGTAAGTACTACATATCCTTGGCAAAGATTTTATAATTATGTAGGAAACAGGTCAAAGCAAATTATAAGTACAGAGATAGGGAAGTTTTTATTATTAAATCAAAATCTTATTCCTCAAAATTCCTTTGATGGTACATGGGGAGAAAATAATTTAATTAAATTCTTTTTAACAGCTAAACAACTGAGTTTAGGACCTACTGATGGAGGATTATCTAATACAGGAGAGCCTCAAATGTCTCAAGGGTTTGGACAAGTTATTGATTTGGAAAAAACTACAGATGTAGCTAATAAGCTTCAATTGATGAGAACTATCAAAATGGAGTGTTATGATACATTAGGTTTAAATCCTACATTTATGGGTGAAGTAGCTCCTAATCAATCAGGTAAAAGCCAAGCAATGAGTCAAGATCAAACATTAACTCAAGTACAGTTCTTATATACTAGGGTAATTGATTTAATGAGGTTAGTAAGGGAGACAATGCTTGAAACAGCTTTATACCTTACATCTAAAGGAGAGTTTAGAGAATTAAATTATTTAAACAATGACCAACAAAGAGTTATATTTTCTTTAGGGGTAGAAGATACTTTACTTTATGATTTAGCTTTATACCCAAGATCAGATATTTCTGATTCTATTATTTTAGAAACTATTAAACAAATAGTAGTATCTGATAACACTATGGGTTCTGATGCTTTAGAAAAATCGTTAATGATGTCTGCTAAGTCCACACCTGAGCTTTTAACTAGATTAAAAAATTTAGTAAAAGAAAGAGATAAAAAACAAGAAGCAGAAAGGCAGCATGAACAGCAGTTACAACAACAACAAATAGAAGCAAGAGAAAGAGAGATTAAGCTTCAGATGGAAAATGAGAATATGAACAAAGAAAAAGATAGACAAGCTGATTTAGTAGAAGCTCAAGTAAAAGCACTTGGTTATGCTAATGATACTGCTGATCAAATAGCTAAAGAAATTCTTGAATTAAGATCTGCTAACTTAGAACAAGAAGCTTTATACCAACAATATGATCTTAATCAAAAAAGTCATGCTTTAGAAATGCAAAGAGTACTACAAGACCAAAAATCTAAACAAGATAATTTAGATTTGCAAGAACGTATTAAGTTAAAAGAAATTAAATTACGAGAAGCAGAGTTAATTGAAACAGCAAAGAGAAATGCTATAGAAAATAAAAAAGTAGATAAAATAAGTAAATCTACAAAATAACCATATTAACAATAATAAAAATAATTAAAATAATTATTTATATTAATCGTTTAAGACAATAAATAAACATAATATTTTTACAAACTAAATAATAAATAATCAAGTTATGTCAACAGAATTCATACCTAGTCTCGAAGATTTTGATCTTGAAGAAGATATAGATGTTAATTTTAAAGAAAAGGGGAAAGAAATTAAAGAAGATAAAGAAAAGAACAAGACACTGTCTAAAGAAGACCCTGATAATCAAGAAGATTTTAAAGACCTAGAAGAAGAAACTCTTAATCAAGAGGAAGATACAGAAGAAGTAGAAGATACAAACCCATATATAGCAAAAATAAATAAATTGTATCAAGAAGGTATGTTATCTGTTTCTCCTGAAGAACTTCCAGAAATTTTAGGAGAATACGAAGAATTTGGATCAGAAGAACAAGAAAAGATTTTAGTAGCATCATTAAAAAAGTCAATAGAACTCCAAGCTACTATCGAAGAAAAAGCAAAAGAAAAAGGAATTCAAGATTTATTAGAATCTTTAGATCCAGTCACAAGAAAAGGAGTAGAATTTAGCTTATCTAATCCAGAACCTGAAGAATTAAAAGATTTTTATAAGGGATTAATTTATGAATCTGATATAAAAAATTTAGATCCTTCAAACTTAGAAGATGCTGAGAAAATATTAAAAATCTATTATAAAGATCTAAATTATGATCAAAATACAATAGAGGAAAAAATATCAGATCTAAAATCTTTAAATAAGCTATCAAAAGAAGCTACATTAGTCAAACCAAGGTTAGATGAAAAAGCTGAAAGTATTGCAAATAAAAAGCTTAATGAGCAAAAAGCAATACTAGACTTTGAAAACTCTAGGAAAAACGGATTAATTCAAAAAACAACTGAAATTTTAAAAACAGGTAATTTGGATGGTATCCCTCTTTCTAGGGAAATAAGTAGTTTTTTACTTGCAGCATTAGTAGGAGATGAGTATAAGATACCAATTAAGGGAAGAGAGGTTGAATTAAATTTAGCAGAAGCTATGATATTACATCACAAGTATAGCCCTAAAGGTGACTTAAAAAAACTAATGAAAGCTCTCATCTTTTTACATGATGAAAAAGAATTTGATAAATTTTATAAGAAAAAAGTAGTATCAACTGAAACTAATAGACTTATAAAAGAACATAAATTAAGTAGTTCAACTAAAACAGGAATGATTCAAGTTCCTAAAACAGAAACAAAAGAAAGAATACCAATTATATTATAAACAACAAATAAATCATGAGTATTAGACCTTTAAGCCTTTCTGGTGGTATATTCCTAAGTGCTTCTGAATATAAAAGTGGGATGAATGCAGACCACGCTCATATTTCTGAATTACAGAAAAAACATGGATTAGCACCTACGAATTTAGGTATTATAGAATATTTTATTAATTCAGGATTCTTGGAAACACAAGGGTCTCTGTTTACATTACCTGGTGAGGGTACACCAATTGATGTACAAGGTAATGTTTATACATGGGAAACTCATCTAGCATTAGATGAATTCTATATTGTAGAAGACTTATCTGATACAGAAACTCCTGGTATAGATGAGCAAACTTTTAGACTAAGATTTAATAGAAGAGGAGTTTCAAATAGTGTTACTATTACTCCATCTCCTTATTTAGATTTACAATTATTTGTAACTACAGATGAAATTTTACAAGATGGTAGTACTTATATCTATACTGTAACAGTTGTAGGACAAAATGCTAAAAATAGATGGTTTGATAAAAGATTTTTAGTACCTGGTACTAGATATGCACAAAGTTCATCTTTCTTTGGTGAAGCTTCTACAATTGCTCAAGACTTAGAGTGGTCTAGTAAAATGGCTAAATTCTACAATTATGTAGGATCTACTAGAGCAGCTATCAACTATACAGTTTCAGATGAGGCTGCACATATGCGAGTACCTGAAGGTGAAATAGCTTCTATTAAAAACTATCAAAAAGTCCTTAATATGTACCAAATGAAACCAGGTACTGAAGGATTTGAATATCAAATACAAGGAGCTGCATCTACAGGCTTTGGAGAGATGTTAACTAATGTTTATAAAGGAGATAAGAAAGCAATGAGAAAGGATATTCTATTGTATTCTTGGGTTCCTGAAATTGAGGCATTAGCACTACAAAGACTAGAATTAGATGTCCTAAATGAAAAATTCTGGGGATCTGGAGGCACAATAACATTAGAAAGTAGAACATACAATAGACCTATTGGGCTTTACTCTCAAATGAATATGGGTAATATTCATAGCTATAATATTTCTACATTTAGTTTAGCATTTTTAGATGGTTTATTGTCTTCTTATTTCTCAGGAAGAATGAGATTTGATACAACAAATAATATCAATATTGTTTGTGGTGATGGAGCAATGAACATGATTTATAGATTGACACAAAACTTACCATCTAGTCATGGTATGGTTACTCAATCTTCAAATTATTTATCAGGAGATACTAGAAATTTACATTTCAAAACACCTAGAATTACATCATTTGATTTTTCTTTTGGAACTATTACATTTACTGTAAATCCAGCGTTAAATCCTAGAAAAGGTGTAAATGATATTACTAATCCATTAATTGGTGCTTATCGTTTATCTTCTTATATGATGTTCTTAACAGACATAACTAATGGTGCAGACAATAATATCTACACTCTTAGAAATGTTGAAAATTGGGATACTAAGTGGCAGTTTGAAAATGGTAAATATAATTACATGGGTAACTTAAATGGATTCCAGGGTAGATTAGATGTTCCTTGGGGATTCAAGGTAAGAATGGAAAAAAGACACCAATCTTTACTATTAAAAGATCCTACTAAAGCATTTATTTTAAAACCTATTAATCCTAATACTGGTTTACCTTTTGGAGACCTATAAAATTAAGATTTAATTATATGAAGTTAACGTTAGAACAAAACAAACATTTAAAAGTAGTTGGAGGTTTAGAATCGCTGGGAGCTTCTAAATTTCCAGGTACTAAAGAAACATTTAATATACCATTATTAAATGGGAATAAACTAGATACTTCTCCTTTAACAGCAGAAGAAATAAAAATGGTAGAAAACAAAACTGGACAAAAATTCACTACTGATTCTGGTAAAGAATATTACTCCACTTTAACTTTTACTATTCCAGCTAGTACAGTTGTATTAAATACTGATAATGTAATAGACTTTTTAACATACAAATATGGAGTTAAATTAGAACTTATTGCAGAGACAGAGACAATAGCTTCTCACCCAATGAGTAAACACAAGTTTTTTGTATTCAATTCAGAAGTAGAAGAAGAATTAAAAGCAACAAGAAATGAGAAAAAAGCTGAAGTGTTCAGTACATTGAGAGACCTAAAAAATAATAAAGACAATAAAATTATTTATATTGCAAAAGATGTTTTAGGTATATATGGTACAATGGCTATCTTAACAGCATTTAATAAACTCACTTCTTTTGTTGATGAAGCACCAGAAAATGTAAATAAAGTTTTAAACAGTTTAGACAAGAATTACCAAAGATTACAACTAGATATAGATATTAAAGATGCTATTCATGTAAATATCTTAAAAAGAGACATAAGTGGATTTTACTATAATAAAGCATCTGGTACTAAATTGGGTAGGAATCCTTTAGAAATTGCTGAATTTTATCTCGATCCTAAAAACGCTGATGAATTAGAAGCAGGAGCTAAAAGTAAAGAAACTTCTTTAAGAAACCAACTAAAAAATATTAATAAATAATCTAAATCAGATAAAATGCCTTTTCCAACAAGTGCGAGAGCAGCATGGGTAGTAAAAAGTATAGCTACATCACCTATAGATACATCAAAATTGTTACCTTTTCAAATAGGTATTTTTGATTATGAAAAACACAAGGTAGTACAAAACTTTACTAATAACCCATATATATATTTGGCTTGTGGTTCGCCAAACACTAAAGAAAAGAACCAAATACACCCTAAATTAAAAGACTTAAATAATAGAAACGTTGATGTGTCTTTTAAGTCTCAAAAAATATTTGGTAATGAATTGTTACCAGCTAGGGTAGCTAAACCTTCTAAAGTTAATTCTCCTTATGTTCTATATTTAGGATATGATGGATTAAATGACTGCAAAACATTGCCTTTTGAATGTGGCAAAACTTATGGTATTAGAGTTTATTTAGAACCTTCAGGTGGAGTTGCTTTAACTATGCCTAATGGTATGAATGACTTGATTTATTTTACTACTCCTGCTTGTGATAACTGTTCAGGTTCTTGTTTTACTGAGAATTTATGTAACACTGTTATAGATGAAGCAGTAAACAAATTAAATAAATCATGGGTTGCTCCTTATATTAAGGCAGAAAAAATAGTATCTTGTTGTCCAGCAGAAGCAGCACTTACTAAATTCTTATTCAAAGAATGGTGTTTATCAGTATGTGATGAAGGAAATGCTTTAGCTTTAGCTCGTGTACAAAATCAGTATCCTACAGTAAAAGTAACTAGATTAAGTAGACAAAATACTATTTCTACTTATACTTTTTGTCAATTAGCTTCTGATCCAGCACCAGCACCTTTCACACAACAAGGTATGGTAATACCAGATTGTCCTACTTGTCCTACAGGATATACCGCACAATCTACAGGAAAAATTGCATTTGTTACTATTGATAACGCTGGTACAGGATCTACTCCTGCACAATGGTTAACAGAAGTACAAACAGTTATACCTTCAGCTATAGATGCTGTAAAAACAGGATTCCAATATGGTACTAGCTCTTATGTAGTTACTGTACCTATAAACTATACAATTCCTGCTTCTCCTTTAGCAGATGCAACTGTTGTATTAAGTGAAGAGATAACACCTTTAAGATGTTTAAGCAATACAGTATTTACTATTAATTGGGATGATTGTGGAGACAAGTATAAAATTAAAAGAAAACTTTGTATTCAATTAAAGAATCCAGATTGTAATGGAGCTACTGAATTGCCTGAAATAATCAAACATGTAGAGGCAATGGTAAATATTGTACCAGGATCAGTTGTTTTAGAAAAAACAGGAGATTGTTTATCTCAATATTCTGTAGAACAATATAATAATGCTTGTTTAGAAGATGGTTGTGATACATTAGCAATTGCTCAGTTTGATAATATTATGGCTTACAAAGGTCAGATGTGGACAGTATGCCCATGTGAAGGATGGACAGTAGATGCAACTTCAGGATGTCCTATTCCTCCAGCAGCTACAGATTCAGATTGTAGATGTGGTATCAAATTTACAGGTGGATTTATTGACATGAGTACACAAGCTTGTATGTTTGATGTAACAGATGCAGTAAACTTTGATCCTATTAGATTCTCTGTATCAGTTGTAGAATTAACAGGAACAGATTCAATCAATGGTTCAATTCCAGTAGAAGTAGATGTTTTTGTAGCACAAACTCCTAAAAGAGTATTTTTATCTGGACAAGAAGTAGTTAGAGATGTATTAACATACAGATTCACTAGAGATAATGAAATTTATTTCTCTCCACAAATGCCTATGGGTTATAAATTCTTAGCTAATGCAGCACAGGATTTAGGAGTTGATATAAATAAATTCTATTATGCTGTTTATATTCAGCATTCTGTACACGGAAGAATATCTACTGATATTAGAGGTATGTTTGAAAGACGAGAAATAGCTTTATATTTTGAAGAGAGTGACTATGGAGTTATGCAACAATTTTTAGTTGAGTATAACAAATATGCCACTTCAGCAGGAATAAACTTACCTGCTGTTATATAACCCCAGACCGTTAACTTGATAAGGGTGTTGTGTATAAAGCACTTCACCCTTTTTTTATACTTTTAAAAGTTATTTTTTAAGATGGAAAGAAGATTTTTACATAATTTTTGTTTTACTACTGAAAATCATGGAGTAGCAGTAGATAGTCTTATTTTAGATGCTATAGAGTACCTAAAACAATGTAAAGATATTAACATAGCAGTTACTGGAAATTATACACCTTGCTCAAATAATTTAACTGGAGTTTTACCAAGAGAAACTCCACCTAGTTTAGATAATTTACCAGCAGTACCAAAAGTAAATAATGAACTTGTTAGTCAATTAGAATTTGAAGCATTAATTAAAGTTTTATCAAAAGAGATACAAACATTAAAGAATGAAATACAAAAACTAAAACAAACAAAAGAGTAGTTATATAGGGTATAATAATAGTTAAAAATGTTAATTACAGAAGTATACTCAATCATTTTAGACAAGATGAATAATCTTGGGTCTAATTTTAATCAAAGTGTCAGTGCTAATAAAGCTATGGTTGCCTTAGATCAAGCACAATATTTTTGGTATGATGAAAGGTTAAAAGTACAAGAAATTACAAAAACTGTTCAAAGAGAATTACAATCTTTCTTGGTTACTAAAGAAGTAAGTGGAGATGTAAAAAAAGGATATATTACAGTAGAGTTACCTGATAATTATTATCATCATTCTCTTGTATTATTAAAACCTATTTCATGTAATAATATTTTTCCTTCAACATTAAAAGAACAATCTAATATAGGAGTGTTATTACAAACAGACACAACCAAACCATCTTTACTATGGGAACAATCTTTTTGTACTATTGCATCTAATAAATTAGATATTTATTTAGATTTTACCCCTGAGTGGATAAAATTTTCTTATTACAAGAAATTGACTAAACCAGATTTACAAACAGACTATAAACATCTTGATGGTAATAAAACAACTAATGTAGATTTAGAGATGGAAAATAGTTCTTTATTTGAAATAATTGAGATAGCTTGTTTGATTTTATCTGGAAACTTTAATGACCAATTTAAAGTTCAGTTTAGAGATAAATTAATAAAAGAGTACAAATAAGTCATAAATAAAGTATAAATAGTATAAAGAATATAAAGAATATAAGAAGTGAAGACAGAATTTAAAATAAATTTTTTACCTAATTATAAAGATTGTACTACTATATCTTTTGTTGATGAAAGTTATTATCCTAATAAACCAGAATATCCTGCTTTAAAAATAACATTACCTGATATAAATCAATATGTTGAAGTAGCATATTCTCCTAAACAATTAAATATAATTACACCAAAAACATTAGGCATTTCAAATTTACCTGATGGATTATGGACTTATGAATTTAGTGTTAAACCAAATTCAAAAGTCTTTAAAGAAGTAAAAGATTTTAGAATCTGTCAAGCTTTATACAAAATAAAAGATTCTTTATGTAATGATCCTTCAGAAAATAACATAAAAGAACAAATGTCTAATTGGAGAGCTTTATTTGCAGCAAAAGAAATAGCTGAATGTGATCCTTTAAAAGCAAATGTTATTTATAGAAATATTGTTAATAAATTAAAATCTTGTTAATATATGTGTGGTTGTTTAGGAAATAAACCAGTAGTAGGAAAAGAAACACCAAAAGAATATATTTGTTTATACACTCTTGATGAGTTAAAAGCATTACTGCCTAAAGCAGAACAACTTGGGAGTATTCCATTATCAGTTTTAAATAATCAAATCCATATCTATGATTCTAATTGTGGAGTTTTAGCTGAATGGATAAAAAAACATATTGAAGATGTGTAGCTACTGGTATTCTATGGCATTGAAAGATTTAGGAATTACTTGTCCTTCTTCTAAATCAGAATTATTTGATTTTATAGAAGAAGTTAAACAAACCCTTAAAATAGAAGAGACATGTCAAATTTTGACTATAACAATCCAGTAAGCATTAAACAAATACTGGATTCTTTTGATTTAGGTTGTATACAAAGACCAACAGGTACTTGCAATACCTTTAAAAACGATTTAGAGCTGTTTGTAAAGGATTACTGTAAAAATAGGATAGATATATCCACTTTAAATAAAAAATGCCTTACAGCCTCTACAAATCAAGAATTAATACAAGAATTGATTAATAAAGTAGACTGTAGTGGATCTTCTAGTTCTACTACAAATCCTTCCTCTGATATTGATGTCAGTAATATCAATTTTTGTGGTACAGATAATTGGGAATGTCCTGATTGTTTTAGTTGTGATGATTGTCTAGTAATTAGAAATGCACAAGGAAATGTAATCACAAATTATACAATAAAGGATTTGTTTCAAAGCTATATCAAGAGAATAAATTCGTTACAAAAGAAAATATGTGTGTTAAATGCAAATTTAATTACACAACAAGCTCAAATTAATAGTTTATTAAATAGAGTAACATTAATAGAAGATAATTGCTGTAATACTACATTAGTATCTTCAATGCAAGTATTGAACTCTAAATTAAATCTTTTAGATACACAAGTACAGACTAATACGTCTGATATTAGTGACATCCAAGCAAATTGTTGTCCATAATGAGTAATTGTCCAAAAAAACCATGTGGCTGTGTAGATAACCATAGTATACCAAAAGAACAACCATGTGATTGTTTAGGTACACTACCTGCTACAGAATTAAAAAGGTGTACTGTTAATAAATGTGATGAAGGTTGTGAAGATTTTTATTCTTCTGATTGTGTAATAGTACAAAATCCTAAATTTTCTTTTGTATTAACTAAAGAATTAGAGGAAATGAATTTACTTATTAAAAAGTTACAAATTGACATAGAATTGATTAAAGCTACTTGTTGTAATAATTGTTCTATGGTAATGAGTAACATAATTGTAATACCATAGTTATGTGTGGCTGTATGAATAATACCAATAATGACAGTAGAGGAGTTGTTTCTTCTGGGTTTAAAATAAACAATAAGGAATGTTTATACCTAAAAGAACAACTATTACAGTTAGTCCCAAAAGCAGAAAAAATGGATATATTGTATCCTGAGATGATGGCTTCTCATGTATTAAAAACACAAATAGAAGAATATGATACAGACTGTACCTCTTTTGCTAGTTGGATAAAAGATAACATTGAAAATTTTACAAATGAGTTGTAAAGACCCAATATCACCCAAAGATGTAGTGTTTTCTAATAAAACATTTTGTTTTTTAAAAGATAAATGTGGAAAACCTATGACAAATCCATCTTTAGAAGATATTATAGATGGATTAGATATATTATTATGTGATTTAAAGAAAAAATTAAATGATTGTTGTTCAGTTACAAAACATTTTAATGTATGTCAAGCTGGAAAAATAAGATTAGTATCTTTGAGGAGAGGTACTACTTTTGTTGCATCTAATCAATATTTTAATTCACTTGGTGCATTACTTGCATTTTTAAATCAATTTGATACATTTACTTACGCAACTGGAGTTATTTCTGTCACTAGTATTTTTGATTGGCAATTACACGTTGAGTGTGAACCTTCTGACTGTACTTTAAATTTAACTATAATTCCACCAGCTTACATAAATTGTTAATTATGATAACTCAAACTTATTCTACACAATTAAATCAAGAATGTCAAGCTACTTATACATGGACTACTGAAGGAAATAATGTAGGTATTCTACTAAATCCTGCTGGATTTCAATGTACAGTTACTATCAATGAAGAAGTTTATACTTCTGGTACTGCTTATATAGTATGTACTGCTACATGTAGTGAATGTAGTTCAACAAAAAAATATCCAATAATTTATATAACAGCCTAAACATTTTTTAAATGGTAAATTTTGATTTATACAACTTATTATCTGGATCTCCTACTACTGGGGGTACTTGGGTACAAATAGGTTCAACTCCTCAAGTAGTACCTATGCCTTCTCCAGGAGCAATTCCTGCTAACATAGATAAAGAATTTTTATTACCTGGTACATATACTTTTCAGTATACTCCTCCTGCATTGTGTGGGTCTGGTAGCCCAGTAAATACTACTTTGACTATTAAAGAAAAGCCAGTAGTAAATGTAACCCCAGATCCTTTATATTATTGTCCTTTTAATGGGGCTGCACCTCCTGCACAAGCTGTTACTGCCAATGTAACTAATCAATCTAATGGTGGATCTTGGTCTGGAGGAAGTTTAACATATGCTTGGACAAATGGCAGTACAGGTGTCTCGATTAATTACATACCTCCATCTCCATACACTTCTGAGCAGTTAATTAATTTAGGGGTAACTGCGTCTACTTCTGGTTCTCCTACATGTACTGGTTCAGACACTACAGTAGTAAGGGTAGCACAGAATATTAATACAGGTATGTCTAGTAATACTACTTTTTGTCAAGGAAATACTACTCCTTACAATGTAGTTACTAGTAATATTATGAGTAATTCTACTCCAGTAGCTAGTGGTAATGGTATAAGGTTAGAGCTTCAGTTAGTAAGTGGTGCTGCTAGTATTCCTATTGTAGGTGGTGGTAGTGTAAACTCAGGTACTTATTATAATTATACACAATTCCAAGCTTTAAACCTTAGTAGTTTTTCTACTGGTACTGTGTTAACATTTAATTATAAATATTTTTATCAGTTTGCTAATGGAGTACAAGGTTGTACTTATACTTCTAGTAACTTTACAGTAACTATCCAAACTACAGTATCTAGTGGTTCACCTAATCCACAAACAATCTGTAACGGATAATATTGATTAACTAAAACAGGGGTTATAATCTAACCCCTATTTTTTATTATATGGCTGTACCTTTAGTATTAAGAAATTATTTTACAGGAGAGTCTTCTGGGGGAGCATTTACTATTACAAGTTTAACTAATTTTCCTACTACTATTTTCGTAACAGGTGGTACAGGAAATGTAACTTTTAATAGTGCTGCTGATTTACCTTATACTGTACCATTGGGGTACTTAGCGTCTTTTAATGCTAGTACTCCTGGAGTTTATACTGTTCAGTATTGTGTAACTGGATGTACTACTGAATGTAGTACAGTAGATATAACCCTTATTGAAAAACCTATAATAGGTACTATGCCTGTAATAGAGAGATGTGGAGTTAATGGAGTTTATAATAATATAAATGTCTGTTATTCAGGTGCTATTACAAATACATCAGATGGTTTGTCATACAATGGAGTATTGTCTTCTTTTACTTGGTCTAAAGGTGCATGGTCTGCTACTGGAAATTGTGTTACTATACCAACATCAGTAACAGCAGGAACAATTACATTAACAGCTACTTCTGGTGGAGTATGCACAAGTACACAAACAGTAACTCTTGTAGATAAAAATATCTATGCAGGAAATACTGCAACAAAGACAATATGTTTAGATAAACATCAAATAGAAACATATAAAAATACTCCTAGTGGGTTTACAGCTACTTATAACTTAAATTTATTATTTAACGGACTAGGTGAGTTGATGCCATCAGGTTCAAATACAGTATGGTCGTATATATCAGGACCAGCTACTGTACCTATGGTAGATAACTTAACTGCAAATTTTTCAAATTCTCCTATTGGTACTTATACTTTTAAGAGAAAAGTTACTTATAATAGTTGTAGCAGTGAGACTACTTATACTTTAATTATAAAAAATTGTACTAGAGGAGATCAAGTTAATAAAATAAGTACATATTGTCAATTAAATCAAACATTAACTATAAATACATTTTATGCTTCTTTATTAAATCCAGCATATTCTCCTATAACTAATGGAGGGTGTTGGTATTATTTAGGAGGTACTACAAATTTAGACATAGTAATAAATGGTACATTATATACAAATTTACCATTATTATCTTGTTTTCCTTACAATGCTAGTATTAAAATAACTAGTTCTGGTAATTACGAATTTGAGTATAATGATGGATCAGTTGCTTGTGGTTCTCCTGGAGGATGTACTTATGTGTCTAATGAGACATTATGTGGATGTGATTATTTTTTAAGTGGAAATGAAGCTGGTACTTTTGTTATAGATACAACTGGAGCTGCTCCTAATGCTGGTGCTAGTAAAATACTAGCAATGGGTTGTGGATCAAGACAAGTATCTTTATATAGTAAATTTAACCAACTTAATGGTGGTAATGTAACAGGCGGTGGAGTTTGGACTTATCAAGGTGTAACAGCTCCTATAACTTTTTTAGTTGATGGTGTATCTATGACTTTCAATATAGGAGATACTATACCAGGTTCTGATCCTTTAGTAGATTTGACTGGTTTACCAAATCCATCAAATTATGCTTTTAAATATACTGTAACTAATTCTTGTGGAACAGCAAATAAAACCTTATTTGTTAATATTACTTGTAATGACTGTAATAAAACAATAGATACTACATATACTAAGACTGATTGTGTTACTAATTTATCATTAGTTAGTCCAGTAGTATTTACGCCAATGGCAGGTAATTTACTGACAGAAACAAATAATTCATATGTAAGAATGGCTGTAGTTGGAAGACTTACAGATTGTAATGGTGTTACTACAGACCAAACATTTTATTCTAGAGTAGCAAGTTTAAATAAATCGTCTGCAACTACCCATACTATGGGTCCTGGTGATTATTTAAAAACTGTAACTTTATTTAGTTCTACATTAGGTTATAAAACTTTAAATATTGATCCAAATACTACTCCTTATTTAACTTCTACATGTCCTTCTAGTTGTAGTACTACAATAACAGCAGCATCTTTATATTTACCTTCTACTATATCAGGATTATCTTTATGGGCTAATAATATTACTAAAATTATAAAAAATGCAATATGTGTAGAATTTGGGGCTAATTGTAGTAATTTTACACTAGTAGTAGGAACAGGAACACAGTTTTCTGACATTAATCAGACTTCTGTACAAATTACTACAGGAGGAAGACATAGCCCTACAAGTCAATGGATTTGTCAAACTGATAATACTTGTGTCTTCACATATAGTGATGCTGGTGTTACTAAAACTTCAAATAACTTATTAACAGGTATATGGGGAGCTAATATAGCAGGTAGTGCTTATATGAATGATTTATGTGGTAATTATTATGCCCAATATACAGCCCCTATAGATCCAGCAGGACATGGATATTTAAATTGGAGTACATCTACAATGTTTAATTATGTGCTAACTACAGCTACATTACCATTAACATTAGATACTACATATAATAATATACTATCTAATACATGTAAAAAGTGGAATTTTAGTACTACTATATCTCCAGCTTGTTCTGGTACTCCAACATATTCTTATAAAGTAGGAGGAGTTAGTATTCCAGATAATACGGCAACCTTTACTAGAAAAACCAACAGTGTAGAATGTAATCCATTCAATTCAGGATTATCACAATCTTTAGAGACTACAGTAGTTTGTGATGGTTGTACTTATATTAAAACACCTTTAACTTTTTGCTAAATGATAAATTTGACAGTAAATATAACTGGAAACCAAGGAACAGTAAATTATAATTGGTCTATGGTACAAACTGATGGTAATCCAGTAGTAGGATTATCTTTAACATACTTAAATAATAATGCAAGTATTACATTTCCTAGTTCAGTTGTATTTCTAGGTGAGAATGCTACGGCAGGGTTATATGAATTTACTATAGTATGTATTGCAGTAGATAGCAAACAATGTTCTTTAAATAAGATTAAAAAATTATATTTTAATCCTATTTGTCAACTAGAAATCAATGAAATAACAATTGACTAATACCGTTTATCATGAATATAAATAAAACATTAACTGCAAACATATCAGGCAATATTGGTACTCCTTCATTTAATTGGACAAATGATATGGGTTTAAATATGTTAAACAGTAATCAAAATCCAGCACAAATAGAAATTAATAACCAAAATTTCTATGAGGGTAATATAACTTTACAAGTTTCAGATGATTTTTGTAACCAAGAGTTAATAGTTCCTTTTGAATTTTGTCCTTCTATATCTATTACAGACTTTCAATATTGTTCTGAAATAGAACCACCATTGCCTCCTCCACCAGATAGTGCTTATTTTGCAGTATATACAAAAATAAAATTTAGAGTTTCTGGTTTACATCCCATATTTAATGATTATTTACGTATAAGTTTATCTACATTTCAAAATCCATCTACATACTTTCAAAAAGTATTATTTGACCATAGCCTAACTCCAATTTTAGCACCAGGTGTTAGTTGTACAATGACTTATATTTCTGGAAGTACTTATGAAGTACATTTGACTATTGATGGATTAGAGGGTACAGATGGTATTGCATTACCAGGAGGTCCTAGTTCTCCAGGAGGTGCTGATCATTTAAAATTAGAGATTGAAAATAATTGTGAAAGTATTATAAATTTACAACAATTTTTCATACATAGAACAGATAATTGTAATACACCTCCATTTTAAATATTTTTTTAGAAAAAACACTATTATAATTTGCTTATTATTAGCAATCTATGTATTTTTGTTTTTAAATAAAAAAATATTATATGAATAATCAGGATGTAACTAAAGTTTTAGATTTTTTACAAAACCCAGGATATATTAAAAAGGGTAAATATTGGATAGCTTTAAAACTAGGAGTAAGTGTTGAATCAGTACAAATTGCTAAAAAAATTCTAAAAGAAAATGTAAGTAGTCAAGATGACTTCACTACTCTTCTCACAGAAGATATAAAACCCCCTTTTGTTGAAAAAGCACAAGCACCTATTTCAGATACTAATACTAATAATATCAAAGAAAACAAATATTATGAAGAATCTTCTTTATCAGTAGACAATTTAACAGGTAAAATAACTTCTGTTATTATTTCAGATTTTAATCCAAAAGATGATATAGAAGTAGCCAATCTACATAAAATAGATTTAACTAAATACAGAATAGACTCTTACTATTCTAAGAGGTCATTTTCTGGTAAATTTGCACATACTGTATTAGCAAGAAAAAGAGTTGTAGATGAAGTTACCATTAAAGAATTAATGTCTAATTTCTCTTTTACACCTAAAATGATAACTAAAGAAGATATTATCATTAATGACATTTTTGCTCAAGGAAAAATGTGTGTCTTTAATGTTACTGATTTCCACTTAGATAAAATGGATGTTAAATACAGAACAGTAGAAGATAGAATAGCAGAACTATACAAAGTAATTGATTCTTTATTATTCCAAGCTTACAGATACACTAAAATAGACAAATTAGTTTATCAAGTAGGATCTGATTTTTTTAATACAGATAATTGGCAAGGAGGTACTACTAAAGGAACACCTCAAGATAATTCTATTTCTTGGGATAAAGCATTTAAACTAGGATTAGAAGTTAATCTTACCATCTTAAACAAATTAAGACAGTTTACTGATGTTTTAGAAGTTGTATTAGTTTGTGGAAATCATGATTATCAAAAGTCATTTTATATGACTCAAGCTCTTGAAATCTACTTTAGAGAAGATAAAAAAGTAATTTTTAATTCTTCTGCTGATTATAGAAAGTTAGTTACATATAAAAATATCTTTTTAGGCTTTAACCATGGAGACTGTAAAGTAGATATGTTACCTACAGTTTTTAGCAAAGAGTTCACTAAACAATGGGGAGAAGCTACTTGTCATGTTATACATACAGGTGATAAACACCATTATTCAGTTAAAGAATATCAAGGTATCAGAATAAAAGGGTTCCCTGCTCTTACAGGTACAGATAGGCGGCATAACAACTCTAATTATATAAACTCAATAAGGTCAGTTGTCGTTAATATATACAGTGATAACTCACAAGTAGCAGAGTTTGAAGAGTGCATATAATTAAAAGTTTACACTTAATTTAAGTAAACAACTCATGTAAAATTTAGAATTATAGTACTTTTTTTGTCTGTTAATTCTTTTATAAATTTAAAACATGAGTATAAAAAACAGATTAAAGTTACATCCAACTCCTATACAGATTCCAGTTATCTCCAGTATCAATAATGCTGAATTTACAGTATTAACTGGAGAAGCTGGTTCTGGAAAAGACTTTATTAGTCTTTATTATGCACTTTCTTCCCTTTACAATAAAGATGTAGAAAAAATAATAATATCTAAACCATTAGTTGAAGTTGGAAGAAGCATTGGTTTTCTTCCTGGGTTGGTGAGTGATAAATATGCTGAATATTCTAGGTCTTTACTAGAAATCATAGACAAGTTAATTGGTACTCAAGAAAAAAATAAATTTATAAATGATAAAAAAATATCATTTGAGCCTCTTCAGTTTATGAGGGGGGATACTTATAACAATGCTTGTATTATTTTATCAGAGGCACAAAATGCTACTTTACATCAATTAATATCTTTTCTTACCAGAAAAGCATCTACAAGTAAAATGATACTAAATGGTGACTTATTACAATCTGATATAAGTAACTCTGGTTTAAGCAAAATGTTAGATATTTTAACAATAGATGAATTGAACCACATTAAATTAGGGGAAGAATTTCAAATGAGAGATCCTGTAATTACAAAAATAAATAGATTATATAGATCCTATTTAAACTCAAAACAAAAACCTAATGACAAATAGAGAAGCAATAGCTGTCATAAAAGAAGGACTTAAAAAAGTAAATGCAGATAATGTTTACACTAATAAAGGAATATGGTTAAAATTAAAAGCAGTAGCTGATCTTCTTATAAAAAAAGATGCTGATTCAAAATTAGCCTTTTATAGACTTAATAATATTTTTACACCAGTATATGTAGATACTATTGAAGTAAGCCCTTTAGAAGATTCCTGCTTATCTAATTTACCTATTGATTGTACAGTATGTAGAACCAAAAATAAATTACCTAAGTTTGTAGAAACAACTTTTGGTATGTTATATAAAGCAATAACTAGTGTAGATAATTCTATTTCTTTTACTTTAGTTACACAATCTGAATACAATGTCAAAAGAAAAATAAAATACAATACTTCTAATTATGCTTGGATAGAAAATGGATATATGTATTTTTCTAAGTGCTTTCCTTGTATAAAAATTATTGGATATTTTTCTGAGCCTAACATCTCAAAAACTGATGGTAATTGTTCTATTTTAGATCAAGGATTTCCTTGTCCAGACTATTTACTTAATTATGCTTTAGAAGAAACTTTAAAAGTCTTAGGAGTAGGGGAAAATATAATCAATGACAATGTGTCTAATAAAAATACTAACCCACAAATTATTTAATCATGGATTATATAAAAGCAGAAGATATAATTAATGAAGTAAAACTAAATTTAAAGTCTTATTTTGAGTCTGCTATAGTAGATGAATCCATATTATATCCAGAGATTTTAAATTGTTTAGGAGAACTTGGAGTTAAGTTTCTGCCTAAGAAAACTATGGTCTTTCAACTTACTAGTAAAGAAACAAAGTTACCTTCTGATTTTCATTCATTGATTTTTGCAGCAGCTTGTGATTGGAAAACTCAAAAACTTTATAAACCTCCTGTAGCTGTAACATACCAGAAAAGAGTGTGTGAACTTCCTATCTGTCATACTGAATGTGATTATTGTCATGATGAATTTGGAAGATACCAAATAGTACAAAAGATAGACCAATCTATTATTAGATACAAGTTAGAAAAACAATTAATATTAGATGCAGAGTCTACTCAATGTGATTCTTGTTTTAATCCAAAACATAAAAGTCAATGGGATATATCTATAACTGATGGTATATTATCTACACAGATGGATACAGGTACAGTTTATATGGAATATAGGACTAAATTAGAAGCAGATGGTAGTATAATTATACCTGACTTTTCTAGGATTAGAAATTGGTTAAAATGGCATTTAATTCACCATGTTCTACAGTTAGTATGGTATAATATGGATGGAGATACTTATCAAAGATACCAAGATGCAAAGAGAGAATTACATATAGCAAAAGAAAATGCCAAAGCTTTTTACAAAATGTATTCTTTTCAAGAATTTACTGAATTAAAAAAGATGTTAAGAAAAGAGTTTAATAATTTGTCCAAATATTAATAACAAAGGTAAATAAAGTGAAAGAAATTTTAGATAATAAAGAATTAGTAGAAGCAGTAAAAAAATATGCTAGGTCTAATGATAGAGTGTTTTCAATACCAGAACTACAAGACATTTTAGAGAAAGTTAGAAATATAGAAACTGATAATGCTACTATTAATTTAAAAAAACAAAGTGACATTAATTTTTTAATGTTATTAATAGATAATTATGAACAATTAGGAGGAAATTTTGGATCTGCTTATATAGAAAAAATAAAACAAACTTTAGGTGAATAATAATTTTTTTGTACAGGGTGGTTTGAATTTTGATAGACATGAAACTTTAAGAGATAAAGAATCACATGTGTGGTATATTAGAAATGGAGATATTTCAGATATGTCTAATTCTAGTCAAAATGCTTATGTACAAAATGCTTTATCAAATAAATTATGTGTTGAATATCCTCCAGACATGGAGTTTAAAGGAACAATTAAATTAGATTTAAACTACCATGTAATTTTTTTAGCAAGTAGCAAAGTATCAGGTATTTACTTATTTGATGATAGCTTATGTACTTTAACTAAAATTGTTCAAGATCCCTGTTTGGATTTTAAAGAAATGGTTACAGGGGTATTTAGATATATTAATAATGATCGTGTTATTTATTTTGTAGAAAAAAACAAACCTCCTAGATTTCTAAATATAGATAAACCATATCCAAAAGAAAAATTAAATAATTGTTCAGATTGTGAACAACTAGAATTAGAAAAGTTAGATTGTAGTAAATTAAATATATTTCCATGTTATGTATTTCCAAATATAAATATTGAAAAAATAGAAGGAAATATACCTGATGGAGTTTATCAATTTGCTATTAAATTAAATAATTCTGAATTTTATATTTTAGAAGATACTTTTAATTTACATTCTTTATACTTAAATAAAGAAAGATATGGATTTCATCTTACAATAGATTGTATAGATGAAAGTATTTCTGAGTTTCAAGTAGCTTTAATTACACAAAGAGAAGATAGGGGTACAGTTGCTCAAATTGTTGGTACTTATAGTTCAGAATCAAAATCTATAGTAATTACAGAATTAGATTCTCCTAATTATAAACCAATTGATTTAGAGTATCTTTTTTTATCTCAAGTTAGTTATAAATCAGCAGAACATATTGCTACTAATTCTGAACACCTAGTTTTAGGTAAATTAGTAGAAGATGTAGCTTTAAATTATCAACCTCTTGCTAATAATATTACAGCAGAAGTTATAGTCACTAAAGTACCTGCAAGTTCAGCTCATTTGTATCCAACTTTCATGAGTGATGAAGTGTATGCTATATACATACAACATGTTATTTGTGGTAAACATACAGAATGGTTTCATGTTCCTAATCAAACAGAGTTAAAACAAGAATGGGATGTAATAGTAAACAATAAAGATACTTGGGAAGATACTTGTTCTCCTGAAAATAAAAAGTATTGGGAAGTTTATAATACAGCGGAGTTAACTCAAGTTATAGAAGAAAATGATAATGGGTACACTAGTATGGATACTACCCCTGTATATCCTAGTAATTGTCACAGATATACATTAGACACTTTATCTAAATATTGGGAAGTAACTGTTACATATAAAGATTGTTTAGACCCAAATCCTGATCCAGGTAATTTAACAGTAGTTACAGGTCTTGCAAAAGATATATCAATTTGTACAGCAGACAT
>Ga0116193_1001114_pt1 | contig 23214 bp, 18 predicted proteins | sample AD_UKC115_MetaG_FD_89892 | JGI IMG/M metagenome (GOLD analysis project Ga0116193, IMG submission 89892) | Active sludge microbial communities of municipal wastewater-treating anaerobic digesters from Hong Kong - AD_UKC115_MetaG | ecosystem: Engineered > Bioreactor > Anaerobic > Digestate... | reverse complement strand
GCGAATTGGCTCATGCGCCGCTTCACCGTCCGCCGCACTAGCGCATGATCCAGCGCGTCCGCGCCACCCGATTTGATGCGTTGAGCGGAATGTTGAAAGCGCCGGACAATGGGCGCCGCCAACTTTGCAAAATCCTCGGCGGAATTACGCGCAGCAAAGTAGGCATGCGCAATGCGCTGGGCGGCGCGCAAGGCGCCCACCTGGCCGGAATTTAATGCCGACCCGCCGGGGCGTTTAATTCCATGCGTGCCAGCAATCTCGCCAATGGCGAACAGATGCTTGAACGGGGTTTCCCACCACATGTTGACGGCAAATCCGCCATTGCAATGCTGCGCGCAATGACCAACCTCCAGGGGCTGTTTGCGCAGGTCCACGCCCTGCTGGCGATACAAGTCAATGCTGGGCTGGTTCATCTGCGCCAGACGCTCAATCGGAGTGGCCTGTGTGGCGCCGGAATTCTGCAAGTAGGTGCGCGCCTCGGCGGATAAATCCGACAAATCGAATGCAGCCGTGCCGGCATTGCGGCGAAAGTCGATAAAGACCTTGCGCCCGCGCTGGATCGTTTCGCGGAACACCAGCACATCGATTAGCGAGGAGCCGCCTTGCACAATGCGGTCGGAATCAAACGGCCATTGATAACCTTTGGAGAATATGGCCGAACGCATCGCGCCTTCGCTGGCGAACCATGGCCGTAGGAACTCCTGCTCGTCTGACCCATCGACGTTGGTGCTGTAGTAGCGCGGAATGACTTGCTCGTAACTTCCTGAGAGGCACCAGTGCGGATCAAGCGAGGTGATGCCATATTGGGATTCCGTCAGGTTAATAACAGGAACTCCGGCTTCAAGCATGGGCGCGTAGGGGCCATTCTGCCCGCGTGGATAGACGGAGAATTCATAGAGTTCGCCGGGGCCGCCTCCGGCCATGACGATGTTGCGGCAGTTGAACAGAACCAGCCCATGATGCTCCTGCAATTGACCAGAGAGATCGACACACAGCAAACCGCAGGCTTCCTGATCATTCGTAATAATTGCCAGCACATGATGCCGATTAAAGATTTGCACATTCAGCCGCCGGCATTCAGCTAATAATTTCTGCACCATGTAGCGCGAGGTCCAGGGACCGGCCGATGTGCCGCGTTGCAGCGGATCATGATCGGTCTTGAACCCGACGAATGCGCCATAGGAGGTATGCGGAAATGGCACGCCCAAATCGGCTAGATGATGAAAGCAGCGCGAGGAGTTCTCGCCCTCGGCCAGTGCGAGATCGCCATGCATGCAACCATTGGCTGCAAGCGTTTGCGCAAAGTCCAGCGGACTGTCGCGTTCGGCAGCGATGGGCGCCAGGCGATAATAGGTCTGCTTGTCGGAGCCGGAATTGTTCGAGGTGCCCAAGCCCAGGCCTTGCGTAATCAGGGCGACTTCATCGGCTGGGTTCGCAATCCCAACTTCGCCTAATTCGCGCACCAGACGCTCGGCGCAAGCTAATCCGGCCGCGCCTGATCCCACCACTACGGAATTAAGACAATAGAGAGGCAATTTTATGCCGTCAAAGAACGCTGTTTGCTTATGGATCATGAATTTGAGCACGCCTTGGAAACTTGAGTCAGGACTATAGGCTGCGAAAATGAAAAATGCAAATGCCGATCATGCAAACGCGCAACAGAAAAGAATCTGCCGCGCGTGCACCCCCAGAAATCCTCAATGTAGTTATTAGATCGGGTTGCCATTCACATCGACATAGCGCGTTGGGCCGCTGAAATCACCTTTATTCGTGCGCACGATGTAACCCGAAGAGGATGTGCCGTTTGTCGGGTCGTAATGATAAATGACCTGATTAGGAGCAGTATAAACAATTCCCGCGCAGATATTCGCGGTGCCGCCAGTGCCCACATTTCTCATTGGTCCAATGCTATACAACGCCCAAAGGAAGCCGGCAGCATATGCTTTGGAAGCAGGCGCTGTTTGTGCAGGCATCCAATAACCATCATATTCATACCAGTTGATGCTGTAATCGGAGGCGTTAGACTTGTTCATGTTAACACCACCCTTATCGCGGAAGGGATCCTGCGGGAAACATGGCGCACCTGACAACGCCGCTGGCGTACATGACGCACCAGGCTTTGCGGGAACCAAACGGAACCGCAGACGCAGCGGACGTAAACTGCACCTGGTTTTGGGCTATAATCGGCTTGTTGTTGTCCACGGCATATGACTCGATTGCTACAGCAATGGAGCGCATATCCGAGCGGGCGCGCGAAACCTTGGCCCGAACCTGAGCTTCCAAAAAGTTGGGAACGGCGATAGCGGCCAAAATAGCAATGATGGCAACTACAATTAGCAATTCAATCAGTGTAAACCCTTTGTTTTTCATCTGCTCTCCTCCCGAGTAGTAGACAAAATCTGAGCGCTCAAATGAGCTGGCACTATTCAATATGAATCATTGATCACTTTTCAACACAAAAAAAAGTGAATGGGCTTTTTTTGCGAAAAAATAAGTCAGGCGATCCTTTGCCTGTTGCATTCCATTGTGGATGGATGGCGACCGGAATCAGTGCTTCGCCCCGTTTCATTCGTCTTTTATGCTAAAAATCCAGCGAAGGGAGACCATGCCGTTTGGAAGCTTGGAAAAGCCTGCCAAAGGCAGTTATGAGAATAGTCCTGCCCAAAAGATCATTATTTCGATCGAGGCTTGATGTCGCGGGCGCGACGGACGCGATCAATAAAAAGCACTCCATCCAGATGGTCAATTTCATGTTGCAAAATCACAGCTTCATATCCCTCGGTGCTCAGGACCAGCGGTTCGCCATTGACGTCACGCGCGGCGATGGTCACTTTTTCGGCTCGCGGCACCTGCCCCACCAGATCGGGCAATGACATGCAGCCTTCGCGAAAAGAGATGTCGCCCTCGGAGACAACAATTTGCGGATTGAGCAGCACCAATCGTCCATGATTGGCAGTCGGGCGCTTTGCGCGCGTAGCATCGACAATGATGATGCGAAGCATGGCGCCAATTTGTGGCGCGGCAATGCCCACGCCATAACCCGCATCCAGCGTGTCGCATAAATTCTGAATGACCTTGCGGGTTTCATCCTTCTGGGCATTGGCGCTGGCGCAGATCATGCGCAGCGTTGGATCGGGATACAGGAGAATTTTCGCCACCGGCATACGTTAAACGTCCATGGTTTCCAGATGTTCCAGGCGCGTCTCAATGGACATTTCACGCCCAACGCGCGCCAGTTCTTTTTCCACCTTCGACCATTCGCGCGGGACGCAAGCTTCCAGACGAACCACATAGACCGGCACGGCCGTTCGCGACAGCAACTGCGTTGACATCTCCAGGATATTGCCGCCATGGCGGGCGACAATTTCGGACATTGCCGCGACAATGCCGGTGCGATTGGGGCCAATGGCGGAGATAAAGGCATTGGGCTGCAGGATCACAGGTGAATCGGCCGCCGGCTCCAGGTGAATATGCAAATTCAATTCCTGCTCAATGTGGCGCAGGCGTTCGCGCAGCGGGTGATCTGTTCCGCCGCGGCAAATCAGCATCATGGCAAAGTTGCCTTCCAGGCGCGTCATTGAAGCATCTTCCAAATCAGCGCCTTCTTCGGCCAACGCGCGTGTGACAGCCGCTACCAGACCGGGCCTGTCCAATCCAGTCACCGTAATTAATCGTCGTGGCATGAGAGGCGCACCTCATTGCAAGGAAGATGAAAGTAGAATACGGCACAAACAAGGACAAACGCAACTGTTGCAATGCCGCAGGTGAATGCGACAACCACGCGATTTGTTGCGCCAGAGAAAAGCATGGACAATTTTCAGCCAGTTGATGATAATCCCCCTCAATCGCACACATGCTTACGGGTGACTGCGCCGCGCCCAGGTTTTCCGGATGCAGATGGAATCCATTCCATCGCGCTTCCGGCATTACTCGTTCAGGAGTGATGTGATCATGACTTCCCGCCCGAAGCAAACCGACCTTCATGATGACCAGCAATATTATCGGCTCATGGCCGATCATTGCCGCGACATCATTTTCTTTGTTGATTCCCGCAATGGCCAAATTCTGGAGATCAATGAAGCCGCCATCGAGGCCTATGGTTATACGCGCGATGAACTGCTTCAAATGACCATCTACGACATCCGCGCCAATAAGGATCGCCAGATTATCGCGCAACAAATGGAATGTGCCAGGCGCACGGGGTGTCTATACGAAACTGTTCATTGCCGCAAAGACGGACGCCAATTCGATGTGGAAGTCAGTTCCCGCGGGATTCATACATATAAGCTAATCAGCGTGGTGCGCGATATCACAGCGCGCAAGCGCGCTGAGCAGGCCTTGCGCGAAAGCGAAGAGCAATATCGCCTGCTGTTTGCAGCTAATCCCAATCCGATGTGGGTGTTTGACGAGGAAACCCTGCGCTTTCTGGCGGTCAATGATGCCGCCACGCAATTTTATGGCTGGTCGCGCGAGGAATTCCTTGGAATGAGCATCCTGGATGTACGCTTGCCTGACGAAAGACAATCCGCCGAATTCATTATTCATAAGCAGAATGGAGTCAAGGAGACCTGCGTAGGCATTTTCCCTCACCAGCGCAAGAACGCGCCTGTTGCCGACATGGAGGTTACGGTCAGTTCGATTATATTTGATGGACGCCGCGGACGCCTTTGCGCAATGAAAGATATCACCGAGCGACGCCGCACAGAAGAAGCCTTGCGCATTTCAGAAGAGAAATTCGCCAAAGCCTTTGCCATTAATCCAGCCGCCATTTCCCTCACTCGCCTCGAGGATGGCTGCGTGCTGGAGGTCAATCAGAGTTGGGAGAACCTGTTCGGATTTTCACGTGAGGAAATAATTGGCCGTTCCACGCGCGAATTGGGTGTTTGGCCGGATAAGGCCAGCATCAATCGTTTTGTGAACACGCTGCGTGAATCATCCTCGTTGCATGCATGGGAACAAAAATTCAAGAGCGCAACAGGGCACGACTTCGTTGCTGAATTATCAGCGCAAATCCTCACCATCAATAAGGAACCTGTCGTGCTTTCCACCATGATTGATATCACCGCGCGCCAGCTTGCCTCCGAAGCCTTGCGACGGATGAATGCGGATTTGGAGCAGCGCGTGCAGGAACGCACCGCTCACGCGCAATCGCTAGCCGAGCAATTACGCGCGCTGGCCGTAGAACTGAGCCACGCCGAACAGTGCGAACGCAAGCGCCTGGCCAGCGTACTTCACGATCATATTCAGCAACTGCTTGTCGCCGCGCGCATGCAAATTGAATGGATGAAGCAGTCACACGAAATGGACCGCATTCACACTGGCGCGCAGGCGGTGGAAAGCATTCTGCGCGAAGCCATTGCCGCGGCACGCTCGCTGACAGTGGATCTCAGCCCGCCCATTCTGCACGAGGCCGGATTGGCGGGAGGACTAAATTGGCTGGTCGGGCGCATGAAAGAGAGCCACCAATTCCGCGTGAAATTGCGCACCGATCCCCGGGCACAACCTGCGGATGAAGAAACCAGTGTTTTATTATTTGAATGTGTGCGCGAGGTGCTTCTGAATGTCCTGAAACATGCCGGAACCAATGAAGCCGAAGTTACGTTGCTGCGAACCGGGAATAATTGCATTCGCCTCATTGTGAAAGATGAGGGAGATGGTTTTGACACAACCTTGCTCGAAAACCGAAAACCGGAAGAAACCACCTTTGGATTGTTCAGTATTCAGCAGCGCCTGGCTCACTTGGGCGGCCAAGTCGAAATCGTGAGTTCGCCAGGAAAAGGCACAACGGTCACTCTCACCGTGCCCAATAAGATCAAGTCCAGACATCGCCACAAGGATCTCGCCAGAAAGGATGCCGCTTCATGTCCAGTGGTCAGAACACGACGCAAGAGCGATCTTTGCCGTATCCTGGTTGTGGATGATCACCGCATCATGCGCGAGGGCTTGCGGGGGCTGCTTCAGTTTGAACCCGGATTTGAAATCGTGGGTGAAGCGGCGGATGGGCCTCAGGCAATTGAGCTGGCGGGGCAATTGGAGCCTGATGTCGTTATCATGGATGTGAACCTGGGTGTAATGAGCGGCATTGAAGCCACTCGCCAGATCGTTGCCCAAAACCCCCATGTAAAAGTGATCGGCCTTTCGATGCATGTTGACCCGGAAATCGGCGATGCCATGCGCACGGCCGGCGCCGTGGCCTATTTGATGAAGGGCGGGCGATCCGAAGACCTGATCCAGACGATCCGCGGTTGTACCGCCGCACAACCGATGCTGGCTATTCATGCCGGCTCCGTGATGCCTGTGATGTATTCGGACTAGCGAAGCGCATTCACGGACGACAGGTCAGGCGTATTTTAGATTTAGGCTATACGGCTTCTTCCTTGCCGCTCTTATCCGAACGATGGGCCGCTTTGACAGTCTTCATGTCATGCGCGCCCATCGAAAAGTCTTCTGCCTGATGCGCAACATCGTTCTTCCGGATCGCCTCGGCAAAGGCGACCAGTTCATTGCGATACATATCGGAATGGTCACGGGCAGCCTCTTTCTGCAGGCGATCGTTTGTGCTTAACTCCATGTAGCGGCCCATGATGTTGCGCTGGAACGGATAATGCAGTGTAACTTCCATCATTCCTTCTGTTCCGAATACGGTGAAATCGCGCCGTTCGACGAGCTTGACGGGCGAAAAAACATGCGTGGCATGCACGCCGCTCTTGTAGCGCAGCATCATCATCGAGCCTGCCGCGCGCCAATGCGCAAACACCGCCTCGACCGGACCAAACCACCATTGCATGACATTGAGATAATGCACGGAATTATCCGACCACATGTCAAAACTGAGTTTGTCCGGATCCTCGGGATCGGGCGCCCCCCAGCGGAACTCCTTCTCTGGCGTTGGGAATCGCCGCGGCCACACCGGGTCGAGCGAGGACTGCACGGTGTTGATGCACGTTAGCGGCGTGCCAATGGCTCCATCCCGCAATCGGCGATTGGCCTGCTGCGCGTCGGCATGGTGGCGAAACATATAGCCCAGGCGCACGACGGTTTTGGCCTCGCGAGCCAATTCAGCCATGCGTTCAGCTTCGCTGATGCTGAATGCAAGCGGCTTTTCCATGAAGACATGCTTGCCCGCGCGCAAAGCCTGCTCCAGCAAAGCCAGATGAGTATTGGGCGGAGTGGCAATGAGGACCGCCGGTATGCGCGAATCAGCGCAAATGGCCTCAAACGTCATGCGCTCCACACGCAGCGCGTCGGAAACGCCAATGGCCAGCGCGGGATCGCGATCACAGATGGCGGCAATGGTAAACGGCGGCTGCGGGCTAAAATTCATCTCCAGCAAATTGGGAATGTGGGCGTCCTGCATGACGCCCGACATGCCGACCAAAGCAATGGGAATGCTTGCGCTCATTTATGGCCTCCAGGCACAGCACCGGGGATTTTGACGCGCGCGCGATACAGCCCGGCCCGCGCCGTAAGGTATAAAGACTTATGATCGGCATCGCCAAAGCAGAGATTGGCGGCCAACTCTGGAACGGCCATTTTGCCCAGCAACTTGCCTTGAGCATCGTAAATCCAGACCGCCCCGGGGCCGGTGCAGTAAACATTGCCCTCGGAGTCAACCTTCATGCCGTCGGGATTGCCTTTCTTTTCTTCCGACGCCAAGTCAGCGAAAAGACGCTTATTTGTCAGCGTGCCGTCGGGCTTCACGTCATAGGCATCAATGATCCGCTTGCCTGTGTCGTTCAAATAAAGGATTTTTTCATCAGGAGAAAAGGCCAGTCCATTGGGCTTGTCATAGCCTGTGGCCACTTGCAGCACTTCTCCATCGGGCCGGATGCAATAAAATGCCTGCTCTTTGATTTCGCGCTCCTCATCCTTAATGCCCATGCCCGGATCGCTAAAATAAATATAGCCATCACTTCGCACAGCCACATCATTGGGCTTATTGAAACGCTTGCCATGCCAGCGCTCCGCCAGCGTTGTAGTGGTGCCATCGGGCTCATAGCGGTCAATGCAGCGTTTGTTCTGGTCGCAAGCCACCACACGGCCCTGCGGATCAAGCGCCAGTCCATTTGCCTTGTTGGTGCCCTGGCGCCAGACCTCCACGCCCTTTGCTTCGCTCCATTTGCAGATGCGGTCGTTAGGGATGTCGCTAAAGATGATGTATCCTTCAGGAATCCACAGCGGTCCTTCAGTGAATTTGAATCCATCCGCCAATTTCTGCGGAGCGGTTTCGACAATTGCGGGCATGGGTTGTTGCTGAACGTACGCAGTGGCTGGCATCATGGCAATATAGATCCTTTATTTAGTGTTTAGATCCTCTATTTACTGCTACCACGAAATTATAGTTGCCGAGTAAGGTTATGCGTTACAGTTGGGCCGTAGGGTGGGTCCTGACCCACCAAAACTGCCGAATTGTAAGCTCAGCCAAGGTGTGGTGGGTCAGGACCCACCCTACGGCTGCATTTTCATCCTTTTGCGCGAGAATCTAAGATTCATGAAAGACTCGTGCTCGTGCTCGGCTTTTCCTTCTGTTTTTACAAATTACCCTTCACCTTCGCCGCAACTTCCTGCATGCGCCTCAATCCAAGGCGCGCCACGTCGCGCGGCTGCATATCCCATAATTGAGGATTAAACATTTCCAGCGAAAGATACTTGTGCCATCCTATCGAGGCTAGTTTTTCAAGGATCTCAACAATGGGAATGATGCCTTCGCCGGGAAGAATGCGCGAGGAATCAATCACATTGCCTTTCACGCTGCCGGCCGGAATGTCATCCATATGCACCAGTGGAATTTGATCCGCCGAAAGCGCGGCAAGATCATTTATGCTTCCCTGCCCATTCCACACATGCATGACATCGACAATGACCGGCGCCTCAGGACAGCCTGCCAGCGTCAGGATTTCCTTCATGATCGCCGGATTGCTGACCTGCTCGAAATGGCTGATGAATTCAAAGGCAGGCATGCATCCAATCGAGCGCGCGAGATCGACCAGCGCGCGGCAGCGTTCGGCCATTTGATCCAGCGGCACGGCGCGCCCGCCCACACCGGCGTTCATCGTATCGGCGCCAAGCCCAACCACGATCTCCATCTTGCGGCGCGCCTCGACAAGTTTTTGCTCCCACATTTCTGGCGTGGCATCCAGCCAGGCGGGAAACCCAATCAGGTTCAGCGCCTTCAGTTGCATGTCATCAAGGGCGCGCCGAAGCGAATCGAGCGTTTCGCCCGCTCCCAAATGGATATCAATATCGTCGTACCAGATTTCAACTGCCGTATAGCCGGCCGAGTGCGCAGCCGACAGCTTCTCCAGCAGCGGATATTGCGGGCCAAGGGTTTTAGTGTTGAGGCTGTATTGGTAATTCATGATGCAACGCCCTTTCAGTGAGTGAAGGCAAGCAGGCAATGGGCAACTGTGCAGAAGAAAAGCATATTTCTTAAAATTGGGCAAAGCAAACCGTGGCAGGCCGTTTTTTTCAGCCTGCCACGCAATAATTCATTCAACGAGCAAGCACTTATTTTGCGCGCGCCTTTTGCACGGCTTCCTTGAATTGGCGCGCAATTTCTGTAATCGCGCCAAAATCGCCGGTTGCCACCATGGCGGAGTTGACTAGATCGCCGCCAACCGCCACCGCCACTGCGCCCGCTTTGATGAAACTGCCGACATTCTGCAAGCTGACGCCGCCCGTGGGAACGATCTGCGCCTGCGGCAGCGGAGCGCGCACGGCCTTGATGTAATCCGGCCCCAACCCGTTAGCCGGGAAGAGTTTGATCAAGTCTGCGCCCCATTCCATGGCCGTCAGGATTTCCGTCGGGGTATAGCATCCCGGCAGACAGACTTTGCCGTAGCGGCTGCACATCTCGATAATTTCGCGCTTAAGAATCGGCGAGACGATGAATTCGGCTCCCGCCAAAATGGCCGCGCGCGCGGTTTCGGAATCGAGCACGGTTCCGGCCCCGAGCATGATCTTCTCCCCCATCTTGGCCGCTGTGTCCTTGATGATGTCCAGCGCCCCGGGGGTGGTCATGGTAAATTCGATGACATTCAATCCACCGGCCACAATGGCATCGCCTACCTGCGACAGTGCCGAACTGTCATTGAGGCGCACGATGGCCACGACTCCGGCATCGAGAATAGTGTTCAGGATTTGCTGACGTGTCCGCATGTTTGTTCAACCTTTCTTAACGTGAAATCCGAAGCCCTGCGCCCTTGAGCAGGTTCTCAACTTCCGAGGGGGAGATATAATTCAGGTCGCCCGGCACCGAATGATGCAACGCGCTGAATGCCACTCCATATTCAACGGCCTTGGTGGCATCGCCATCCTTGCAATAACTGGCCAGGAAGCCTGAGGCACAGGAATCTCCGCCGCCGAGCCGGTCCACAATTTCCAGCTCGTATTCGCGCGATTTGTGCACGCCGTCCTTGCTGTACACCAGAGCCGACCAGATGTTTTTCCAAACCGAAGGCGTTTCGCGCAGCGTGATCATCACGACCTCAAAGCCGAAGCGATCGACTAACTGCTTGGCCACGTCCTCATACGTGGAGCCTTTAATACCAAAGACCACTTCGGTGTCCTCTTCAGTGGTGATCAGGATGTCCACCGATTTCATCAGTGGTTCCTGAATTTGACGCGCCTTTTCCTTGCTCCACAATTTTCCGCGGTAATTCAAATCATACGAAACTTTGGCGCCGGCAGCCTTGGCGGCGGCAATGGCCTCCTTGGTCACTTCGGCGGCCGAATCGCTCAAGGCCGGAGTAATGCCGGTTGTATGAAAGACGTTCGCGCCTTCCATGACCTTGGTCCAATCGACCATTCCCGGCTGGATGCGGCTGATGGCGGAATTCGAGCGGTCATAAATCACATTGCTGGGCCGCGGCGAGGCGCCGAATTCCAGAAAATAAATGCCAACTCGCTCATCCGGCTTGGCCCAGACGATATGATCGGTGTTCACACCCACTTCGCGCGCTTTATTGCGCACAAACCAGCCCATCGCATGATCGGGCAGGCGGCTGACCCATGTGGACTGCCATCCCCAGCGCGCCATGCCTCCAGCCACGCTCAGCTCCGCTCCGCCCGCGCGAAGATCCAATGTATTGGCCTGCTCAAGGCGGTGGAAATTGGGCGGGCTCAATCGCAGCATTACTTCTCCGAATGTTACGGCCTTCATGATTTTCTCCTCAATTCAACGATGTAGATTCAAGAGACGATTTAGTCCCCGAAAAGACGCGATATATTTCTTTGGTTTTTTCCCGCTTGCTTAATTGAGCCAATGAGCATATTTAACAATAGTTCATTGCATCGTATTGCTCAATGCTGAGCCAAATCCTTTTACAGAAAACAACGAAAGTGAAGCTTTATAACACATCCATCGATTTAAGTTCCACGGTTCCCCTGCGCGACCAGGTTAAGGATATCATTGAGCGTGAAATTCGCTCCGGGCGCTGGGAAGTTGGCGAACGCCTTCCCACGGCGCGCGAATTATCCAAAACCACGGGCATTAGCGCCACAACCGTTACCCATGCCATTACCGTGTTGCTGCAAGAAGGCTATGTGGAGCGGCATGTCGGTCGCGGCACATTTTTAAAAACCACGAAATCGCGCCCCAAGCGCCGCAATGGAGTGGTGGGGATTGTGCTGGGCGGATCATGGACGCCCGGCTATGCCATTCCCACGCGCCTGCCGTTTTTTCATGACCTGATTGCTTTGGCGGATCAGGAATTGAAGAAATGGGAATACAGCAGCCGCATCTTTCATGAGCATTCGCTAAAACTGTCCAATAACGAAGAGCCCGAGTTGCTTACGTCCTCTGATCTCAGCCATGTTGACGGTCTGCTGAATCTGGGCATGCCACCCCAACCGCTGGTGCGCGAAGTGCAATCTCAGCAATTGCCCACCGTCTGCCTGGCCACAACCGATACGCCCGAGGGCATTCCCTACGTCACCGTGGATGACCGCCATGAAATGTGGGAAGCCGTTGATCATCTATATCAGGCAGGCCATCGCAAAATCGGGTTGATCCACACCTTCCCAAGCCTGACCGTGCGGCGCATTCGCTCGCGGTATGATGCCTTCCTTGCCGCTTGCGAACAATTGGACGTTCCGCCCAGGCCGGAATGGATCCTCGATGTCGGGCCAGAGACGGATGTGCAGTTAGTCAAGATTAAAGACTTCTTCCAGTCGCCGGATATGCCGACAGCAGTCGTCTGCACACAGGATGCGGTGGCGAAGGCCATTTATGATATGGCTTCCATTTTGGGGCGGAAGATTCCAGAGGAATTGAGCGTCGTCAGCACAACGCCGCGGGTGGAATTCGGCAGCGAATATAATCCGCCGCTGAGCACAATGGTGACGAATACCGAATCCATGGCGCGCGAAGGCGTAAATCTGCTGGTGGAGATGATGAAGAACGATGCTCCCGCCAATGTCAGTGGATTGCTGATCCGCTCCATCTGGACTCCGCGGCAATCGGTGAAGGTGATTGATTAAGAATCCGCTTGCATTCGCAAGCAAGATAACTGCGCATGTACTAAATGCTTACTGCTCCAACGGCTGAATCGTGGTTACATATTCGCCTAACGACGGTAATTGTCCGCTGCTGACATTCAAAGGTGCAATGTGCTTGACAAGGCTTTTCTCATCAAATGGGACAATTTCAGAGGCAGTATCAATAATGGCATAATTACTATTCCATTCAATCACTTTAGCGTAGCCTTGTAATTTTTGCGGATCAATTTGGGCAATCGAAGTATTAGTCATCGGGTTAATAAGCGGCGCATAAACTTCGCAGAAAAATGGGACGTTCTGTTCGCAAAGACGCTTGAATGAATCCTTTTCAGCGCCTTTTAGAATATTATCCCCGTCGAAAGCAATACGATAGCGTATTTCCGACTTCGCTTTAGAACCGAGCGTATAATGAGTTACTGGAGCATTTTGTCCCTGAAAAACGATCCACTGACGACAATCAGACGAGTTGATTACCGTCTGCCCATTAGGCATAAGTAATCGTTCATAAGGGGATTTTGCGCTGCGAATATAAAGATGATTCGTATCCACTAACGCGTTACTGTTATCATCACTTTGCCGATAATATTTATCATTACTTCTGTTCAGCAAACGGCCTTGTCTGATGATCCAGTTCTCATGAGAAGCGGGAGCAAAGGTCATCTCCTCCCATTTGCGCATTTGGAGATCGCCAGCACCAGTCATTTTATTTATGGTGAGATCATCTAGATTCAAAAAATCAATCTGCAATGCGTTACGATTAAAACGCGCCAGTTTTTTATTGTTTATCCAAATCAACTCCTCAGCAGCAAAATTAACAGGCAGTTCATAATCTTTTGTGGTATTGCACTCCATGATGTGTAATTTATTTACATTGGATATATACGCTAATTTGCTCCGACTTTCATTCCAGCATAGCAGCTTTGGCCAAGCGGGAAGAATCCATTTCTTGATCGCCCGATGATCCTGGGTTCGGATGCTCACAACTTCCGCTTTGCCCTGACTTGAAGAATCCGTAAAAGTAGACCGCAAGTACAGGATTTGGCTGCCATCCTTTGAAAAAATAGGACGTGGATTTTGCAGCGCATCCGCGGGCATTTCCTGCTGTGATATAATAATAATGCGCGACGCATGAAGTTTCCCCAAAGATGAATTAATATAAAAAGAATATACTTGCTCTGCGCTGATAACAAAAAGAACCAAAACAATTAAACTGGATCCAATGATCTTTCCTTGCCGCATCGCAGCGAATGCAAGAATCAGTGCTGCCGCAAGTAAAGGCGCATAAAGATATGAATTTCCACTAACTACATACAACCAAACTGCTCCACAAATGAGACAAAGCAAGGATATGGCTAGCAGCAAAATTGGCAAGAACGGCTTGTAAGGTGGAGCATAAGAGAATTGCCAGACTTTCTTCACCGGTTCCCAATCTTCCATTCCCTTTGTCCAACATAAATCATCAACGTGTATCTGCCCGCGCGCGATTGCTGTCAAAATGTCAGTCCCTCGATAAGGGCCATATTGCTTACCTCGATGATTGACAAACCAAATTCTAAAGCTCGGTTCCGTGTGTACTTCTGAGCGAAGTGAATCTTCTGTTTGAGGCATGGTTAAAGATCTTTTCAGTGGGGGATTGGCGGAAATGGTGGCCGTGAATCAGTAATGACATCATTAGAAGAATCCATGACGCCTGTCTTCATATGTGCAGCAGGCGTTGGCATAATAGGTTTCGGTAATGCGCCTGAAGTCGTCGATTCAGCAGGCACTTCTGCAAAAGAATCCATAGATCTAGCGCTAGGTATTGGAGGCAATGTGGAATGCTGCGCCGCACCCTTGGAAAAATTGGGAACTGGTTTTTGAACAGGAGGCGGAGATTCCGTGTCAATGGCAACAGGCAATGGCAATTGACTATGGAATGAAAAGCGCGGACGATATTGCGATAATCCACAAAAACTACATGTATTCAGCCGTTTGGAGTGCTGCATTCCACACCCCCAACATTTTCGATGTTTTTTGGGATTAAATGATTCATGCCTTAAAGAATTGATCTCGAGTCGACATTGCAAGCGGGTAAAAAAATACCGAACAAATAATGCTATTCCCAAAAGCAATCCTATTCCTCCACCGAATTGATAAATCAGTGGAGATTCAAGCGCGTTCATTCTGGTATACATTTCAAAGCAATCTGAAAGCAAACCCGGAATTGTGCCCAAAATACAAGCCAGTGAGCAGAGCAGCAATATCAGTCCTGCAATTAGCCCCAGGAATGAAGGACGCAAAGACTTCAATTTTGAAAATCGTTCTTGCTGCGCAACACTGATCTCGTGTGCCAGTTGGTGAAGGTTCTTGTCAACGGGTTGTAAAGCAATGGCCTCTCCACACAGATATTCAGCAGAAGCATACTCTCCTGCCATTACCTTGCAATAAGCCATAGCCGCTAAAATCTGTGCTTTCTGAGACAATTCAAATAAACATGGGCGCAACAGATCAAAACCTTTATCGGGCAATCCTTTTTCAGCCAGTTGACGGGAGTTTTCGATGGCATTCATGGTCTTTATGCAAACAGTGCCTTTACAATGAGATAGGTAACGGCGAATGCGCCTACAATGGCTGCCGGGGCCAGGATCGTACCAGATGATTCTTTAATGCGCAACACACGAGTAAGTCCGGAAAATAATGTAATCGTAGTATAACATACACTGAAAACCAGCATACAGCATGTAATGATCACGAATGCTGGCGCTGTTTGTGCTGCGAAATCTCCTGATTGAGAAGTAAAAATGCTGAGCAAGAGCGAATAGATGGCATTAAAAATGCCTATGGGCAGGAACATGGCTCCGCAAATGAAGAATACAGCGCTGTAATGATTTTCCTTTGCAAGCATTGCTCGGATCATTGAAAGAGCGATTAGCAAACCAAAATAGGGCGCAAGAATTGTAATTATTAAACGTGGATTAAATAATGAGACACTCATCAATTGAAATGCAGCTTTGGGAATGACAACTCGTATGCTGAATAGAACCAGGATCAAATAACCTATGGCATATACAATGCCTACAGCTGTAGCTGGTTGCTCACCTAATCCTTCATACGCCTGCGATAATCCTCCGGCGGGATTGACTGCGAAAATTTTAAGTGCCGAAAAAGCATTTCTAACGGCTTCTTTGCCTTTCTGCTTTGCCGCGCCAATACGCGCTTCAACCATGAAAGGATAAAACTCGGGGATTGTATTCAAAGGCGCCCACTGCGCGCCTCCAGCCTTGCTCGCCAAATCAAGGTTGGTTAGATCTCTATTTGTAAGCATTGTCCCAATATCAGACACCGAATACGGGCCGCAAGCTTCCCCTTTTATAATAACATACCATTCTTTGCTAAGCCGCGGAGGGGGCGGTGCAGCTTCGGCTTGGTTCTCTAAAGCAGGAGGAGCAGACATGGCGTTACCCTTTCCCAAGAGAAGATCAAAGTCTCCAATATGGAACGAGGACAACGATGCTGCGCACTCGTCGAGGACTTCAAATCAACTACTACTAAAGCAGTGACATATTGACAAGACTTTTTTTCGCAGGCATGGGTATTGATTAAAATCATTAACCTCTACTCATGAGTGCGCTGTCCTGCAGTTTATCCCTTTGCGAATACGTTCTTTCATTTCTCCATCGCTTCGGAATGGCAGATTCCAATCAGACAAGTATTTTTCAAAAATCTGCATGCAAAATTCGACTTTCTGGCTGGTCGATGCTGACGAAGTCTCAGAAACCTGAGCAACAATACAAGATAGGTAATTTTGAAAGAAGCGCTCGCCAAGATCAGCATGCCAGATTTCTGCCCTTTGCATCTCGCGGCGCACATAGGCCGGAATAACTGGAATCGTAATCTGTCCATGTGGGGTTTTCATGGATTGTGTTGCCATGACCTTGCCGCGGAACAGCGGCGACGTTGAGGCAATTAGCTTTCCATGTTCATCAAAAGCACTGCGCGCACAGAACTGCCGGCCTTTGTTTTCCCGAATCCATTTCTCCAGTGGGTCCCATTCATAACCATTCTGCAGGATAATCGGCTCGTGTGTGACGGGATGCCGCGCAAACATGGCAATATGGCCGCGGGGTTCAATCAACACATCTCCCTCATCCGCCGTGGTTAGCACTTTTTTCCCAAATGACGCATCCACTTTTTGCAAAGGCAACACTTCGCGGCCCAGAGTGAGATAATCTTTCGCATTAATGCGGAAATCAGGATCGGTGAACTGGCTTTCGAGAAGCACCACATGATACACGCTGAGGATATAGCCGGAACAATCATATCCCACTCCGCCGCGCGACTGCGGATCGGGATCGTAATCAAACATATCCCCGCCCCAAACGTATCCAATCCCATTGCGGCGATGCGTCTCCACAACGAGGAAACCATAAAGCGATAATTTCTGGCGTGTGCTTAAATTGGAGGAATTGACCTGCTTGGCCAAGGGGGCGAGGAATGTCTCATAAAATGCGGCATTCTTTTTATCTGCCCGATGAGTGCTTCCGGCCAGATTATTTAATTCAGACTTGCTGATTGCAGGGATTGGATAAGTTTTTCCGCCCACCTGAATATCAGCGCCATAAAGGTTGAGCACCGCGAGGGAAATACTAAGTATAAGAAAGATGCGCACTAGTTGTAGTGCCCCCATGCTGGATTTGCAAAGGATTGCATATCTTCCTTGGATTTCAGCAAGATTTTGCCTGCTTTTCCGGCAATATCCACTGAATTGACAAACGTGCTGCTGTCCACATCAAAAAGTGCTTGAGTGAGAGCAACGGTTGCGGTCGTGGACTTCACGTTGACCAGCACCATGCCCTTGGAAAAATGTCGCTGATATATGCCAACTGGCAGCGATCCGTTTGTCGCCTGCGTGCTATTGGTATACGTTTCGATGGGATTGCCCAAATCATAGTAGAAATAGGAATCCACATTGGCGCGGATGCCGAATTCGCTGCCGAAAACTACCTTGCATCCGGGCGCATACGCCAGCAGGTACGTGGCATAGGCATATTTGCGGTATTGCGCCGTGCCGCCCTTGGCCCAGGCAATGGTCCAGAATTGATTCGCCACCATGTCCAGAGTCATATCGACATCCTGATGCCAGCCGGTTTCGGTATCGCCGACGTAATACTCCATGCAACCGCCATCAACAGGATGATTCACCTTCTGCCCGCTGGCATTTTCGCCAGTGAGGAATCGCTTCTCATACGGGAAATAGCTTTCGCCTTTGACGTTGTTGACGAAGAACTTCTTGTCAGGAAAGCGCGCATATAAGGCATTGATTTTCTGCTGCTGGTAATTCATGTACCGCGTCGCGCTGACAGCCGCGCCCGATTCATAATCCCATGGATCGCGCGCCTGCCCGTAAGCATCGCCGGTGTTGTAGTTGGTCGAAGCGGTAACGTCGAGCCACGTCACATCGCAACCTTTGTCGAAATAATGCTGTGCCTTGTCGCCCAGCCAGGTTTGAAAGTTCGTATCCTGCTGATAGTAGGCATAGCGAATGCCCATTTGAGGCGAGCCATTGTCCGGCACGCCGCTTAAGGAGGTGTCGGCGCCGCTTTTGACCGACCCGATATAGACCGGCGCCATGACACGCGTGGAGATCGTGTGGCTCGCAGCAGTGGTGCCCCAGATTCCGCGCGTCACATCCATGACGATATTAGTCCCATCCCAACTCACGCTATTGATGCGCATAATTTCATCTTCAATACGCACCCAACTGACATATTGATTTTTGTCCACACTGTATATCGCAGTGGTTTTGCTTTCCTTAAAGGGATAAAATTGCTCGGTTACTCCGGATGGCGGCGCAATGCTGCGCGTGAGTTTGAAATTGGTATTACTTGCATTGAGCCAGGCCGTCAGCTTTGCCTTTGTGTCCCAGACGGAAATGCCCATCGGGAAACGCTGCTCGGATTCGGCGGCCTCATCTATGCAATCCTGGTTTGTATAAGAGCCATTGCGATAATTACTAAACGTAAAGTTTGGATTAAGAGCGAGAATCTGCTGCTTGATGGTGCGGCCTTTGGCGTCCTTGGGGCAATCATCTGAAAACCAGAATTTATCCGTGGGTTGGAAACTGTGCGCATTGACAAAACTCAGGCGATTGGCCATGTTCGCGATGTCGTTCGTCGTCAATCCGGCGCATCCATCCCCATACAATGCCCAAAGTCCGCCTGCATAAGGTTTGTCTAGCGGGTCTGGAGGCGTACTGGCCCCGAAGATTTTAGCCGAGAAGAAAAATATGACGATGATGGGGAAAAGCAGGAATGACCGCATATCTTCTCACCATTAATGATTAATGCGCTCACAATATGGGCTCAATCTTGGATGAGAATACGTTAATTTTTACAGTGGCTTCCAGCAGAAACAATCAGCGCGCGGCGGCAGAGTGCAGGACAGAAAATAGTTCATCCACGGCTCCGCCCTTGGTGATATAGGCGCAGGCCCCGGCACGCTCCATCTGGCGCAACATCTCGCCGTCATCATTCACAGACAATGCCACGACTTGGACTTCGGGGTGCAACTGGCGAATGCGCCTCGTGGCCTGCAAGCCATCCATGCGGGGCATGTTAATGTCCATCAGCACAATTTCGGGATGCAGTTCCTCGGTGAGTTTGACAGCCTCCACCCCATCGCCCGCTTCGCCGATGATTGCGAAATCCGTCTCTTCCTCCAGCATACTCTTGAGCCCTTGGCGCACGATGGCATGATCGTCCGCCAGCAGAATGCGAATGCGCTCGCCCGTGCGGGATTGCGCGGCGGCGAACTTGGTTGCTCCGTCAGGATGCCTGGTTGCATGGTCGACGCCTTGGGCCATGCTCGGCGGACAAATGATCGTGATGCGCGTTCCCTTTCGCGGGGAGGATTGTACGTTAAAATAAGCGCCAATGCTTTTTAGCCGCTCGCCCATGTTCATCAAGCCGTATCCAAGCGTTGGTTCATCGACATCGAACCCTCGGCCATGATCCATAACGGTAAAAACATTGCCTTGATGCTCATCAACGCTCAGGTGGATGGTGGTGCTCTTGACGCCGGAATATTGAAGACTGTTCAACAGTAATTCGCGCAAAGCAAAGAAGAGAATGAATCGCGTTTCCTGGTCAATCAGTTCATTTCGTATGTCGCCCTGAACGATAACGCGGTGTTGATGCTTCTCATGAAAATATCGCGCAAGCCATTCAATGGCGGGACGCATACCGGAGGTTTGCAGAATGGGGGGAAACAACTCGGCGCAAAGCGAACGCGAAACGGCGATGGATTCGTCAATCAACTCTGATGTTTGCTGTATCCATTCTTTGGCGCGCTCTTCATGAACTTGCTTCACGGCGATATTCATTTGCATTTTTGCGGCGACAAGCACCTGCTGCAATGAATCGTGCAACATGTCGGCCAAGCGCTTGCGCTCGCGTTGTTCCGCTAATGATAAATGCAACGCAAGTTGCCTTAATTGCTCCACACGCTTTTCCAGATTGATCACTCGTTCTTGACTCGACATCTCCATTGCAGCCTCAAGACAATAATTTCATGATCTTATACGAGGTAAGCAATTGCGCATTTTTTTCTTTTTTTCAATCGGGCAAACCCTGAAAAATCGAGCAAATAAATAAATAAAAGGGCGAATTTTGCCCGCGCATAATCCGCCCCTGAATAAAAATATATGATATCTTACTTCTGAGGCATTAGTAAAATCTTGGCATTATAGGCACCTATAGAAACGGACTTGACGCTCTGACCATTGTCAATGTCGATCAGTTCAGAATCCAAATCGATTGAGGACGCTTGGGCCGCGGCATTCACCAGCACAAGACCCTTGGCAAATTTACGCGCATATATGCCTGCATGCCCGCTCATTGCCGCATCCGCTGCCTTGTCAAAATGCTGCTGCGGCTCGCCCAAATCACAATAGAACATCGACTGCGGCTTCTTTAACAAGCCTGTGCCTTCGCTGATCGCAAAATACAGCCGTCCCTTGGGTTCATACGCCAGCAGGTAGGTGGCATAGGAGAAGAGACGATAGCCATTGACATCCTGCCCCTTGGACCAAGCGACGCCTTGAAAGTTCTTCGCCATATCAATGGTTTGGTCAACCAGCGTGGGCCAATCATTATGCCCCTGCGCATAATTTTCCATGCAACCGCCATCCACTGGATGATGCCCATTTTCGCCGCTGAGTTGATAGCGGTCATGGCCATTGCGCCAGTAGTTGCCCGGCTTAACATTATTGATCCAAAACTTCTTGTCTGGAAAGCGCTGATACAGGGCATCGGTCTTGATCTGTTGCCATTCGCGATATTCATCATTGGTCAGATTGGCATTCGTCGCGAGGTTCCAGGGATTCACATCATCGCCATACGGATTGGCGTTGTTGTACCAAGTGGAGACGCTGACATCGAGCCAGCAGACATCGTAGTTCTGGTTGAAGATCGCGGCGGCTTTTTCGCCGAGCCATTCCTGAAACTTGGGATCCTTGGTAATCAGGGCATAGCGCAAGCCCAACTGAGGCGATTTGTTGTCCGGAGTGCCCGACAAATACGCATCGCCTTTGTCGATGCCCATGTTGCGGCCAATATAAATTGGTTGAAGAACCGGCGTGCCTTCGGAGTGATCCGACGCGGTTGTGCCCCAAATCCCGCGTTTGACCTGCATTGTCAGCCCGTCCGCGGTGGCCTGGATATCATCAATGCGAATGGCTTCATCGCCCAGACGAATGAACGCGACGTATTCGCGAGGATTCTTGCTATGCTCTTCGGTTGTGGTGCTCTTTTTGAAGGGATAAAAGGCCGGGCGATCCGCAGGAATCGTCGGGAATTTTGAAATAATCAGCGTGCTATCGGATGCACTCACGGGCTTGGTCAGCGTGGTGCTGGTATTCCAGACCGAGATGGCCAGCGGGAAACGTGTTTCAACCTCGCGCGCTTCGTCAGGGCAGTTCTGAGAGATATACGAGCCATTTCGATAGTTGCTGAAAATGAAATCGGGATTGATGGCCTTGATGCGGTCGATACTAGTGCGGCCTTCGGCATCCTTGCCGCAGTCAGGCCCTGCCCACAGTTTCATCATGCCCTGTTCCTGCTTGTCGCCATTGACCATTAAGCCATGCGAGTTGACCATGCGCCAGGTGGTGGCGATTTGCTTGATCTGCTCCTCGGTAAAGTTGCCCATGCAATCGCCGCCAACCACCGTCATTAGCGGCACATAGGGCTTGTCCATGAGCGTCACGTTTGGTATCTGGCGAAACTCCGGCTCGCTCTCCGGATGCAGATGCTGCGTGGCGGCGGTCACTTGCATCATTTTTCCTTTCTGTGGCTGGGTTGCGGCGGAAAAGGCGGAAAAACACAAGCCCATTCCCACAGCTGTCATCCCAAGCATCTTCAGCATTTCCGTTCTCCTTGTTGTATTTTTTTATTGTGTGATGTTCAGGAGAAGGCGCCCGGTGCGCGGCGCCAACTCCACTTCGCTTACGATTTTGCGGCTTTGCACGTCCCATAGCGGAGCATTGAGCTTATAGTGCAACGCCTGTTTAAAACTGGGATTGACGAAAACAGTCCCCTTTTCAAATCGCCGCGCATATAGCCCCGGCGCATTAGGCACTTCCGCCTGGGCGGCGGATGAAAACTTCTGCTGCGGCTGGCCCAAATCCCAATAGACGAAATCCGGCGGCAGGAAGGGCGATTGCCCACCCGCGCGATCATCGCGCCACTTCGTGCCCCAGTATTGCGGTGCATCCTGTTCATACACGAGCAGGTGCGTGCAGTAGGTGAAGAATAAAAAATCCCCAGTCATGCCGGCATTGGTTCCATTGTCCACGCGCTTGGCCCAGCATACCGCACGAAAATGATTGTCCCGCATATCGATTTGCATGCGCAGCAGGTCCAGCCAGTCCATTTTGGTTTCATTGCCATACATCTCGATGGCGCCGCCGGCAACCGGATGATGCCCGCCTTCACCGCTAAACAGGTAGCGATCGTGGCCATTGTCCCAGTAGAACTTTGGGAAAATCCAATTGACAAAGAACTCGCCCTTGGGGAACCGGCGATACATTTCATCGATCTTATCTTGCTGGTATTCGCGGAATGTTTCGCGATCAAGGTTGCGCTTCAAATCAACATCATACGGCGTGACCGACACGCCGTAGGCATTGGAGTTGTTGATCCAGGCCGAGCATGTGCAGTCATACCAAGGACCATTATAGCCCTCATCGAGACATGGCTTGCTTTTTCGCGCGAGGAAATCCCAGAACTCCTTTTTGTTCTGCATCATTACATAGCGCAGCGCCCGCTGGTCAGAGTTGCCATCGGGCAATCCTGAAAGGTAATACTCGCGGTTATTGTTGGCATGGCCTGAATAGACTGGCGCCAAGACAAGCGCGTCAACGCCATGATCCGTTGCCTTGGTTCCCCAATAACCACGCTGAACAGTCAGCCGAATTTGCCCGCGTCTTGCCTCCGCCTGATCAATGCGCAAAATCTCGTCGCCCAAGCGAAACCATGCGACATAATGTGCTTTGTCGCTGCTGTATTTCGCATTGGTACGCGAAGATTTGAAGGGGTAAATGGGCGGGCGACCCGGCACGCGCGCGGGCATATTCAACACCACGATGGTATCTTTGGGCGTGACGGGTTGAGCCAGTGTTTCGCTGGTGGCGAACACGGCGATGGCAAGCGGAGCATCGCGCTCCACTTCCATTGCTTC
>Ga0116193_1001113_pt1 | contig 23232 bp, 15 predicted proteins | sample AD_UKC115_MetaG_FD_89892 | JGI IMG/M metagenome (GOLD analysis project Ga0116193, IMG submission 89892) | Active sludge microbial communities of municipal wastewater-treating anaerobic digesters from Hong Kong - AD_UKC115_MetaG | ecosystem: Engineered > Bioreactor > Anaerobic > Digestate... | reverse complement strand
TTCCATCTATGTCTAATGATGTAATGCTTGTACCAGATACTGATGAAGTGATTGCTCCTTTATTGAGTGTAATTCCTTTGCAACTTTTAAGTTATTATGTAGGTGTAGCAAAAGGTTTAGATGTAGATAAACCCAGAAATTTAGCAAAGAGTGTTACGGTAGAATAATTTTTATCATTAAAAATGCAACATTCATAAATGCCTCAAAACAATATTAAAAAAAGCCCCATAACATCGCTTGGTTACGACTTCATAAAAAAAGAGCATATACCCAAAGGTAAAAATGAATATTACCTAAGAGATATGCAAAATAGAAGTGGTATTGTTTATCGTCATTTAACAGCTTATGAAATTGAAGTTTTAGTACGCAATGGCAATACAAGTGATAATTGGAATAACATTTTAGTTAGTGAAGCATTTAACCCAGAACTGGTAAATAATTGTAAATTTTATGGGTTAATAAAAATAGGTAAATTAGAAAGTTATTGTCTTGAATACAGCGATTTAAAAGTACCTGTAGGCTTATATAACTCAACCATTATTAGTTGCGATATTGGCGATAATGTTTCTATTGATAATGTAAATTATCTCTCTCATTATATTTTAGGCAATGAAATTATTATTGTAAATGTTAGCGAAATTTCCACTACCAGCAATGCAAAATTTGGTAATGGAATTATAAAACAAGATGAACCAGAAGATATAAGAATATGGCTTGAAGTATGTAACGAAAATGGAGGAAGAAAAATATTGCCTTTCAATGGAATGCTTACAGCTGATGCTTTTTTATGGAGTAAGTACAGAGATGATGATATTCTTTTAAATAAATTTAAAGAATTTACAGAAGCAAGATTCAATAATAAAACTGGTTATTATGGTAAAATAGGACATAGAACTGCCATAAAAAATACTTCCATTATTAAGGATACATGGATTGGTAATGATGCTTATATAAAAGGTGCAAACAAACTAAAAAATCTTACAATAAACTCAGGCGAAGAAGGCAAAACTCAAATAGGCGAAGGCTGTGAATTGGTAAATGGAATTGTAGATTATGGTTGTAGGGTTTTTTATGGTGTAAAAGCAGTACGCTTTGTTATGGCTTCGCACTCACAGTTGAAATATGGTGCAAGACTTATCAATTCTTATTTAGGAAATAATGCAACCATTTCTTGTTGCGAAGTTTTGAATACTTTAATTTATCCAGCACATGAACAGCATCACAACAATTCATTTTTATGTGCTGCATTGGTAATGGGTCAAAGTAATATTGCTGCAGGTGCTACTATTGGTTCAAACCACAATTCAAGAGCAGCAGATGGTGAAATCGTTGCAGGACGTGGCTTTTGGCCTGGTTTATGTGTAAGTTTAAAACACAATAGCAAATTTGCTTCATACACTATTTTAACCAAAAGCGATTATTTATACGAACTAAATATTTCTATTCCGTTTGCTCTTGTAACAAATGATGTAAGCAAAGACCAACTTACCATAATGCCAGCTTATTGGTTTATGTACAATATGTATGCTTTGGCAAGAAACAAATGGAAATATGTAGATAGAGATAAAAGAACTGAAAAGAAAATTCACATTGAATACGATTATTTAGCTCCTGATACCATCAATGAAATGTTTACAGCATTAGAAATAATGGAAGAAGCTACAGGTAAAGCTTGGTATAAAAAAGAAAACGCTACAACTGTATTTTCAAAAGAAAGTTGTATCAAAAAAGGTTATGAATTATTGACTGCAAAAAATAAAGTGGTAGATGAATTAGAAATTCTTGTTAGTGGTTTTGAAAATAGTAAAAGAAAAGTGGTATTACTTAAAACCCTAAAAGCCTATCATTTGTTTAAAGACTTAATTAGGTATTATGCAACCTTAACTTTGTTAGAGTTTATTCAAAATCATTCTTCAACCAAGTGGGATAAAATTAAAACTGCTTTACCAAAAGCAACTACTCGTTCACAATGGTTAAACATTGGTGGGCAATTAATGACTACAACTGCTATAGAAAATTTAAAATCAAAAATTAAAAAAGGAAGCATAAAATCTTGGGAGGCTGTTCATAATTTTTATTTACTACAAGCCAATAATTACAAAGCACAAAAACTGCAACACGCTTTGGCATCAATAGCAGAAATTAATGGTGTAAAAATGTCAAACGTTTCTTTAAAAAACTTACATAAACTATTAGATGATGCTGTTGCAATGCAAGAGTGGATGTGCTTAAATATTGAAAGTTCAAGAAAAAAAGATTATACCAATGAGTTTAGAAAAATGGTATATGATACTAATGAAGAAATGTTTAGTGTATTAGGAAATCCTGAAAATAATACATTCATCAATCTTCAAAATAAGGAAGTGAAATTATTTAAAAAACAAATAAATCAACTCAAGAAAAAACTTTGATTGCATATTATTTTTTTTAAATGAAAATTGAAACTTAAAATTTAAAAATCAGTATAGGAAATAGGTAACTCCAAACAGTTTAAGAAGATTTTTTTCTTTATAACCCTGAAAGATATATTTCTCATTTATTGCATTTCTTATAAGCACTATCTTTACACCTATCCAAAAGTAAATAAATAATGAGTGTAAAAAGAATAGGAATCTTTGGTTCTACAGGTTCAATAGGCACACAAGCATTAGAAGTTATTGCAACTTACCCTGAATTATTTTCAGCCTCTGTACTTACTGCACAAAACAATCATGAATTATTAATTAAGCAAGCCTTACAATTTAAGCCAGAGTTAGTGGTTATTGGCGATGAAAATAAATACACTTTGGTTAAAGAAGCTTTAGCCTCAACAAACATAAAAGTAATGGCTGGCGAAACTGCATTAGAAGCTGCTGCAGGAACTGATTGTTATGATATGATGTTGGCTGCTATTGTTGGTTATGCAGGTTTAAAGCCTACATTAAAAGCTATTGAAATTGCAAAACCTATTGCATTAGCAAACAAAGAAACCTTAGTAGTTGCTGGAGAAATAGTAATGCAAATGGCTGTGGAAAAACGTATTCCAATAATCCCTGTAGATAGCGAACACTCTGCCATTTTTCAATGCTTGGTTGGCGAAGGAAGAAATAAAATTGAAGAAATTATTTTAACGGCAAGTGGAGGTCCTTTTAGAGGAAAAAAACCTAATTTTTTAGTAAATGTAAAAAGAGATCATGCACTACAACATCCTAATTGGAGCATGGGTGCAAAAATTACTATAGACTCTGCAACCCTTATGAATAAAGGACTTGAAATGATTGAAGCCAAATGGTTATTCAATTTAAAACCTGAACAAATTAAGGTTGTAATACATCCTCAAAGTATTATTCATAGCATGGTAATGTTTGAAGATGGAAGCATAAAAGCACAAATGGGTTTACCAGATATGAAATTACCTATACAATATGCTCTTGCTTTTCCTCAACGATTGGCAAATAATTTTAAAAGATACGATTTTCGCAAACCCGACACTTTAACTTTTGAAGAACCCGATTTAAAAACTTTTAGAAACTTGGCTATTGCTATACATGCTTTAGAAAAGGGTGGTAATTTACCTTGTGTTTTAAATGCAGCCAATGAAATTGCAGTATTTGCTTTCTTGAAAAACCGCATTGGATTTTTAGATATAACAGAAATGGTAGAAAGAACGGTAAATAAAATTGAATTTATTGAAAAACCCACTTTAGAAGAATTGTTCATAAGCGATGGAGAAGCTCGTAATTACGCTGCATCTCTTGTAGAAATGTAAAAATTTAATACAATAAGCTATTATTGATAATTAATCAATAATATTTGCAAAACATTTTTCAAAATAAAAAAATAAAACCTCATTTTTAAAGAGGTAAAAAATATTTTATGGAGTTATTAGCAGTAGATTGGCATGGAGGCTTAATACAAGCTGGACAGTTTATTTTGTCGTTTTCAATATTGGTTATTTTACATGAATTTGGACATTATATTCCAGCGAAATGGTTTAAATGCAGGGTAGAAAAATTTTACTTATTTTTCAATCCTTGGTTTAGTTTATTTAAAAAGAAAATAGGAGAAACTACTTGGGGTATTGGTTGGATTCCTTTTGGAGGCTTTGTGAAAATTGCAGGTATGATAGATGAAAGTATGGACAAAGACCAAATGAAATTGCCACCAAAGCCAGATGAATTTAGAGCAAAACCAGCCTGGCAAAGATTAATTATTATGGTAGGAGGTGTTGTAGTAAATATTTTATTAGCTATTATTATTTTTATTGGAATTAGTTGGTATTGGGGAGAAGAAAAAATACAAGGAAAAAATTTAAAATATGGTATAGTAGCAGATAGCATTGGAAAAATGGCAGGCTTACAAGATGGCGATATTATTTATAAAGTAGGCAATGAAAATGTTGATGACGCATCTGATAAAAGAATTGCAGGACAAATTATTTTAAACGATGCCAAAACAATTTCTATTAAAAGAAATGGTGAAGAAATAAATTTAGATGTTACTGAAGATTTTCTTACTGCATTAAAAAAGAATAAAGGAAATGGTTTAGCAAGTGTTCGTATTCCATTTGTTATAGATACTGTAATGGCTGGTCAAGGTGCAGCAAAATCTGGTTTAAAAAAGAATGATTACATCATTGCTGTTGATGGAAAACCAACTCCTTATTTCAACGATTTTCAAAAAGTAATTCAGGATTATGCTTCTAAAACAATTCCTTTTACTGTAATAAGAAATAATGATACACTTTCTATTCCTGTTGAGTTAAGTGATAATGCTAAAATAGGAGCAGGTGCAAAAAGTTTAAAAGATTTAGGCTTTGATATTGATATAAAAAAATATTCCTTCTTTCAGGCAATACCAGTAGGTTTTAATTTATGCTGGAGCAGTTTAAACAAATATATAGAAGGAATGAAAAGATTATTTCAAGGAAAAGATAAAGTAAGTGAAAGTTTAGGTAGTGTTATAAGCATAGGAAGCATATATAGTAAAGTATGGGATTGGCAAAATTTCTGGACATTAACAGCTTTGTTCTCTATTATACTTGCCTTTATGAATATACTACCCATTCCTGCACTTGATGGAGGTCATGCACTATTTTGCATTATTGAAATTATTACAGGTAAAAAACCAAGTGATAAGTTTATGGAGTATGCACAAACATTTGGCATGATTTTGTTATTAGGCTTTATGGTGTATGCTTTAGGTTTAGATTTTTGGAGATTATTCAAATAAAAGAAAAGCCAAGAGCAATAAATTTTAAAATACAAAAGTTGGGACCGTATTGGTTTTGACAGCAAAGTTCTTTGTAAGTGTAAGCATGCAGTGCGTTGTATAATTAGCACTTAAATCTGAATATTCAAACTTTAAATGGCAACACACAGTTAGCCATGGCTGCCTAATCAGTGATTAGATAGTCATTTGGGCCGCCGCACAGGTTTGCTTTTTACCAAGTGCCGCCGCCGACTCAAAACAAACAAAAGCTGCTGTTGCAATAGGCTGTGCCTGTAACTTAAGATTTATTCAGCTAAGGATTAAGTTGGTTGGTTGTTTTCCTGCTTTTTCCTAACAATTAATAAGCAACTAAGCATGTAGAAAGCTTATGGCGAATTTGTTTGGACAAGGGTTCGACTCCCTTCGGCTCCACCATTTTTATCTCTTCTTTTTTATGTTGAAATAGTTTTTTTTCTAATGAAGGATTAATATTTATCAATAGCTATTATACAAGCTACAGCATTTTTATCGTTGGTTTGTGTTTTAAAACCTATGGTTCCATTGCTGTTATTATTGTAACGAATATTATTAATAGATTGCCTGCGAATGGCTGTATTTACTGCATTTTCAAAGCCTGCACTTTTATTTTGGTTTATAAGATTATTAAGTTGAAAAATATCTAAAGCTTCTTTACTCGTAATGATAGCAAAATAATCTTTATTACCTATTTCATCTGCTTCTAATTTTTTTCCTTTGGGAAATAAACGATAGCCTGTAATACCACAATAAGGCGAGAACATAGATTTATTGGCATCTGTTTTTGAAGGATAAGGAAATAAAACATAACTACTGCCATCTGTTTCCATCCCTATTACATACACATAACATTCTGTATTGTTTTTTAATTCAATTTTAAAACCTGTTTTTTTAGCAATAGGATTTACTGTTTCAAATAAATTATTACTTATTGTGCGTAAGGGAATATATTGTTGGTTAGCTGCATTTACCAATCCTAAATCTATTTCTAAATTTTGAGCAATGGCTGCACCTTGCTTTGGCATTGGGTTTAAGCCATAAGCTTCACGAACGAAATGTTTAAAATCTTTGTATAAAACCCAAGCTACTCCATTATTTCCCCAATCATTTCCCCAACTATTCATTATTTGAAAAGCACCACCTTCTTTTCTATCATCATAGCCTATTACACACATTGCATGACCACCAAAACCCATCATATTATAATCATCATTGGTAGGGTGCCAAACTTCTTGACCTTGCATACCTTGCATAAAACTTCCTCCTACCATCATTCCAATTACTACAGGAACATCTTTTGCTAAATGTTGTTTAATTGCATAAATATCTATTTGCGATGCACTTTCACTTTCAGTTAATCGTGTAAAACCAATAATTTTATTTTGCCCTGCTTCTCTCACTAATTGCCCATTGGGTTGGCTTTCACAATCTTTGTCATTATAAGGAAAATCGTTGAAAGGAACTGCCCCCACTTCAGTTAAATTTTTCATAGCACGAATAATATAACTGCCTTGACAACCATCTAACCCAATTTGATTGTACATAAACGAAGGGCTAAAAGCTGTGCTGTTGGGGTCAATGCCTTTACTTGCAGATTCTACAATTGTTCTTGCTGCATAAGCACTACTCCATGCTACACAACTACCTTGTTGTCCTTGGTTTAATCTGTTAGGAGAAAATTTTAATAAAGAAATATATTCTGGTAAATTGTTTTTGCTTTCATCTAAACCTTCATATACTTCAGCTTTTGCAAAAGTGTCTCTGTTTAAATTTCCTCCTGTAGCAAATTGTTGTGCAATATTGCTAATAGAATTTGTATTACAACCACTACCTCCACCAAAATAAAAATAAGCACCACCACCAACAAGCAAAACCAACAATAGCAAAGGTTTGCGAATAAGTAATCCAATAATCATTGGTAAAAATTGCATTAAATTTCCACCACCTCCACCACCTCTATTTCCACCACCAGAGTTTCCTTCATTTTCGTTGGAGTATTTATCATTATCATCATCAACCATTCTTATAGGCATAAGTAAAATTTTTTAGTAGAATAAATATAAATTATTAATTAAAAATGAGCACTTTTTTTGAAAAAAATTAAAGCATTAAAGCAGCCAAAACATAATCTGCTAATAAAATTAAAATACAACTTACTACAACAGCAGTAGTACTTGTTCTACCAATTTCTAAGGCACCACCTTTTACATGATAACCATAATAGGCAGGAACACTACTTACTATAAAAGCAAATGTGTAAGATTTTACCAAAGCAAAAAATATGTTATAAACTTTGAAAGCATTTCTTAAACCAATATCAAAAACTTCTTCTGAAATAATACCAGTCATTATACCTGCAAATCTACCTCCCCAAATGGCTAATACTGCTGATAAAACAATTAAACAAGGAATTACTACCAATGCTGCACCAATTTTAGGCAGTATTAAATAACTTTTTGTATTAATGCCCATAATTTCTTGTGCATCTATTTGCTCAGAAATTTGCATGTTGCCTAATTCGCTGGCTATTTTACTGCCTATAACGCCTGCTAATACAATGTTTACAACGGTTGGCGAAAGTTCTAAAATTACACTGTCTCTTACAATAGTAGCAATGGTGCTTGCAGGAACTAAAGGACTCACTAATTGATAAGCAGTTTGCACAGTTGTTACAGCACCCAAAAACAAAGAAATTATTATTACAATAGGTAAAGCTCCAATACCAATTTCTACGCACTGGTGCATAAATTCTTTCCAGTACATTTTATGATTTTCAGGTTTTGAAAACATGCTTTTCAGCATTAAAAAATACCTGCCTACATGCGAAAAAAAATTCATTATTTGTATTACTGTATTTTAAAAATATTTTCTAATTGCAATTTTATTTTCTTCTTTTCTTCAATTTGCTCCACCATTTTGTTCTTTGTATTTCTGCATTGGTATCTAATTTACATTTTCCTTGTGCATCTACAACTGCAATGTTAGCCATATTTATAATATTGCGAATACTGCTTCCTAATTGAAGTACATGAACTGGTTTTTTTAAACCTAATAAAATAGGACCAATCGTATCTGCACCTCCTAATTCTTTTAATAAATTATAAGCAATATTTCCTGCGGTTAAGTTGGGAAAAATTAACACATTTACATTCTCGTCTATTAAACTGCTAAACGGATAATTTTCTTTTAAAACTTCCTTGTTAAAAGCAAGACTGCCTTGCATTTCGCCATCTACAATTAATGATGGATTTTTTTCTTTTAAAATTCTGGTTGCCTCTGCTACCAACCTTGCTTCTTTGCTATTGCTGCTACCAAAATTGCTGTAACTAAGCATAGCAATTCGTGGTGTAATATTAAAGCTTCTTACTTCTTTGGCAACTAATAAAGTAATTTCTACCAATTCCTCTGCTGTTGGGTTAAAATTAATGGTTGTATCTGCTAAAAAAATAGGACCTTTTTGTGTACTTAATAAATACATACCAGCAATTTTTTTAACCCCTTCTTCAATTCCAATTGTTTGTATAGCAGGACGAATAGCTTCGGCATAATTTCTTTTCAATCCACTAATCATTGCATCAGCATCGCCTGTTTCTACCATCATACAACCAAAGTGATTTCTTTCTTTCATTATTTTGATACTCTCATAATGGTTGAAACCTTTTCTTTGACGTTTTGCAAAAAATAATTCGCCGTAAAACTCTCGTTTTTTATCATGTTGCTCATCTCTTGGATCAATGATTGGAATATCTGTTAAATCTATTTGATGTTCTGCTGCTATTTGTTTTATTTTCTTTTCTGTACCTAATAAAATGGGGTAGGCAATACCTTCATCATAAATGATACTTGCTGCTTTTAAAATTTTATCATTATCGGCTTCTGCAAATACCAATCGTTTAGGATCTTTTCTGGCTTTATTGCTAATGGCTCTTATTAATTGATTGTCTAAACCTAAACGTTTGTTTAATTCCAAAGCATAAGTTTCCCAATTATCAATCGTTTTTTTAGCAACGCCACTTTCAATAGCAGCTTTAGCAACTGCAGGTGCAACAGTTGATATAAGTCTGGGATCTACAGGTTTAGGAATAATGTATTCGGGACCAAAAGATAAATTTTTTAAGTTGTAAGCAAGGTTTACAATATCTGGCACTGGCGTTTTTGCCATTTCTGCCAAAGCCTTTACAGCAGCGAGCTTCATTGCTTCGTTAATGCTTACTGCTCTTACATCTAATGCTCCTCTAAAAATATATGGAAAACCTAAAACATTGTTTACTTGGTTAGGAAAATCACTTCTTCCTGTAGCCATAATAACATCTTTCCTTGCTGCTGTTGCATCTTCATAACTAATTTCAGGATCTGGATTTGCCATAGCAAAAACAATAGGATTTTTTGCCATGCTTATAATCATTTCTTTGCTTACCACATTGCCTTTGCTTAAACCTATAAAAACATCAGCATTTTTAAGCCCTTCTTCAAGTGTCATAGCAGCACTCTTAATAGCAAATTCTTTTTTCTGTTCGTCTAAATCTTTTCTTCCTGTATGAATTAAACCTTTGCTGTCGAATACTTTTACATTTTCTTTTTTAACGCCTAAGGCTATGTATAATTTGATGCAAGAAATAGCAGCAGCACCAGCTCCATTTACAATAACTTTTACTTTATCTATTTTCTTTTTTTGAAGTTCTATGGCATTTAATAAAGCAGCAGCACTAATAATTGCAGTGCCATGTTGGTCATCATGCATTACAGGAATTTTCATTTGCTTTTTTAATTCCTGTTCTATATAAAAACATTCAGGAGCTTTAATGTCTTCTAAATTAATTCCTCCAAAAGTGGGCTCTAATGCTTTTACAATTTCTACAAATTTTACAGGGTCTTTTTCATTAATTTCAATATCAAAAACATCTATATCTGCAAATATTTTAAATAATACACCTTTGCCTTCCATTACTGGTTTTCCTGCTTCTGGTCCTATATCTCCTAAACCTAAAACTGCAGTGCCATTACTTATTACACCAACTAAATTTCCTTTGGCTGTGTATTTATAAACATCTTCAGGATTTTTTTCTATTTCCTTGCAGGGAATTGCCACACCAGGACTGTAAGCTAATGATAAATCTCTTTGTGTTTTGGCTTCTTTGGTTGGCACAACCTCTATTTTTCCAGGTTTGCCTTGTGAGTGATATTCTAATGCTTGCTCTTTTCTAATATCTATATTTTTCATACAAATTTTTAGGAGGTGCAAAATACAACAAACCTTTTGATGTAAAATAGTTTTTTGAAATTGCTTATTGTGTTACAAAAAAAAAGTCGTTTAACATGCTGTTACATATAAACGACTTTGATAAATTGTATTTTAAAAAATGATTATGCTTCTTCTAAAAATGGATATTTATAATCAGTAGGAGGATTAAAAGTTTCTTTAATGGTTCTTGCACTTAACCAACGATATAAATTTAATGCACTTCCTGCTTTATCGTTTGTACCACTTGCTCTTGCACCACCAAAAGGTTGTTGCCCAACAACTGCACCTGTTGGCTTATCATTTACATAAAAATTACCAGCAGCATTTCTAAGCTTGTTGGTTGCTAATTCTACTGCAAGTTTATCTTGTGCAATTATAGCTCCTGTTAAAGCATAAGGGCTTGTGCTATCAACTAATTCTAATGCTTTTTCAAAATTGTTGGCAGGATAAACATATATGGTAAGTACAGGTCCAAAAATTTCTTCACACATGGTGGTGTATTTTGGATTAGAGGTTTCTATAATGGTTGGCTGAATAAAGTAACCTTCTTTTTTATCGCATTTACCGCCTGCAATTATTTTTACTTTAGCATCTTTTTTAGCAGCATCTATATAACTTTTTATTTTGTCAAAACTTTTTTCATCAATAACAGCATTAATAAAATTGGTAAAGTTTTCTGTAGTTCCCATTTTCATACTTTTAACACCTGCTATTAATTTTTTTCTTACTTCATCTGCTATATTGCTTGGTATATAAGCTCTTGAAGCAGCACTACATTTTTGCCCTTGAAATTCGAAAGCACCTCTTAATAATGCTGTAACTAAAGTATCAACATCGGCAGATTTATGAGCTAACACAAAATCTTTTCCTCCTGTTTCGCCTACAATACGAGGATAAGATTTATACATTGACATATTTTTTCCAATGGTTTCCCACATATTATTAAACACACCTGTACTTCCTGTAAAATGAACACCTGCAAAATCTCTATGATTAAAACAAACTTTTCCTATCGTTGGTCCATCTACATAAATTAAATTTATTACACCATCTGGTAAGCCTGCTTCTTTTAAAATACGCATAAACATTTGTGCAGAATAAACTTGTGTATTAGCAGGTTTCCAAACTACAACATTGCCACACATAGCAGCACTTGTAGGCAAATTACCTCCAATAGCAGTAAAGTTGAAAGGGGTAACAGCTAACACAAAACCTTCTAAAGGTCGCCACTCTAATCTGTTGTGCATACCTGCACCACTTATTGGTTGTTGTTTATAAATTTCACTTAGGAAATGCACATTAAAACGCAAAAAATCTATAAGCTCACAAGCACTATCAATTTCTGCTTGAAAAGCATTTTTACTTTGTCCAAGCATGGTAGTACCATTAATATAACTACGATATTTTGTAGCAAGTAAATCGGCAGCTTTTAAAAATATGGCAGCACGATTTTCCCAACTCATAGCAGCCCAAGATTCTTTGGCTGCCAAAGCTGCATCAATAGCTTGATGTACATGTTTTTCTTCGCCTGCATGAAAATATCCAAGTGTATGTTTTATTTCATGAGGAGGATGAATAGCCACTTTTTTATTAGTTCTTACTTCTTTGTTACCAATATACATGGGTATATCCATTACAGTTTTTTTCAACTCTGCTAAGGTTGCTTTTAACTTTATTTTTTCTGCACTTTTTGGAGCATAACTTAATACAGGCTCATTTATTGGCATTGGGTATGAAAATGTTCCTAAACTCATGATACAATGTTTTTAAATTTTAGATTGCAAAGTTAAGGAAGTTTACTGCTTGAGGTTATGATTTAATAACAGAGGGCTTATACTTTTATCTATACAAAAAATTCTTTTTTTTCTCACTCCTTACATTTGCATACTTATGTCTATTGCTATTGTTTTATTAATTGGTGCTATTGTTGGTTTTCTTTCAGGATTATTAGGAAAAGGAGGAAGTGCAATAGCTACACCAGCTTTACAAATTTTTGCTGGCATCAATCCATTTGCAGCTTTAGCATCTCCATTGCCTGCTACTTTACCTACAACACTTTCGGCTTCGTTGGCTTACAGAAAAGAGAAGTTTATTATAAAGCGAATTGTTGTATTAAGCATTGTGATAGGAATTCCTGCAACTTTAATAGGCTCATTTTTTAGCGAATGGGTAGGAGGTAAATCTTTAATGATTTTAACTGCTGTTTTTGTGTTATCGCTGGGCATTTCATTTTTTATTGTTCCTACAGAACGTGAGTTTGTGAATGACCCTTATGTTCCTTTTTGGAAAATTTTCACAGTAGCTACATCAGTAGGTTTTTTATCTGGCTTATTAGCAAATAGTGGAGGTATTTTGTATGGACCCTTGTTTATACGTTTTTTTAAAATTCCAACTAAGCATGCCTTAGCTTGTAGTTTATTGGTTGCTGGTGGTTTAGCAATTCCTGGAACAATAGCACATTGGTATTTGGGGCATATACATTGGCAAGTGGTTTTGTATTTATCTATTAGTTCTATTCCTTCCTCTTATTTAGGTGCTAAACTTGCTATTCGTTTAAGGAGTGCAGTATTAGAAAAAATATTTGGTGTAATGCTAATTGTTTTTGGCAGTTTTGATTTGTGGTATAGCATTGTAAAATAATTTTCTAAAAAATTATCTTCCGCTGAGTTGAATTATTTTTTTTAATTCGGTATTAAATTTTTCTTGCTGTAATAAATGTTCAACAGTTAAGTGCATTCTGTAACACCAATAATGATGGGCATTTGCAGGGTTGTTTATTCTTTCTTCATCTGTGTTTTTTCTTTTTACATTTTCATCCATACCTAATAAATCTTGTAGTTGAAAAATACAAAGCATGGCAGGAGAATATAAATGTTGTGTTATGATTGCTTTGCTAATCCATGTTTCACAATTATCAGGAGCAGTTTCATTTTTTTCTAAAATAGTATTGTAGAATTGTTGTGTAATAGATTTATTTTCTTGCCACCAACCACGAATAGTGCTCATGTCATGTGTGGAGGGCGTTACAACACTTACATAATTTGCATCAGTAGGATTAAAGAATTTTTTTGAAAAATCTTTTGGCATTCGTTGTACTTCTAAGCTTAATATGCTTAACATATTCATTACCTCAGCAACTGAAGAAGGAACTAAACCTAAATCTTCGCCACAAACCAACATATTGGTTGCTTTTATTAAAACTGGCAGTTTTTCTAAGGCTTTATTTTTCCAAAATTCATTTTGCTTGGTAAAAAAATAATTATTGTACAATTCTAATAACTGATGTTGAATTATTTTTTCTAAATGCTGAAATGAAGTAGTTTTTTCTATATTAAATCTAAAATGAAATTGCTGTTTATCGCTTTCTTCCACTTCAAATAAAATTACATTACTCACTAAATCAAATAAGCCATTTTTAATTTTTTCATTAAATAAATTGTTGGGCAAATGAGCAAATGCTTTTTCTATTTTTACTTGTGTATTATACTTTGCTTTTAAAATAAAATTTTCGGAAAACTCTTCTTTAATTAAATAGTGTTTAATAACAAAATCTTTGTCCTTGTTGAAAATTTCATCTAAAATTTCAGGAGAAATAAAAGGCTGTGTGTAGCGTTCATAATTGAACCAAATGCCTTTTTCTGCAAACTCATTTTTATGTACAGGAATGGCAGGAGAAAAATAACCCATAATTCCTTCAACTGCATGTATAGGAATATTCCAAATTCTAAAAAAACCTAAAATATGGTCTATCCTAAAAGCATCAAAGTAGTTACTCATGTATGCAAAACGTTGTTGCCACCATAAATAATTATTGCTTTTCATAGCACTCCAATTATAGGTAGGAAAACCCCAGTTTTGACCTTTTATTGCAAAATCATCTGGTGGTGCACCAGCTTGCAATTTTGTATTAAACAAATGAGGTTGTTGCCAAACATCAACACTAAATTTATGTACACCAATGGGTATATCTCCTTTTATTGCTACCTTATTTTTATGAGCATGTTTAACTGCTTCTTGTAATTGTTGATGCAAATAATATTGCACAAAATAATGAATGGCAATTTTATCATACACTTTAGAACCCTTTTCTGATAAGGCTTCTATGCTTTTTGCGTTGAATTTTTTATAACTTTCCCATGTATTAAAATCAGCAGTTTTATGTTCATCTCTTACATAACAAAATGCTGCATAAGGCATTAACCAATGCTTATTTTCTTGAAAAAATATTTTAAATAAGGAAGAGGAAAAAAGCTTTTCTTTTTGTTGATGAAACAGTTGATGAATGTATTTCCATTTTTGTTGTAATACTTTTTCGTACTCTAAAAATGTTGAATTATTGAGTTGATTTTTTTCTTCATTATAAATATGGAGTTGTTTTTTATTTTTTGTAGAAATTAGAGTTTCTATGTTTAAGTAAATAGGATGCAATGCAAATGCAGATATGGCTGCATAAGGATAAGAGTCGCTGTTGGTGTGTGTTATTGTAGTATCGTTTACAGGTAAAAGTTGTAATAGTTTTATACCAGTTGTATTAGCCCAATTACTTAAAATTTTGATGTCTAAAAATTCGCCAATACCAAAACTATTTTCTGTTCTAATACTAAATACAGGAATGGCAATGCCTGCTGCTTTCCATTTACTGTAAGGCAGTGCAACAAATACATCATGAACAATTATATTTTCATTTTCATTTTCAATTTTATTTAATACACGATTTTCGCCTTTTTCATAATATTCAAAACAGTTGTTGTTCAAATCATACACACCATATTTATATTCAACAGGAAATGATGCTGAACTTAAATCTACATTAATAGAATAAAAGTTCTCATCTATATTTTTTGAAAGTAGTAGAGGACTGTTTGTGTCCCAAATGCTTAATGTATCTGCGTTTCCAAGCAAACAAATGGTTTTCCCATCTTCTACAATAGGGGCTTTTACTTTAAATGTGTGTGTGAATTTTTTATTAGTTTCCGATTGGGTTTTTATTTCTTTTTGTTTAAAAAAAACGTTTTGAAAAGGTTTGGTATAAAAAATATTTTCAGCATAACTCATGCTATTCCATCCATCAATAATGTGCAGTTTTAAATTGTATTTTGAAGGGTTGAAAAATTTATCTTTATTGGCTTCATAAATGGTAGAAGCATTGTTGTTTGTGATAAAATAACTGTAAAAAATATTTTCGTTTGTTATATCTTTTTCTGAAAAATGAATTTCTATTTTCCAATAATCATTATTAAAATATTCCAATGCTATTGGGTGTTTGAAAGAATGGTGTTGTATTTCTAAAAAAATATTTTCTCCATAATTTGTATGATATTTTAGCCAAAAAGTTATTGTAAGTTTCTTACTCTTTTCAGTTTTTATTTTCTTGCTAAAACTTTTTGCCATAGTATGCAAAATAAATAGTTTAGTTAAAGATTTAGCTGTTAATCATATTCTTATTAATCAAATTGCAAATCCCTTTAATTTTGAATTTAATGATAAAGCTACTAAATATATTATGGAATAGTTTTAAAATGGCAATGCAAGAATTAAAGGTTCATAAGCTGCGTACCTTGCTATCATTGTTTGGAATTGCTATTGGAATTTTTTGCATTATAGGAGTATTGGCAACCATTAATAGTTTAGAAAATTATATAAAAAATAATATTGAAAAATTAGGAAGGAATACCATTTACATTCAAAAAACGCCATGGGTAAATGATGAAAATACGCCTTGGTGGAAATATCAACAAAGACCTGAAATAACCTCTTACGAACAAATTGAAATTAAAAAGCGTTCTAAATTAATATCTGAAGTTGCCTATACTATGTTTTACACAACACCTGTAAGCTATGGTAATGCAGAGTTATCCAATGTGTCGTGGATAGGAGCTACTGAAGAGTTTGATAAAGTTTTATCGCTTGATGTTGAAAATGGTAGGTATTTGAGTAGTGCTGAATTTGCAAGAGGCACAAATGCTGTTGTGTTGGGGCATACAGTTGCTAAAGAACTTTTTGGAAATCCAGAATATGCCATAGGTAAAACATTGAGTATGGGCAATAAAAAAGGTGTTATTGTTGGTACTTTAAAAGAACAAGGAGCATCTATGGATGGTTGGCAATTTGATGATAGAGTTTTTGTTCCTTATTTGTTTTGCAAATTAGTTGCAGATGAAAAAAAATCAGGTGGATTTATTGTAGCCAAAGCCGATGATAAATATAATTTAGATGATGTAAAAGGTGAGTTGACAGGCATTTTAAGAGCTGTAAGAAAAATTGCACCAACCCAAGAAGATAATTTTGCTTTAAACGATATTTCTGCAACTGCCGATCCATTAAAATCTTTTTTTGGTAATGTTACTATTGGTGGTTGGGCAATTGCAGGATTAAGTTTAATTGTGGGGGCTTTTGGTGTTGCTAATATAATGTTTGTAACTGTAAGAGAACGTACCAGCCAAATTGGTTTAAAGAAAGCTTTGGGGGCTAAGAGTAAAACAATACTTACTGAGTTTTTAATTGAAAGTGCTTTTTTGTGTGTATTAGGAGGAATTATAGGATTGCTGCTGGTTTGGATTTTAACCAAAGCATTAAGCAGCGTTATGCCTTTTCCAATTTTTATTGCATTTGATATAGTTGTACTTGCCTTTAATATATGTATAGTGTTGGGCGTTTTATCAGGAATTATTCCTGCATCAATAGCAGCAAAAATGAATCCTGTTGTTGCTATAAGAACTAAGTAGGTTCATTATTTTCTTTTGAATAAATTACTTTTGTGGTTTTCAAAAATCAATTTTAAAAAATTGTCTGTAAAAATACTTGCCATAGAATCTTCTTGCGATGATACATCTGCAGCAATTTGTGTTGATGGTAAAATTTTATCAAACTATATTGCCAATCAATCTATACACCAAGAATATGGAGGCGTTGTGCCCGAATTAGCAAGCAGGGCTCATATACAAAATATTATTCCTGTTGTTGATATTGCTTTAAAAGAAGCAATTAAGAAAAGCACTACACCTTTTACTTTACAGGAAATAGATGCTATTGCTTTTACACAATCGCCAGGGTTAATAGGAAGTTTATTGGTAGGTACACAATTTGCAAAATCGTTAGCACTTGCTTTAGATAAACCCTTAATTGCAGTACATCACATGCAGGCTCATGTAATGGCAAATTTAATAGATGATGTAAAACCTTCTTTTCCTTTTTTGTGTTTAACAGTAAGTGGTGGTCATACACAAATTGTTATTGCTCATGCTCCTTTGCAATTTGAAGTAATTGGTGAAACAATAGATGATGCAGCAGGAGAGGCTTTTGATAAAACTGCTAAACTAATTGGTTTACCTTACCCTGGTGGTCCTTTAATTGATAAAAATGCACAAACAGGAAATCCGTTGGCTTTTAAATTTGCTGAGCCCAATATTCCCGATTTGAATTTTTCTTTTAGTGGTTTAAAAACATCGGTTTTATATTTTTTACAAAAACAAGAACAGGGTTTTATTGAAAATAATATCAATGATATATGTGCATCTGTTCAGCATACTATTGTTCAAATTTTAATTAAAAAATTAAAAAAGGCAGTACAACAAACCGGTATTCATGAAGTATGTTTGGCAGGTGGTGTTAGTGCTAACAGTGGATTAAGAAATGCTTTTACTGAAGCAGGAAAAAAATATGGTTGGAAAACGTACATTCCAAAATTTGAGTATTGTACCGATAATGCAGCAATGATAGCTATTACAGGCTATTACAAATTTTTAGAAAATCAATTTTCCGATTTAAGTATAAGTCCAAGTGCAAGAGCTGAATGGTAGAATTAAAAAAAGGCACAAAATAAATGGTGCCTTTTTTTAATTATTTATTGTAAGTCAAAATTAATATCTGTAATGTTCTGCTTTAAAAGGACCTTCTTTAGTAATGCCTAAATAAGCAGCTTGTTCGTCAGTTAATACATCAAGTTCAACACCAATTTTTGCAAGGTGCAAACGTGCAACTTTTTCATCAAGATGTTTTGGTAAAACATAAACTTTGTTTTCATATTTATCAGTATTTGTCCAAAGTTCTATTTGTGCTAAAGTTTGGTTAGTAAATGAATTACTCATTACAAAACTTGGGTGTCCTGTTGCACAACCTAAGTTAACTAAACGACCTTCAGCTAAAACTATTACATCTTTACCATCAATAGTGTAAAGATCTACTTGAGGTTTAATGGTATTTTTTGTATGACCATAATTGTCATTTAACCAAGCCATATCAATTTCAATATCAAAGTGTCCAATGTTACAAACAATAGCTTTGTCTTTCATTAATCTAAAATGTTTTTCAGTAATTAAATCACGACAACCAGAAGCAGTAACTATAATATCAGCTTCGGCTACAGCTTTAACCATTGGTTTTACTTCAAAGCCATCCATAGCAGCTTGTAAAGCACAAATTGGATCTATTTCAGTAACAATTACACGACAGCCAGCGCCCTTTAACGAAGCAGCAGAACCTTTACCTACATCTCCATAAGAACCAACAACAGCAACCTTTCCAGCCATCATAACATCTGTAGCTCTACGAATAGAGTCAACTAAAGATTCTTTACAGCCATATTTGTTATCAAATTTAGATTTAGTAACACTGTCGTTTACATTAATTGCAGGAATAGGTAAAGTACCTTTTACCATTCTTTCATATAAACGATGTACACCTGTTGTAGTTTCTTCACTCAAACCTTTAATGCCTGAAACAAATTCAGGATATTTATCAAAAACCATATTAGTTAAATCGCCACCATCATCTAATATCATGTTTAATGGTCTATCTGCACCACCAAAAAATAATGTTTGTTCTATACACCAATCAGCTTCTTCTTGTGTTTGACCTTTCCATGCAAAAACACCAACACCAGCAGCAGCAATAGCAGCAGCAGCTTGATCTTGTGTAGAGAAAATATTACAAGAACTCCATTTTACTTCTGCACCTAAAGCCACTAAAGTTTCAATTAACACTGCAGTTTGAATAGTCATGTGTAAGCAACCTGCAATTCTTGCACCTTTTAGAGGTTGAGATGCACCATACTCTTCACGAAGACTCATTAAACCTGGCATTTCTGCTTCGGCTAAACGTATTTCTTTTCTTCCCCATTCTGCAAGCTCAATGTTGGCTACTTTATAGGGTAATTTAAAATCAATGCTCTTAGTTAATGTTGACATATTTTAATATTTAGATTGCAAAAGTATATTTTATAGAATAATTTTATGATAAACTATTAAAATTTAGGATTTTTAAATAATATTTTTCAATTTTACAGAATAAATATATAGTTTATTATGGCAAAACTTACTCAAACAGAACAAAACACTAATGGAAATATATTATTAGACGAAAAGGATATTGCAATTCTTAAAGTTTTACAGCACAATGCAAAAGCAACAGTAAAAGATATTGCTCAAGAAATTCATTTAAGCACAACGCCTGTGCATGAAAGAATAAAACGATTAGAAAAAAATGGAGTTATAAAACAATATGCAACTTTATTGGATTATACCAAAGTGAAAAAAAGCCTAATGGTTATTTGTTATGTAAGTTTAAAAGAACACAGTAAAAATGCAGGCACAAAATTTATTAAACATATTCATACCTTACCAGAAGTAATAGAGTGTTATAATATTTCAGGCGAATTTGATTTTATGCTGAAAGTGATAGCAGAAAACATGGATGATTATTACAATTTTCATGTAAACAAATTAAGCCAAAGTGAAAATATTGCAAATGTTCAAAGTGTGTTTGTAATGGGCGTAATTAAGCAAACGCATGTAGTGGTGTAGTGAATTTTTTTAAATAAAAGCTATTCACTAATTATTACAATTTACTTTACGAAACTTGTTTTTCCAATCAATATTTCCTGTAAAAAATGTTGTATAATAGCTGAAGTTAAAAAACATAATTGAGTTTTATTTTCATTCTTATTCTTAAAAACTGTTTTCATTAACCTAAATCATTGCATATATTTTTTGGCAAACTGTAACAGACCAAAACGAAAAAAGTGTAACTTTGTAAGGATAGAATTTTTGAATGGAAACAGCAGTAAAACAAAGTAGCAAAAATAAATTCGGGCAATACTTTACCCCAAAAGTAGTGGCTGATTTTATGATTGGCTTGGCAGATATTTCTGCAAATTCAAAAATTTTAGAGCCGTCTTGTGGTGAAGGTGTTTTCTTGGAAATTCTGCAACAAAAAGGTTACAACAATCTGCTTGCGTTTGAAATTGACAAAGATTTAGCAACCGATTTTCACTTTGTTCGTTACGAAAGTTTTGTTTCTGCGAACATTGACGACAAGTTTGATTTAATCATCGGAAATCCACCATACATCCGTTGGAAGAATTTAGAAGAGGAACTAAAACAAGAACTTTCTACTAACCCGATTTGGAATAAATACTTCAATTCGCTTTGCGATTATCTATACATTTTCATCCTTAAATCCATTGAATTATTAAATGAAAACGGACAATTAATTTTCATTTGTCCTGAGTACTGGATGAATACAACTCATTCCGTTTCGCTCAGGAATTATATGGTGCAAAACGGCTATTTTGAAGAAATTTATCACTTCAACGAAACGCCAATTTTTGATAAAGTAACTGTTTCTATTGTCATTTTTAAGTTTGTAAAAAGTAAACAAAAAACGGATAAAATTAAGGTTGCAAAATTTTATGCTAACCAACGCTTGACTTCGGAAACACTTGAAAATTTGCAATTCCAAATTCCATTTAAAGACGCAGAATATTTACAAGTTTCACAATTCAAAACCAATGAACGTTGGTTGTTGCAAAGTGATGAAGTGAGAAAAGAATTGCAACAATTAGAAACTGTTTGTAAAAAACAAAATCCTACTTCGTTGCTTAGTTTCTTTGACGAAGAAAAAACAGAATTTTACACCATTGGTGAAATTTGCGATATTGGAAACGGATTGGTAAGTGGTTTGGACAAAGCGTTTCAACTAAATGGACACGAACTAAATAATAACGAAAAATCTGCAACGATTAACGTAGTTAAAGCAAAAGATTTGACGCCGTATTTTGCAGAAAGCATTACAAAGTACATTTTCATCAATGATGGTTTGGAAGAAATCGAATTTCAAAAAACATATCCAAATTTTCATACGCATTTTCAGAAATACAAAACTGATTTAGAAAAACGCTACCAATACAACCGAAAAATAAATTATTGGGAGTGGGTTTTTTTGCGAAATTTCAATTTGTTCAGTAAAACTGACAAGCGAATTTTTGTTCCTTGCAAGGAACGAATTTCCAACAAAGATTATTTCCGTTTTGCATTGGTGGAAGGCGGAGTTTTTCCTACTCAAGATGTTACGGCAATTTTCAGAAAACCCGAAACTAAAGAAAGTATTGAATACATTTTGGCATATCTCAATCAACCAATAATTTTTGATTGGCTTAAATGTAACGGCATTGTAAAAGGCAATATTGTTGAGTTTTCCGAAAAACCGATTGCAAGTATTCCGTTCAAAAAAATTGATTGGAATAACAAAAATGAAGTTTCGTTACACTATTCTATTACCGATTTGACACAACAATTTCTAACGAGCAAAGACGAAAAGTTGCTTTCAAAAATCACCATATTGTTTAATCAACTTTTTGTAACCAAAAGATGAACGTAAATTACAGCAAGTTAGCAAAGAATATAAAAGGGACGTCTGTTCCCAAGCCACTTTCAGGAACTTTGTCAGGACATGCAGCAGGCGAACCATTTGACAAACACGTCTATAGCGAAATCAAAAAACAATTTCCGAAAAATACATTTCGTCAATATGAATATCTGAACGATTTGTTTAGCAAAAATCCCGAAATAATCGGCTTTGAAGCACGACAAGCATTATTCAATTCACCAACAGTTTTGTTTTTGCTAAGTCGTGGAAAAAACGCAACAGACAAATGGAGTATTGAAAATCCGTTTGACGAAAAACAAAACGACACCGCAGATATTTTGGTAGTGAAAAATGGTTTTTACGAAATCATTGACATCAAAACACGTAATGTTTCTAAAGCTGCACAACCGCCAAACATTATTTCTGCATTCAAGTTGGCACAAGTTTGTGCGAAAATGCTTGAAAACAAAGAGTTTGATAATTTCACGATTAACTATTTTGAAATTGATTGGTTGCTTGATAATGATAAATTGGTTTGTAAAGACACGCATTTTGCTTGTTTGTTCAAAGCACAACCAAACGACCTTTACATAAATTGGGCAGCTGCAATGCAAATTCAGTTTCACGTTAGTGATTTAGACCAATCATTTAATGGAACTATGGAAAGTTGGGCAAAGTCGTATTTGAAACATTTTGTAACCCAAGCAAAAAAACGAGCTAACGAAATGATTAAGAAATTTGTAAAACCATTTGAAAAATACATAGAATAAAAACGGCACACAACAAACAAATTAAACAATAGACCCAGAAAATTATTAGGCTTCAAAATACCCCTTCAAGTTTTTATGGCTAATTTTAAACCCAATTAATTAACTGTTGCACTTATGACTTGAATCTGCCAATAATTAACTAATGTTTTAACTGTTTTCAGTGGGTTATTTTCATTTATCTTCGCTTAATGACAGAGAAAATACTCATTCTTGATTTTGGAAGTCAATTTACACAACTAATTGCTCGTAGTGTAAGAGAAGCAAATGTTTATTGCGAAATAATTCCTTACAACCAATCTTTTATTATTGATGATACTTTAAAGGGTATTATTTTAAGTGGTAGCCCTTTTA
>Ga0116193_1001105_pt1 | contig 23294 bp, 11 predicted proteins | sample AD_UKC115_MetaG_FD_89892 | JGI IMG/M metagenome (GOLD analysis project Ga0116193, IMG submission 89892) | Active sludge microbial communities of municipal wastewater-treating anaerobic digesters from Hong Kong - AD_UKC115_MetaG | ecosystem: Engineered > Bioreactor > Anaerobic > Digestate... | reverse complement strand
TGGAGCGTCGATGAGATTTCCTGCGAAGCGAACCAATGTTCGATCACCACCGATACATTCCTGCCCGGCGGAAATTATGTCTGGCGTGTTCGCGGATATAGCGATAACTCCGCCAGCAACTGGTCAAATGAGCTTGGATTTTATGTTTATTGCACAACTTGCGGTTACAGTACCGGTTCCACAGGAACCTCCGCTTACACCAATCCGGTATCTCCAACAGTATCTGCTTTTCAGACCAATACAGTACCGACTCCGGTCAGCCCTACTGGTACGATATCAGACCTGATTCCTGTTTTCCAATGGCGGACGTTGACCGGCGCGAATTTCTATTGGATCACGCTGTATGATGCCAGTGGAAAAGTGCTCTACAACAATACGAGCGACAGCTCGATCTGCAATTATGAAACCTGCACGTTTTCTCCCGGATTTTCGCTGCCGGCAGCCGGGAATTATTCCTGGCAGGTAGCCGGTGGAACAAACACAGGTGTAACCTGGGGATCTGCCAGTACGACGTTTACGCTGGTAGATGCTCCTAAGGCGATTTCCTTTATCCGTCCTGTCGATGGCGGTGTGATCGGGACAAGCGGTTCTTCCATTCTATGGACCGATGCCGGATCGTTGGTTGAAAATTTTACAGTTGTCATCTATGACAGCAGCAATCAGGTTTTGCTGAATACAACGATGGATCGGGGAACGTTGTGGTGTGACGGCACACAATGTACGCTGGAATTTACTTCCATCCCCGCCGGAGCGTATCGAATTGAGGTGACTCCGAATTCCACCTATGGAGCACAGGCTGCATCGGCTTCTTTAAACTTCACAGTGTCCGATGTTTCACAGACGATTGAAATCATCTATCCGAAAGACAATTCGGCAGTTCAGCCAAGACCGCTTTTCCGATGGAAAATCCCGCAGTCCCCTGAGGAGACTATAACGTTTGTTATCCAGGTGACCGGTTCAGATGGCAATACAGCGCAGATTGGTCCGATCTCTTGCGGCAAATCCGGGCTGACTTGCACCGAGAATGAAGCCTTTTTCATTCCTTCTGATTCTTTGCCCTCCGGATCTTATTCCTGGACTGTGCATAGTCCTGAGCTCAATGCTTCCAGCGAACCGGCTTTGATCACGGTCGAGTAGGATATTTTATTCGCAGAACATAGACCAAAATTAGACGCAGCTGATATAAAAGAAAGACTCATTCATTCCGGGTTTCTTGAGAAAGGGACAGCGGAAGATGAGTCTTTTTTATTTCTGATGTCAATGGAATTTTATACATCAGTTATCCATTCTTATCCTGTTTGAGGAATTATTTTCTATTGTATAAACAACTGGAAAATCGGATAATGAAGTTAACATGAACTTTCTAAACCGGATGATAAACCATTTATAAGGAGGAACAAAACCTTTTTCCTGCCAACCCGGAATGGAATATTAATCCGAAATACGGAGAGGATTATGTGTAGATGTGATGTTTTTGCCCTTCGCGCAAAAACATCACATTTACAAGATTTCTTTCTTTATTCAAAAAGAAAGTTCAAATCTTAAGTTGCTTGGTATGGAAAAAGACAGTCAGAAAGAAATGTAACAGCAAATTGGATTTCAAGATTGGAGGGTTTATGAAAAATAAATTTCGATCAGGTCTGTTTTTACTGATCATTCTCATGTTTCTTTTTGCTGATAATGGAATTATCAGTCAAGCACGCGACAACTTGACGATCAAGATTCCCAATCAGCTTTTTTTGGCGAAGACTGCCACCCCAACGCCGACGCCAAAATTCAATATCGTGGAAATGATACCGATCCAACCGATAGTGCCGATCGCAACGGCTCCACCTCCTCCGCCGCCTCCGCCGGAACCGGAGCCAGTCTGGCAAGTGAAGCCGTTTGAACCGGTATTTCCGATTGCAACAGCGGTTCCAACCTGGAATATCGGATTAATTGAGGATTTGCCGTTTTACGAGATCCCTACGCCGATCCCGGAATGGGAAATCGGTGTTCTGGAGGATTTACCGTTTTACGAGATCCCTACGCTGCCCCTGGGTGGAGAGGATGCTGTTCTGGAGTCTATCACTCCGATATCACCGAACGCAGGCTTTTCCAGTTCTCCCGGCGTGATCAACTTTGTGTGGGGATATGCGGTCAGCGAAAGTACTGATGAGGAACCCATTTTTTCATTCAAGGAGAATGGCTATTGGCTGATGCAGACTTATTCCTGTTCCGAAGGACTTTGTCAATATCAAAGGACGTTATCTCCTGGAAATTACACCTGGCAGATTTTCGGAAGTTTAGGAGGAGTAGATCTTAATACCGATCCGATCTCATTTACAATTCTGTCAGCAGATACAGCTCCATCGATACCGGTACTGGAAAGTCCGAGTGGAGAGCATCCGACAAGATCCTTAAGTTTTACCTGGCAGCCATCATCCGCCGCTGAGTCTTATAAGGTGGTGTGGACGTTGGAAGCGGGCGGAAGCGGTGAGCTGAACCTGTCGGCTTCCGATGCCAGTTGTTTGGGCGGTCATTGCACGATTGCGACAACGCTGCCTTCCGAAGGGAAATATTCCTGGTATGTGATCGCAACCAATGCGATTGGTTCAACGAACTCGTCTCCGATGGAATTCCAGGTGAATCCGAACATCAACACGCCGGAAGGATACCTGCCGAATGGTCAACTGGATGATCCGGCACAGATCCGCTTTGAGTTTTCCAACGTCGAAGACGAGGTATATGAATATCGCATCCGTGTCAATGATTCTTCATCCGGTGAAGTGATGATGGATCGCTCCTGGAATGTGGAAGGTTTCACCTGCGATGCAGAACGTTGTGCCATCTCGGTGGATTTGAAACTGCCGACCGGCAATTACTACTGGTCGGTTCGCGGCTACAGCGAGACATCCGTCAGCCACTGGTCGAATCCGCTGCAATTCTCGATTATCTGTTCGACTTGCGCGAGCGGATGGCAGCCGCCAACCTATGCCAATACCTATCCGACACCGACATACCCTGTCGGAGCGATTCAGACTGATATTCCGACATTTATCTGGCGCGCAATAACGGGTGCCGGAGCCTATTGGCTGACTGCCTACGATGCAAACGGAATCGTACTGCTGGATGTTCCGGTAAACAAAGCAAACTGCAACTATGATTATTGCTACTTTGCGCCGGGATTCAAGTTCCCCGGAAACGGGTTGTATTCGTGGAAGGTATCCGGCGGAACAACAGCCGGAGTTCTGTGGGGATCTGCCAGCGCCAACTTCTCGATCGTCTTGCCGGCTGAAGCGATCCGATTTATTAAGCCCGAAAACGGTGGATCGATTCCGAAGACAGCACCAGAAATCCAATGGACAGATCCGGGATCAGCAGTTCTGTCTTTTACGATCAAGTTGTGGGGATCACAGCAGGAGGTTCTGCTGGACACGAGCAAGCCGCGGGACGCATCCTGGTGCGATGGCGCTGCCTGTACGCTTCGATTCACAGTGATTCCGGAAGCATTGAATTACCAGATTGAAGTAACGCCATTATCCGGGCAGGGTGTACCTGGGCAAGCTGCGCGTCTGGTATTCAGTGTCGGTGAAAGCTCTCAGATACTGACCCTCAGTCCGATGGAAGGTGAGACGGTACCCACCCGGCCGCTTTTCCGCTGGAAAGTACCGGATGGAGGAGGCACGCCCTCGGTGAATCTGATTTATTACAAGATTCGATTGACTCGATCCGATGGGCAGGAAGTGGTTTTTGGTCCGTTGATCTGTGGTGAAAGCGGAGTGAATTGTACAGGCGGTGAGGCGTATTATATTCCGACCGAAACGATCAATCCGGGAGTCTATAGCTGGAAACTTGAAATACCGCAGCAGAATCTCGTGTCCGAACCGGTCTCCATCGTCGTTCAATAAGGTATTGATTCGCACTGGCATGGTTCCGATTAGTGTTCGGGGAACTGCGATTCGAAAAATTTATTGATCTGTCATTGCGAGGAGGGCGTTCAGCCCGACGAAGCAATCTCTTTTCGGATGGCGCTCTGCCCTACATGTGGCGGGGAGATTGCCACGCCACTTCAGGGCTCGCAATGACAGGTTCCTTATAGCAATTCCTATGAAAATAGAATTTAATTTTCATTATCGGATGTGTAATTTCTTTCATCTGCAATTCGAAATATAGATTTGTTATTCGAATCAATCGGAAAAAACTTGTTGTAGTGATGTTTTGCGCTTCACGCAAAAACTTTACAAAAATAAAGAATCCTCCCCATATTTCGAATTGCTGATTTGTGGATTAATTCAGTAGAAAATCGGATAAAATGAGATTATGCTTTCCTTATAATAGAAAAGCATAATCTCATTCAATGAATTGTTCTTATTCCGGTATCCTGCGGCAGTAGTTTAAAAATCATCCATTTCTCGATTCTATCGAAAAAACTTGTGCAGCGTTGTAGTTGCGATCCTCTTAAGAACAACAATGAATTCTTTTTATTTTTTGAATTACTGTGGAAAAAGATCCGCAGCATGATTTGCAGTAAAATGAGAGCGATGTAAAAAAATCCTGAGAATTAGGACAGGTTCGATGGAAGAAAAAGAAAAACAAGCTGAACATAACGATTCGAATTCCATCCATCCGATTGATAAAACAGAATTACCTGAAGATGATGCACCGGTGGTGATCCCGTCTGCTCACCGGATTAAGTTGCTGCGTCGTAAAAATAGAAAAGAAAAAAAAGGTATTGGCTGGATGTTATTCTATGGGATTACTATTGGGCTGATCTCAGCTTCAATTATTTGGTATGCTTTTTATAATCATACCCAAAAACAAATTGGAATGATGCAGATGAAACAAACTGCGGAAAGTGGGATTCATAACCGTCAAATTGCCGCTTTAGAAGAAACGATTACTGGTTTGGATTCTTATTCCTCAGATTTGAAAGATCGGGCAGAGACACTGCAGCATGAGTGGACGCGTTCTGAGAAAGAATTGCTCCTTTTAGCGAAATGGATTACTCCTTCTGCAACGCCGCGTCCGACTGAAACAATCCAGCCAACTCAAACACCTTTAATATTATGGACAATTCCCCCATTAACTGACTCCGAACCGAACGCTGCAGGCAATCAAGCGGAAGCCAGTGAAATTCCAGTAACATCCGGGATGGTTAAAATTCCTGCGGGAAATTTCATGATGGGATCCGATGCTGCAGATGCGCATGCTGATGAAAAACCGCTGCATGAAGTCTGGTTACATGATTTTTGGATTGATAAGACACCAGTGACCAATCAAGCTTATCAACGATGTGTTGATTCCGGTAGTTGTTCAGAGCCGGCGGATCAGAGCAGTAAAAGCCGTTCAGATTATTTTCAAAATCCAGCTTATGCAAATTATCCGGTGGTCAATGTCGACTGGAATCAGGCAAATGCTTTCTGCAATTGGAAGGGGAAACGCCTTCCTACAGAAGCAGAGTGGGAAAAAGCTGCAAAAGGAAATGATGATCGAATCTATCCTTGGGGGAACATTTCACCGGATGAGTATCGTGTTAATTTTGATAACCAAATTGGTGATACGGTTGAGGTTGGAAAATATCTGGCTGGAAAAAGTCCTTATGGTGTATTGGATATGGCTGGAAACGTCTGGGAATGGGTTTCTGATTGGTATTCAGCAACCTATTATCAGGATATCGGTACTGCATTGATTTCCAATCCGAAGGGACCGGAAAATGGAGATTACCGAGTTCTTCGCGGTGGATCCTTTGGCAGCAGAGACTGGTATTTGCGAGTCTCTGTTCGATCCGGTAATTCTGCGACATCCATCTCAAACAGCCGCGGTTTCCGCTGTGCCTTTTCGGAGGAAAAGTAAGATTACATTGCCCTTCATAAAAGAGTAACATCGGCAATATTTCGATATTATGACTGACCTGAAAATAAGACAAGGATTCCCGCCACTATTCGTATTTGCCTGTTTAAAAATACGAATTCGATAATGAAGTAACGGAGTATGTAATGAAAGGCAGCAAAAAAATTATCGATGAGATCGTGGAACGCTATGCTTCAGATCCGGGCGGATTGATTCCGGCATTATTGAAGATCCATGAAACATTTGGCAGCATCCCTGAGGAAGCGTATCCTGTCCTGTCACAAAAATTTTCTGCTACCCGGCTTCAAATTTTGAAGATACTTAATTTCTATGACGACTTCACTTCGGATCCCAGGAAGAAAAATGTCATTCGCATTTGTGATGGCTTTGCTTGCACCGATAAAGGCGGTCATTATTTAATGGAAAAAATGAAACTGATTATTGAAACCAGAAAAAAAATGAGCGTTGGGCAGGAAATATATTCTGTCGAATCGATTCCCTGCCAGGGTTTATGCGGATTCGGACCGATTATGATTGTTAACAACCAGGTTTACATCGCTGTAACCGCCGAAAAAGCGGATAAAATTTTGTCAGAATTTTTTATTGAACCAACTTTACCGAAAAGCAGCAATATTAAATATGGGAAGAATTACTTGTAGTTGTGTTGGTTTTACGCGAAGCGTAAAACCAACACAACTACAATCTTTCTCTATTTATTTGGAAAGATTGTCCATATTTCGAATCGCTGACCGAAAAGCCTGGGATTTATCCCCGACAAAAAAAGATGAAAAGGACAGGCGTAAGTCCTTAGCCAATCAACGACTGAAAAGAAATAAAAAAAATGAATGATCAAGAGCAATCGTCTGATTTATTAAACCAATTGACGCGTCAAATGTATCAGGATCATGATCCTGCAAAACCGACGGTCACGATATGTTTATTCGAAAATGGAGAGGGGCTTGAAGAAGTAAATCTTCTAAAAGCTTTTGAAAAAGCTGTCAAGAAACGGAGAGTTAAAATCAACGTGGATATGATGGAGACTCCCATCAGTGGCATTTCGGAATTCAGTCCTGTGGTAATTCTTTCTCCAACGAATCAATCGTTTACGCAGGTTCATTTGGATGCAGTCGATACGATTATCGATCGTTTTGTGGCAGATCTAAAAAAAACCGGATTGTTTTTTGCGGATCCTCTTTCTGCTGCAGAAGACGAAACGAAATCTACGAGCCATACGCAATTATCAGATTCTCAAAAAAACACAATCGGCGGCGCTTTAATGGGTGCTTTCATTCTGGGTGTTCGCAAGATTAAGGAGAAATCCAAAAATAAAAAAAAGTCCAAAAAGAAAGCGGATGTTTTACAGAGCGAATCGTCTGTCTTCATTGAGCCGCAGGATCCATCTCATCTGCCGGTGGATTCTGTTCAACCATCTGCTGTTCCGATTTCCGATAAACAGGCTGTTGCTGCTGATCAGGAAGAGAAAATTGCGGCTGATCAACAAGCTGAAAAAAGCGCTGATTCAAGTTCAGATTATATTCGGATGCACTCCTTTTCATTTGATGCCGAGCACGATTCTTTGATGCGAACGGATGACGGTCTTGAAACGCGAATGACTGTTTGTCCGGATTTGCTGCCAATTCTGATCCCCGGTTCCCTGAAGATCAGACCTCCTCATGAGCTCGATCAACTGGGATTGGATCGAATTTCTGAATTTGAAACGGGGACAGCGGCAGCATTTAAAAACGAGAAAGTTACCCCCAGTTTTTCTTCAAAAGATGATCCTAAAACCATTACTGAAAGAAGGCCAGCTAATGCCTATGAGGCGGAATATTTAACCGTTTCCCATCTTTTTTTGGACTCTGCAATCTCAGATCAAGGGGCAACTGAAATTTCATCTGAATCCAAAACGGATGACACTATACAAAAAGAAGATACGTTAACCATAAAACGTGAGAACAATACCGGTTTTTCTTCGCTTGAAGAATGGTTTCCAAATCTTAAAACGGAAGATCATCTTCCTTGCATCTCGATCTGTTCAGGTGATGGTTGCAGCATTCAGAATGGACAGAAAGTTTTTGAAGAATTTCATCGTGTCCTGACTTCTATGCATATGGAGACCAATGTGAGGCTCAAGCAGGTCGGCTGCAGCGGTTTCTGCGGACAAGGACCGCTGGTCATGCTGCTGCCTTCCAGAATCCTGTATGTTAAAGTCAGACCGGCTGATGTTCAGCAAATCATTGAAGAAACACTGCTCAAGGGAAATTTAATCCGTTCTCTGTTATATCGGAATCCGGAAAATCAGAAGCTAATTCCTCTTGAAAGAGAAATCCCCTTTTTTCAATATCAAACCCGCGTCTTGACCGAATCTGTGATGGATTTGGATCCGGAATCTTTGGAGGATTACATCCGGCATGGTGGCTATCAGGCATTGGCGAATGTCCTATCTTCTGATCCAAACCAGGTGATTGAGGAAATCAAAAAATCCAATTTACGTGGAAGAGGCGGCGCCGGCTTTCCAACCTGGAAAAAGCTGGATATTTGCCGATCCACGGCAAGTGAAACAAAATATGTGATTGTAAATGGTGATGCGGGCGATCCTGGCTCGATGGAAGACCAGGCATTGATGAGTTCCAATCCACATTTGATTCTGGAAGGTTTGATCATCGGCGCCTATGCAGTTCAGGCTTCCAAAGGATATATTTATATCCGAAACCAATATTCGAGTGCGGTGAAAAGGATGGAGAACGCTGTTAAAGAAGCGGCCGAGAACGGACTGATTGGAAACAATATTTTAAACAGCGGCTTTCATTTTCAAGTTGTTATTCAATTGGCTGCAAGCGCATATATAACCGGCGAAGAAATGAATCTGATTCATTCTATTGAAGGATTTGTTGGTGAACCGCGAAAGAAACCTCCTTACCCAGCTGTTTCCGGTTTGTGGGGAAAGCCAACGGTTATCTGTAATGTCAAGACATGGGGCAGTATTCCTCCCATACTGAATCATGGCGGAGAATGGTTTTCCAGGATGGGAACAGCACAAAGCGGGGGTACAACGCTGGTTTCTCTGACCGGTGCTGTCCGTCATAGCGGTTATGCAGAAATTCAGCTTGGAACATCCTTGAAAACACTGGTTGAAAAAATCGGCAGTGTTCCAGCGGGTCATCCGATCAAGGCAGTGCAAATTGGTGCTCCCTTTGGGGCGATCCTCCCCGCAGATCATCTGAATACCCCCTTTGATTTCATATCGCTTGAAGGTGGCAGATCATTTCTGGGTTCCGTAATTCACAGTTTTCCGGAAAACACCTGTATTGTTCAGGAAGTGCAAAAACGATTAAAGTTCGCAGAAAAAGAATCCTGTGGACGTTGCACAGCCTGTCTGGCAGGTATTCCGCAGATGATCGGCTTGATGGATTTGTTAATTCATAATAAGGCTGACAAACTGACACTGGTCCGTTTAAAAGAAATTGCCATCCAGATGCAAAATGCGGCAAAATGTAATTTCGGAAAAAATGTGCCCATCATGGTTTTATCGTCGTTGAATTCATTTTATGCAGAGTATGAGGCGCACTGCACGGGTGAATGCCCCGGCGGACAATGCCCTACATTAACAGTTTATTCAATTGATATCAATTCATGCAGCGCGTGCGGTCGCTGCCAATCGGTATGCCCGACAGAAGCAATTTCCGGATCCGATCATGACGCAAGGAATATCGATGCAACGCTCTGTGTTGCGTGCGGATTATGTTTTCGCGTTTGTGATGATCATGCAATCCACAATTCGAAATATGGGGAGGGTTCTTTATCGTAGTGATGGCTTTGTGTTTTGCTTACAACCATTGCAACAGCAAATACTTAATGATTGATTCGAATAGCAAGTCTATTTTTGAAATTACTGTTATGCAATTCGTTTTCTATCAATGATTCCAAAAATAGCGTAGCCTTTCAAGTCAATCACGGAACGCCTCTCACATTTCGAATTACCGGTTATAAAAAAGTGAGTAATGATGGTAGAAATTACGATTAATCATCAGAAAATTCAGGCAGAAGAAGCGACAACGATTTTAGAAGTGGCAAGAGATCATGGATTTAAAATTCCGACATTTTGCCATATCCATCAAATCGCTCCTTCCGGCTCATGCCGCATGTGTCTTGTATCCGTGATATTCGCTGATGGGACGAGAAAAATCGTCTCTTCATGTGATACGAATATTGAAGAAGGCATGGTAATTTTTACAGATTCCATCGAAGCTATTGATGCACGCGCTGAGATGGCCAATTTATTGCTTTCTCTTTGTCCCACACATCCGGAAGTTCAGAAGATTGCAGCACATTATGGTATCCAAAAGCCATCATTCGTGATTAACACGCCAAAAACAAATTGTATTTCCTGTGGAAATTGTGTTCAGATTTGCCAAACAAAAGGGCGAAAAGTGATTGATTTTTATGGCAAAGGGAACCAGCGGTTTGTCTCGACAAAGAATGGGAAACCTTCCCGTGAATGTGATTCCTGTAATCAATGCATCCACTATTGTCCAACCGGAGCAGTTACAGAAAGTCTTGGATTGAACATCGGGCAGCGGATTAAGAAAAAGAATCACAATCAGGTGTTGAATCGCCGTTTTGCCAACAAATTGTTTTTGTCCCTGTTCCTGATTTTGATGTTGATGTCAGCAGCAGGAATATCACTCAGTTTTATACCCAATCAGTTATTTTCTCTTGCTGATCCATTTCAGGCTATCATGACTGCCATTGCCGGTCGTAAAGTATTAATCCAATATTGGCCTGCGTTGGTTGTCTTGATTATGACTGTGTTCTTAGGCCGGTTCTGGTGCGGATGGATTTGCCCGACAGGTACGCTCCTTCAATCCTACGGAAAGAACGATCGAAGAATACGAGCTCAAAATTTTCGCCGCTTTAAATGGATTTTTCTGATTGTTTTTTTCGTTTTTGCAATATTTGGCAGTCTCGCTTTTCTATGGTTGGATCCAATATCGATGGCAATACAACCGATACTTTTGCTTTTTAAACCGGCATCCGAATATCTTGATCAAGGATTCTTAAAAACATTTCGATTTGTCGGTGTGTATTGGTGGCTGACTGCTTTACCAATGCTATTCGCACTGATCTTGAATTTTATAGAGAAAAGATTTTGGTGCCGGTATATTTGTCCGCTTGGTGGATTGCTTGGGCTTTTATCCAAATTCTCTCTAAATAAACGTCATGTGAATCAGAATGCTTGTTCCCGATGTGATCAGTGCTCAAAAATTTGCCCGACAGGAGCCATCGATGCCGATAAAGATTATCGAACGGATCCTGCAGAGTGTATCCTTTGCATGGATTGTGCTGATGTTTGTCCGAAGTTTGCAATCGACTTTACCGATGAGAAAGTTTTCCAATTTCACAACGAATTTGATCCGGGAAGACGTGAATTTGTTGGAACGGTACTTTTGGGTTCTGCCGCTGCAGGGTTAATGACGTTGAAAGACAAAGCGCTGATCCCAGAGTCAAATAATGTATTACGACCGCCTGGAAGTGTGCGCCCGAATGAGATGAAGCCGGGGACCTTTTTGGCGTTATGTGTGCGTTGTGGGCAATGCGTTCTGGCTTGTCCGCAAAACATCATAAAACCTTCCATTCTTGAAAGCGGATGGGAAGGAGTCAATACGCCGGTGATTCATTTTGCGGGAAGTTTTTGCGATCCTTCTTGTAATGCGTGCGGTACGGTATGCCCCAGTGGTGCGATTTTACCATTCACAAAACTCGAAAAAACAAAATATCCAATCGGTCTGGCTCAGGTAAATTATTCTGCATGTATACGCTGCAATTTATGCGTAGCTGCATGCCCTGAACATGCTTTTACAGAAGTAACCGTAATTGGCAGAGAAGGATTATTTCCGCAGGTGGATGTGCAAAAATGCAGCGGCTGCGGAAAATGTCTGGCCGTTTGTCCTTATTACTCCGATGGTGCTATTGAAATTTATCCAGCAGGACAACGAACGAAATTTCAGAATTTTCCTGGATAAATCTTTTTCATTTTGAAAACCGGACATGTAATAAGTCAGATTCCAGAGATTCCGAATATCGGAAGGATTTATTGCTGTTTTGTCGCTTTTGCGCTTACTGCCAAAGATTTTTATAAGAATCATTCATGGATTAATCTGTCGTTACGATCATAGAGAAGCAATCTCTTTCCTGTTGGCGCTCTGTCCTACATGTGGAGAGGGGATTGCCCCGCTCATACAGGGCTCGCAATGACAGGTTCCATCTGGGAATTCCTACGAAAATAGAATTCTATTTTCGTAGGAATTGCTGAATAAATCCAGATAATTTATTGATTTACTTCATGTTTGAATTTACCGGGTTCTATTTCAGATTTTCGACCTTTGCATGAACCTGTTCTGCTGTTTTGGTAAGAATTTCATCAAACTGTTTTGCTGCATTCAATGAAGGAAATTCAATGCGAACATTGATGACAACTGCGGAACTGCCGGATTTGGATGAAGAATCCTTTTTATCCGGTGTTGTTTTCGCGCTGTTTTCGTCTTCTTCTCCTGAAGCATCGTGAAGGAGCAAGTAAAAATTGGTCATCCTTTTTGCAGTTGTATCGGATGCGTCAGCATTTTTCTTAAACCATGCGGTAATTTTGTTTTGTGCTGTCTTGGTAGCTGTCTCCATATCCAGCAATGATTCCGGATATACAGCGTTAAGAATTTTCGCACATACACGGGAATAACTGGTGTCGCTGGACAATGCCTTCGCGCGATCCGTTGTTTTCCCGGAAGCATTGATGATCCCTGTTATCTGCAGATCTGGGAGGATGCTTTTTTCTGCAGCAGTAGTAGTGATATCCAGAACATCGGCAATCCATTTTTTTGTAATTGTTTCCGGTACATTCTTCTTAAATCGATCGCGAATGGCAGACCAGTTTGATGCTGTCAGTGTCGGATAAGCAGCATTTTTCTTACCTTGCGATATGTTATCGGTAACCTTTTCGATCAGATTTTGAATATCAGGTCCATTCCCGGAAATCAAAGATTCAGCGATGTCTGAAATTAAGTCGCCTTTTGTTTTTTCGGCCATAGTGTACTTCCTTTCTGAATTGTCTGTTTGAGAAAAAATCGCTTATTTGACGATTTCATCAGTTATTTGATTTGCAGACTTGCTATTCGAATTGAGATTAAATCTTATTGATGTGATTTTTTTATGTAAAGCGCAAAAACATCACTTCAATAAAAAATCCTCCCCATGTTTGGAATTGCTGCGATTTCATTAAAAATATTGACAGGGAACAATATTGCTGTATAGTAGGAATGGTTTGGGCTCATTCCATGTCAGTCGGCGAATCGGTCTTATTCGATTCAATACGATAATCGATTTCTCGAATTGCTGGCATTTTGCTTTCTAAGCAAGAAGAAACTAAATTATTTATAAAATAATGATCTTAAATTGTCAATATGATGCAATATCTCGCAATAAAACAAAATATAGGAAGGTTTATTGATTGTTGTGCATTTTTTGTACTTCGACCAAAACAACACAACAACAACGAATCTTTCCGGTCTTTCGAATTGCTGAATCACTACCGTCATTTGAATTGTATCTGACTTTTGTCTTGATTATTCGGGAGTTTCGGCGTTACCTATTTGATGATTTTCTTCGTATAGAAATAAAAATAGATATAAAATAGAAATGGGATTTTCCTTCCTGCAATTGCAATAAATTGATTGATCAGCAAAACCAATGACATTTTAACATTATTAATACATTGTGAAACTAAGAAAGCCGCGATATGAAAATTTGCAGCAAGAAACTTATTTTGGTATTTGTAATTTGTCTTGATTTTTCTCTCAGTTTGTTATTCGTGACTTTTGTATCGGCTCCTCGGCAGGTGAAGGTCGGTTATTTTTTAATGAATCAGTTTCAGGAACTGGATCAATCCGGACTTTATCACGGTTATAGTTTTGATTATCTGCAAAAGATTCGGCAGTATGCTGAGTGGGATATTACTTTTGTGCAATGTGAATATCAAGAGTGCCTTCGCCTTCTGGCTGATGGAGAAATTGATCTCATAAATTATGTCGAAAAAAATCAAAAAACAGAAAACAATTTTTTATTCTCTCTCAGAGCATCAGGAACTGAATATGCCGCGATTTCGGTCTTAGAAGAGAATTTTCGTAAATATCCGGCAAATCTAAAAATACCTTCGGGATTTCGATTGGGTGTACTTAGCGGTTCAAAATTTACAGATGCTATTGAAGACAACCTGACTGAATTTGAACAAACTCCCGAACTGTTGGAATACCCACAAGAAAAGCTGTATTCTGCTTTGGAAAGCGGAGAAATTGATGGTATTCTTTCCTCCTCAATAACAGTATTCCCCGGTACTAAAGTAATATCCCGTTTTTCATTGCGGCCATTTTATTTTGTTGTAAGAAATGGAAATGACCGGCTTTTGAAAGAATTAAATCGTGCGATGAATTTGATCAGTTTGCATGAGCCCTTATTCGTAAATCGTTTATATGAGAAATATTATGCTTATGCAGACAGCGAAGTCTTATATCTCACGAAAGAGGAAGCGGATTTTCTGTCCGATAAGAAGACATTCCGTGTGATTATCGCTCCGGATGGAGACCCGGTCTCCTATTATTTAAATGGTTCTTATCATGGAATTATTGCTGACTTTTTGAACAAAACTGCCAGGGATCTGAATGTGGAGATTGAACCTGTTGAGGCAGCATCGTTTGAAGAAGCGCTGGATAAGATCCGAAATGGTGAAGCAGACATCCTCGGAGATTTTTTGATAGACGAAGGGTTTGCTGAGAAAAACAATCTACAATTATCGCCAGCATTTCTTGAAAGTCAGGTTGTTGCTGTTTATAAAAAAGGAAATGATGTATCTGTAAAGAATCCTGTAAAAATTGCAGAACCGAATAACTATCAACCGCTATCATCGTCATTACGTGCGATTTATTCCAAATCAGAGGTAACTTATTATGAAAGCGACGCGGCTTGTCTGGATGCAGTAAACACAGGTGGACAAGATATCAGTTTTATCAATATTTGGGCGGCACAAAAAAATTTAGGGAAGATGAAATATCACGATTTAGTGATTGATCCCAATCAGGGATTCACCCTGCAATATTCATATGCTGTCAGTCGAAACGCTGATCCACGATTGGTCCAAATTCTGAGAAAGGCAATCAATTCAATCAGTTCTTTTCAACGGTTTTCTATCATCAATCAGAATGTGTTTATTACACCGCAGAAAGTTCGATTGATTGATTTCATCAACACACAGCCAGCTTATGCTTTCTTTATTTTTCTTGTATTTCCTATACTTTTTTTGTATTTGCTTGCTTATCGGATCGATTCGCATCAGAAAGATAAAAAACAGATATTTAACCTGGCGTTTGTCGATGATATGACACAATTAAAAAATCTTCACTGGATGGAGAAAAATGCGGGAAGAATCATCGAGGAAAATCGATCGAAGAAATTCGCTTTCATCTCATTCGATTTGGACCGTTTTGACATCATTAATGAATATTATGGAAGAAAAACCGGTGATCAGATTATTCAATATATGGCGGATACGCTGATGTCGATTGACGTCCCCGGTATGATCTGTACAAGAGTAAAAGCAGATCATTTCCTTTGTCTGGTACCTTATGAATCCAGAGAAATTCTTGAAAAGAAAATTAGTGATATTAAGTCAAAGAAGAATTCATACAGTGGGAATGATACCGTAATAAAATTTGGGATTCATGTTGGTGTTTATATTCTTTCAGATTCCGATCAGGATATCACAGCATGCATCGACAATGCTGAAACCGCACGCAGAGAAGCCAGAAATGTATCATCGGGTATTGTTTTCTTTGATGATTATTTAAAAGATAAGCTTCGAGTATATAAACATATTGAAGAGATGCAAGAAAGCGCACTGGAAAATCATGAATTTGAAGTATATTATCAGCCAAAATATAATATGGAAGAAAATTCAATTATCGGCGCAGAAGCGCTGATTCGTTGGAATGATCCGGTCCATGGGATCAGAATGCCATCAGATTTTATTCCGATCTTTGAAAAAAATGGCTTTATCATCCAAATCGATTTTTTTGTTCTGGAAGAAGTCTGTAAATTCCTTCGTTCAAGGATAGATGCAGGTGAAAAAGTCGTTCCAATTTCAGTTAATCAGTCGCGTATTCATCTTTCTGAAAAACACTATGTCCAGCGGCTGGGAGAGATCATCAGAAAATATTCAATTCCGGATGGCCTGATTGAATTAGAATTAACCGAAACAGCAATCTCTGAGATTGACGATGTGGAAAATATCCTGAATCAGGCAAAAGCTTTGAATTATCGAATTTCAATCGACGATTTTGGAACCGGATATTCGTCTTTAACTATGCTGAATCGGGTTCCTCTGGATGCCATTAAAATTGACCGGAATTTTTTGATAGAGTCGAATAACTCCAAAAAGACTCGTGAAATTATTCGTCTGGTTGTCGAGATGGCTCATGCTTTGGGCATCCAGGTCGTTTGTGAGGGCGTTGAAAAACAGGATCAGGCTGATTTCTTGATGAGTATCGGCTGCAGATTTGGACAAGGGTTCCTTTTCTCGAAACCAATCCCGATTAATGATTTTATGCGAATTTTATGATTTTTTTTGTAATGTAGTTATTTAAAGAATAGGAAAAATTATATGATATGGTGTTGTTTTCCTGTTTGGCGCAAAAACAACACAACATCAAATCTTGTCTTTTTTTAATAAAGATTTTACAAATTCTGATTTGCAGCAAGTGATCGGTATGCGAAAAGCACATAAATTTGGAACAATTCCAAAAATAAATAGATGAGAGGATGATTTTGATAAATAAGGATGTAAGACAAGAACTGCTCGATCAATATCCGATTCTTTTGTTTGATCTTGCCTGTAACCATGAGAGAAACCTGACGATCCTGCATATGAATTCATATTTTTATGAATTGCTTGGAATTGATAAGGATTCTTTTCCCTTGGATGGGATTCTTGCGTTTCAAACCTTGCTTTATCCAGACGATTTTCAACGATTTACAGCGATCATTGAGAATGCCATTCAGGACGGATTATCTCACTTTGAAACTGAAATTCGCTGGATATGCTCTGATTCATCCATTTTATGGACGCGGATCCGGGGAAATATTGAATCCTGTCGTGAGAGATTTCGGATTCATTGTTGCGGTGAGAATATTAGCGTTCAAAAAGAAATGGAAAAAGAGGCATTTTTATCAGAAGAACGTTTTCGTATTGCGCTGACTACAACATCCATCGTTATTTTCGATTACGATCCGCGGACAAAGATCTACCAATCGCTCATAGAAGCGGATATTCTTTTAGGTCTTCCGCGAAATATGGATAATGTACCTGAATCGATTGTTAAGATGGGCATTATCCATCCGGATTCCGTTGAGGATTTCTATCGGGTTTTTCAAAAAATTTCGGAAGGCGCTCTTTTCTCATCGGCGATCATTCGGGCAAATCGAATCGGCATGGATATTTGGATCAGATTGTCTTTGACAAATATCCTTGATCATGACGGAGAATCCATTCGTATTATCGGTTTCGAATCGGATATCACCAGAGAGATGAATGCCAAGCTTGCATTTATCAGAGAAAATCAGTATCGATCTGCGCTTTTATCCAATGCATTGGCTGCGTATGAGATCAACTTTTCAAAAAATCGTATCTTGAAAATGGAAGGCGATTGGCTGGCCAGATTTCAGGGGCAGGTTTTTGAAAAATATTCCGATGCTGTGAATTTGATTGCCGAGACCGTGATTCATTCAGATGATCGCAAACAGTATCTGAAAACTTACGGATGGCAATCCGTGGTCGACGCTGTTCATCATGGATCGACAGAAATCAAACTGGAACACAGACGGCTCAATGCCGCCAATGAAATGATTTGGGCGCTTTCAGAATTATATTTATTTACGGATCAGACTCAAAATGAAGTATTGGGTTTTTTCTTTGTGATGGATATCCATCAGCAAAAGACCAGAGAGCTGGCTCTGAAAAGAAAAGCGGAACATGATTCTTTGACTGGACTATTAAATAAAGAACACACGGAACGGTTGCTCCAGAACTTCCTGACCGATCAGAGTTCTGATGAGAAACACGGATTGATGGTGATTGACCTGGATAATTTTAAAAGCGTTAATGATACTTTCGGCCACCAGAAAGGTGATATGGTTCTGGCAGAATTGGGCAGATTACTCTACGAAACCTTCCGATCGACTGATATAATCGGGCGCGTCGGCGGAGATGAATTCGTTGTGTTTTTGAAAAATGTCACATCGATGACGAAAACTGTGGATTTGGCCAGGAATCTATGCTCTTTGGTGACCAGTCAATTTAATACCTTTGATCAAAATTTTTCAATCAGCAGCAGTGTTGGTATTTCGGAATTTCCTGAAGACGGGAAAACCTATGAGGAGCTTTTCCGGAAAGCAGATATCGCATTATATGAAGCAAAGCGACATGGAAAAAACTGCGTTTTCCGTTATGATCCATCCATGGCAGGTTGCAATTGTCCCCCGAAAGGAATCTTATCCGAAAAATGAATTCGGACTGTTGTTCGAATTTATTGTTTTCTCCAACTGTTCTCATCAATCTGATTTTCAAAGGTTTTTTGGGAGATCGGCTTCGAATAGAAGTATCCTTGTGCGTAGAAACATCCTACCTGTTTCAAAAAATCGATATGCTTCTGCTTTTCAACCCCTTCACAAATTACTGTGACGTTGAGCATCTTTGCCATCTCAACGATTTTTTCAATAATTAAGCGTGTTCTTTCAGAATCTTCTGATTTTGTCAGGAAGTATTTATCAATTTTCAGAATATCCAGCGGAATGTCATTCAGCAGTGTCAGCGATGAGTATCCGGATCCAAAATCATCAATTGACGTCAAAAATCCAATTTGCTTCATCTGTTCCAAAATCACCTTTGCTGCAGCAGCATCTGAAAAGGCGGTTTCTGTAAGTTCCAGTTCAATCAATTTGGGTGGAATATTATATTTGCGCACCATATCGTGAAGCTGTTGAACATATTGGCTTTGCGTCAGATGAGCTCTGGACTGATTGATAGAAATCGGTACAACTTTTTGATTCGAATCCAACCTCTTTCGAATCATTTTACAGACTTCTTCCACAACAAAGAAATCCAGTTGAATAATAAAACCATTTTTTTCAAAGAGCGGGACAAACTGTGAAGGAACCATGAATCCCCTGTCCATGCTGCTCCAGCGAATGAGCGCTTCTGCGCCAATTAAGGTATCATTTCGGATATCAAATTTTGGTTGGTAATATACCTGAAATTCACCGTCTCTCAAGGCTCGATCCTGGATGTTTTCGATTGCTTTTTCTAAAGCGAGACGGTCTCTCATGTCATTATCATAGAAAACGATGGAAGTCGGATCCCCTTCCGCTTCGTGCCGAGCGGTATCCGCGTTATCAATGGAACTGGTAATGTCGGTTCCTCCATCCGGAATCATGTAGATGCCATAATTCATACTGATCAGGATATTTTTATCTTCCGATTGAAAATTGCTGTAATTCCTTTTTATCTGATCGATCCAATTGATCAGATCATCCCTGGTATTATAAGGTTTAAGGCAAAGAAAATTGTCATTTTTCGACCGAACAGCAATCACTCCATCGTTTTGATAAGATTTTAAACCTTCTGCGATATTTCGTATGATTGCATAACCGGTTTCTCTGCCATAACATTCATTGATGATATCAAATCGATTAATATCAAAAGAGATCATGGCGTATTGTGTATATCTGTCTGACAATAAAATGGAATGTGAATTTTTTTCCAACCAATAACGGTTCTTTAATCCAGTCAGTTCATCGCCATATGCGAGCGCTTCCATTCTTTTTTCAGAGTTTATTTTTGATTTTGAATAGAAAGCCAGGATACTGATAATTCCAAGGAAGATTACTCCGATCGATGCCAGGAAAGGCTTTGGATGATCATAGAATAAATCACTGATGGTTGTCGGTTTTGATTCAATCAGTGTGTTTTGTCGGATGATCGATTGAATCTGTTCGTTGCCGATATAACCGAGCTCCTTGTTTAAAATGATAGTAAATATTTTTTCCTGATTTTCATTAATGCCCATTGAAATATTAGCAGTAAAACTGTTGTTGAAATCAGATATTAATTTCTGATATTTTCTGTCCAATTTCAACCTTTGATAAAAATAACTGGAGACATAGGTGATATCCTGTTTCCCGTTATTGACTGCATCCAATGCTTCCTGCGAGGATTTATATGGAATGATAATACTTCGGGGATATAACTTATGAACTTCTCTGTTGCTAAAAATATACCCTTCAACAATTGCCAGGGATGGATTTGCGGGCAACGGTTCGTCCCGCGTAACCATACTGATCGGCATAGAGAGGTAAGGCGTTGTCAAATCGACATGATTTTCTTCCGCCCATGAATAATCATGGTCAATATCGAGGATGATGTCGGCTTCGCCATTTCGGATTTTTTGGAGCGATTCATTGTAAGAGGATGTCGGGATAAGATCGATCCTGATATCTAAATCCTTTGAGATCAATTTGATAATATCAGCAAAAATCCCTTTATATCCGTTCTTATCCTGCCATAAAAGCGGGAAGGTCTGCGGAGAGGATACAATCCTTATTGTACCTTTTTGCTCTAAAAAAGCTTTCTCTTCTTTCGTCAGGGAAAGAGCTGTTCTTTCTGAACCATAATATTTTTCGTATAGACGATATTCTATGCCGGGATTATTGGTTGTTATTTCCGATATTGCTTTATTAAGTTGTTGCAGCAGTTCGGTATTTCCTTTTTTTACAACAAAATAGAATGGTTTGGTGTTAAATTGAGCGATGATCTTTTCATTTTCTTTCTTCAAAAAATTGCTTTTAACGACACCGTCCACTTTCCCGGCTTGAAGCGCTTTTTCCATTACACTTGGATCGAAAAATAATACGGTTGAGATTTTTAGTTTATGTTCCTGACAAAAAGCAGAAAATTGGGCGTTATGATAATCACCGGAAAGAATGCCAACACGCATCCCATTAAAACTGTCATAATCATCGAGAGAATAAGACGTATTATCGCTTTTTACTGAAAGCGTTCCATAACTGGTTCCAATGCTCTGTGCTGAATAATCGAAAACCTCTGCCAATTCATCCGAGAATTGGACATTGGAAAGTAAATCGATATTTCCGTTTTTTAGATTCTGAATACAGGTATTTAAAGTTCCTCCAACATATTCATACGTCCATCCCGTATAGTTGGCTATCTCTTGAAGATAATCGTATCCGTAACCAGATCGGTTGCCATTTTTATCGAAATTGTGGTAGCCATCCAGGACGTAATATCCGACGCGGACCTTTTTGGATTCTTCCAGCGGCTTTGCCTGAATTGTAAAAAATGATGTCAGTAGGAACAGCACAGAAAATGAGAAAATGAAATAGCCGAAACTTCTTTTTATTGGATCATTCATTTGTATCACTCCTGTACCATGTTGTCCATACTATCATACTCGAGATGATCAGAAGAATAAACCTGTCAAATGACAGGAATTCGATGGATAAAACAACTCTTCGGGTTATTAAGATGCTGTTGTTATTAAGCTGAATCATTCCCATATTTCGAATGACTGTTATTTTCTTAACAGCTATTTGAAATATGGATTGATCTTTCAAATAAAGAATTTATTTCATATTACGGATCGCTGTTTTCTTAGACTTATGGAAAGGTTATAATGGAAACAGAATTTCAGACGAAGGATGAGAATATGGGAAAAATTGCAGCATTACTGCCAGCTTATAATGAAGAAAAACATCTCGGTGGTATTTTAGATGAATTAAAAAAGTACATTTCTGAAATTGTTGTTGTAGATGACGGATCAAAAGATCGTACGAAACAGATTGCAGAGGAAAAAGGCGTGACGGTCCTTTCGCGCGGATACAACATGGGTGTCGGCCAGACGATCAAGGATGGCTTAGCCTGGGCAATGGAGCAGGGATTTGATGCGGTGGTGATGCTGGATGCAGATGGGCAGCATTTACCTTCAGAGATTGACCGCTTGATTCAGGATTACCAGACGAATCATCATCATTTGGTAATCGGATACCGAGATTACCGAAGAATTCCATTGAGACGCAGAATCCCAAATATAATTGGGAAATTCTTATTATCCTGGGCGGTTGGAACAAATCTTCCGGACAATCAATCAGGATACCGTCTGGTTGACAAAGAATTTATTCCGATCATATTAAATTCCAATGAAAAAGGATTTAATTTTATGGTTGAGATGATTACATTCTGTATTGCCCAAGGATGGAAAATTGGCTGGGTACCCATCTCGACGATTTATTCGGATGAAAAAAGTCACCAGAAAGCCTGGTATCAAATTACCGGGTTTACGCGAATGTGTTTACAGGCTCGAAACACAATTCGGAGGGCAAAACAAAAATCCAGATGATTTTTTTCCATCCAATTCATTTATTCACTGCAATTCGAAATTCAGATTGATTTCTTTCTAAATCAATCGGAACAAAAAAATTTCTTCCCTGTATTTCGAATTTTCAGGCGGAATTCATGATTAATTACCAATCAGTTGCATTCCTGTTAAAATAAACTTAATAAAAATTTGCAGGATGAGTCTGAATCGAAATTGCCAGACATGCTTCTTTCTTCGAAAGATTAAAAGAGAAATGGATAAACACCTTATGAGCGATGAAACAAAGAATAAAGGAAATATCTTTATATCACACCGGGCTATTTCAACGATCGCTTACTATGCTGCGTTGGAATCTTACGGCCTTGTTGGTTTAGCTCCCAAGAATAAAGCTGCCGGATTAGCAAACGCTATTATTAAAGATCCAACATTAGGCGTGAGTATTCAATATGATGGAAAAACCGTTGCGATTGATTTGTACATCGTTGTCGAGTATGGTACCAGAATTACATCTGTGGCTTCCAGTGTTGCGGATAATGTCTCTTATCAAATTGAAAGTCAAACAGGGTTAACGGTTGAAAATGTCAATGTCCATGTTCGAGGACTGCGAGTCAGCAATCCTGATTAATCAGGGTACTATCTGAGCAACATGTCATAGGAGAAACATGGAGTTACAATCCAAAATAAATGCCATGCAAAATGGCGGCAAATTAACCGTGATGAGCGGGCAACAAATTAAATCGCTGATTGAAGCCGGAACTCTGTGGCTGAAAACGAATCAGCAGATTGTCAATGCATTGAATGTATTTCCGGTTCCGGATGGCGATACCGGGTCAAATATGTTGTTAACCATGCAAGCCGGCTGGAATGAAATAGCTTCTTCGCAGGAAGAAAATGCCGGAGTAATCTTGCGTTCTGTCGCTCAGGGAGCATTGATGGGTGCTCGTGGCAACAGCGGAGTCATTCTTTCACAATTTT
>Ga0116193_1001104_pt1 | contig 23316 bp, 17 predicted proteins | sample AD_UKC115_MetaG_FD_89892 | JGI IMG/M metagenome (GOLD analysis project Ga0116193, IMG submission 89892) | Active sludge microbial communities of municipal wastewater-treating anaerobic digesters from Hong Kong - AD_UKC115_MetaG | ecosystem: Engineered > Bioreactor > Anaerobic > Digestate... | reverse complement strand
TTCCTCGGAACTGCCGCAGAAACGCAGCCGCAATGCCGCGGGAGAAATGTCGGCATTGTTCACCAGCGAAAGCAGGGGGTATTGATACCCGGCTGCATCAAAGGCGCTGGGAACCGCAAGGTCATTCCCTAGTAGAATGCGCTGCAACGTTGGCGAAGAAGGATGATCGCCGATGACGCTTGCCGCGCGGGCATTCATGAACACAACGCCTTGTCGAAGAATTTCGCCTCCAGCGCGCGTATCCCAGACATCTCCCACGCGCTTCTCCTGCAGGATCACGGTATAGCCGGGCTTGAGCGTGGCATAGACGGCTGCCGGGCAAAACGCCGCGTCATACTGGCGGCTGTCCAGATTGGTCTTCAAATCATTAAACCCATCGGCTGGCTGCAAGAAGATGGAACTCGAGAAATTCTCTGCCTTTAGCGCCTCAGCAAATACCTTCTGGCTGGAAAGCCAATTCGCCATCTTATGTGCCAGCGTGATGTCCAACCCGCCCTCAGCTTCGGGCAGAAAGGCAATGCGGAACTGGCGCGTGGTGGCGGGCACTGGCAGGAACATTGGCCGCGCCGGGCCGAGCAATGGCGAAGTGGCCGGCTGCGCCGCAGGTGCAGAAGCAAGCCGGTGCGCCGGCAAACGTGGCGCAGGCGCCGAGGCAGGAAGATTTTCATTATCTACGGGATAAGAGGCAGGATTCACTGCAGCCCCCCAGCCATAAATAGTCAGCAGCCAGCAGATTGCCAAACAGAAAAACAGCCGTTGTGTCGCCATGTTTTCTTTATAATAGAGAATAATTAAACGTCCAATTTCAGAGACTAAGGAGATGACACTGCGCTGCCAAGGGAAATTGGCACGAAAAAAGCGAAAATTTATAAAAAGAGCATGTCTCTGCCAGTCTTTTCTGTTAAAAAAGGAACATGAGACTTACCAATATAATCAATGTGCTGGTTTCCAGGATGCCGCGCTGGAAACGCGGCGTCAGGCGAGGTTTGTACCTGACCACCGAGGGGCTGCTCTTTATACCCCTGATGGGCAGCGTGGGTTTTGCCGCCATTAATACCGGCGCCAATTTGCTTTACCTGATTTTTGCCATGATGGCTGGATTGATGAGCGTTTCCGCATTGGCTTCATGGATGAATATCCGCAGGCTTGACGTTCGACGCATCATCCCCGATGGCGTTCCCATCGACGAGGAAGCTCGCATTGGTCTAGTTGTGGAAAACAAAAAATCATTTTTCTTCTCTTATGCCTTGCGAATGGTGGATCTGCTGGACAAAGACCACATTGCCGGCGTTGCATTCCTATTCCGTTTGCCTGTGAAACAGAGCCAAACCGTGGAATACAGCACTCGTTTTTCACGGCGCGGACGTCATCATTTCCATCGCGTACGCATCTCAAGCCGTTTCCCATTCGGCCTGGCGGAGAAAAGCATTTCCTGGAAGGAACCCGGCGAAATTCTGGTTTATCCAAAACTCTATCCCGCGCGCGAATTTCTTCAATCCCACGGCATCGACATTGGCGATTATGAAACCGGTCGCCGCGGCCATGGCGCCAGTTTGTTCGGCTTGCGCGATTATATCGCAGGCGATTCGGCGCAATCCATTCACTGGAAGATCTCCGCACGCCGAGGCGAATTGGTGGTTCGTGAAATGGAAGCCGAGGATCACCGCAAGGTGACGCTTATTCTCGACAATCATGTCGCGCCCAAGCAGGCGCAATCCTGCCGCGAGAACTTCGAGCGCGCCGTGTCATGTCTCGCCTCGGTTGGCGCCGAGTTCCTGAATGCAAACTTCCAAGTCGAGGTGCTGACCCGCCTTGGACGAGTGCCATACGACTTTGGCGCCGGGCAATTGAGGCGCATTCTGCGCTCCATGGCGATCATTGAATTAGATGAAAGTGAAAAGCCCGCTCCCCTGCCTCCGATCGATTCGGATTCCATGCTGTTTTGGATCGGGTACGGAAATCATTGCACTTGTGCAGGCGCATTGGAATTGGATGCAACCGCATGGCCTCCGTCGTCGAATACAGCGCCGTTGATGCTGAAAGAGGCCGTATAATGGCGAAGCGATCAATTCCCGAAAAACGACAATTCGATTCCGTCTTGCGCTGGCTGCTGCTGACAACCGTGCTGTGGTCGTTCACCGCCTTAGCCACCACGGGGGAGTTGCCGGTGCTGATTGCCATTGGCGGGTATCCCATGATCCTATTGGCGTGGTATGGCGAGACGCGCTATCCACTGAACAAGTGGATTTGGCGCGGATTGATCGTGATCGCTGCGCTATACGTGGGATGGTATTTCCAAACCCAGGCGCGCACCGACGCCATTATTTACCTGCTGCTTTTTCTGCTGATCAACAAGCTCTGGTCGCCAAAAAAGCCGCGCGACATCATGCAGATCGAGGTCATCTGCTTTTTCTTCATGCTTTCGGCCTCAATCCTGACGATGAACATGTCGTTCATCTTCTTCTTCATCGGCTTCGTTTTCCTCATGATCGTCGGGCTGGCACTGCTTACGGTTCGCCGCGAACATGAGATGCTCGGCTCGCTGGGAGCCGACAGCCGGGCAGGCGTGAATCCTAACGTGATCGTGCCAAACGACTTCTTCTGGCGTTCATTGGGCTCCATGCTAGTGATCTTCTTCTTCACCTTCTGGATCTTCGCTCTGTTCCCGCGCTTTGCCGAACAACGGATGATTCCAGGAACGGCCGCATTGAGCGCGGCGGGGCAGACTGGCTTTACCAATGACATCCGCTTGGGCAATGTCGATCAAATCGATATGGATTCCACAACGGTCATGCGCGTCATGATGCCCTTGCCACCGGCCGTGCAGAACCTGTATTTGCGCGGAGCGGTTCTGGAAGACTACGAGAATGGCAAATGGACGCCTAATCCCGAGGTTCATCAAACAGAGCCGCGCTACCGCTCCACCAGCAACGATTCCATCACATTGCTATCGAACAAGCCCCAAGGTCCTGTTCAGGAAGTGAAATACGCCGTGTTCCTGAATCCAACGGCCAATGGCAACTTATTTATGCTGGAGAACACCACGCAGCTGCAACTGAGCCGGCGCGGCTATGGCGTGGAATATGATCCGCAAAGCAACACGTCGCGGATTCCTTTCCCACAAGCCCGCGTGATTAATTATTCCGCCACCTCGTTTGTGCGAACAGCGGATGCTCATGCCATGGAGGAATTGGAAAAGGCCGCCGCTGTAAAGCGCGCGGCTCATTCCTCGATAACAGCGTCGGATTGGACCAGCGAAGCCATTCGCATTGTGCGCGCGATGCACAAGCCGCAGACGACTTCAAGCGTGCATCGAGAAACGGATGCAACGGGACAGGATCTGCCGGATCGCCGGATTTACCTGGGCATCCCCACTACCCCGGCCAAAGCGCGCGTGGCGAGAATCGCGCAAGTGGCAATTGCCTCAGCCAAGGCAACGACCGATTTGCAGAAGGCCCGTGCCATCGAGAACTACTTGCAGCAGAATTATCGCTACTCTCTGAAAAATCTTTCCATGAAGCGCAAGGAACCCACGGAAACCTTCCTGACGGAAACGCGCCAGGGGCATTGCGAGTATTTTGCCAGCGCCATGGCTTTGCTGCTGCGCCATGCGGGCATTCCCAGCCGCATCGTCAATGGCTTTTACACCGATCGGTGGAATCCGGTTGGCGATTACTTCCAGGTCGAAAAAGCCGATGCGCACTCGTGGGTGGAGGCTTTTATCGACGGGTTGGGCTGGGTTTCCTTCGATCCAAGCCCGCCAGGAGAAATCGTGCGCCAAGGCTCGGCGCGCGGGCTCTTCTACAAATTAAGAAGCTACTCGGATGCCATCAAGATGAAATGGCGCCTGTATGTCATCGACTATGATTTGCGGGACCAATCGCAATTCGTGCGCACGATGATGCAGAACACGCCAGATAATCTAGGTCCCATCGGGCGTTTGCTGGCGAACGGGGCGCAATTCTTTTCCGGCAATTTGAATGCGCGCGAAGCCGCGGGCAAAGCGGTCTTTGCGCTCTCCTCCGCGATCGGTTTGGTCCTTTTGGCATTCGGATCCGTGTTTGCGCTGAAATTCCTTCGCCGGCGCCGCCGATCTCGTGAATATCAGTTGTTGCTGCAGCGTCGCCGTGTTGCTTTGTATGAAAAAATTCTGAAAACACTGGCGCGCCGCGGGTTCATACGCGAACCAGGCATTACGCCCATGGAGTTCGCGCGCCGCGTCGAGCAGGCGCGTCCCGATTTGGACGGCTTTGTGGAATTGACGCGCTTGTATTATGAACTGCGCTATGCCGATCGAATTCTGGAGACCAGCGACACCAGTGCCTTTGCGGAATTCCATCGCCGGGCGAGCGCGCGCATTACAACGCACCGCCTCCAACATGCCTGATACAGAAAGAGCTCTGCCGTGCCGGTTTCGATTCCCCGCAGCAAAATTGCCATCATCGGCGCAGGCGCCGTCGGGTCCACCTATGCCTTCGCCTTGTCATTGCGCGGCTTGGCGCGCGAAATCCTGATCATCGATATTGATCGCAAACGCGCCGAAGGCGAGGCCATTGACATGAGCCATGGCCTACCCCTTCTGCCGCCATGCGATATCTCCGCCTCCGATCGAACCGATGGCGTGGCCGATGCAGACCTAATCGTCATTGCGGCTGGCGTCGGACAGAAGATCGGCGAAACCCGCTTGGAATTGGTGGGCCGCAATTTGAAAGTGTTTCAATCGATTTTCAATTCCATGCCCGCACTGTCGCCCAATACGCTGATCCTCGTCGTGTCCAATCCCGTGGATGTGCTCACATATGCCTCATTGAAGTATTCCGGCCTGCCGCCCGAGCGCGTGATCGGCTCGGGCACATCGCTCGATACGCATCGCTTCCGCAACGCCATTGCCGAGCACTTCAATCTTGATTCGCGCAACGTGCATGGCTACGTCGTCGGCGAGCATGGCGACAGCGAAGTGCCGCTATGGTCCAGCGTACATATCGGCAGTTTGCCTTTGCAGGATTTCTGCCATCAATTCGGCGGCGATTTCGACAAGAACACCATCTTCGAACAGCAAGTCCGGCAGGCGGCGTATCGTATTATCGAGCGGAAGGGATGGACAAATTACGGCATTGCCGTGGCTCTGGTTTCGCTGACTGAAGCAATCCTGCGCGACCAAAATACAGTATTATGCGTATCGTCCTATTTAAGAGAGTACAGCGGCATTCACGATGTCTGCCTCAGTGTCCCCTGCGTGGTCAATCGCCAAGGCATTCGCCAATGGCTCAAGCCCCCGATGTATGAACAGGAATACGAGGCATTCGCGCAAAGCGCTTCCATCATTGGAAACACATTGGATTCGCTTCACTTGCGAAAGTAAACGCGCTAAACTTGCCTGCTGTGATACTTGAATCTTGGCGCACAAATTTGCTGCGCGGTGAAGGCTAAGCAACAATCGGTGTTCTCTTTAAGCAAATGGACTAATACAATCTATCGCGAAGCGTTTGACCACGCCCCGGTGGGCATTTGCTTCACCTCCATCGACGGTCGTTTTCTGCACGTAAATCAAACCCTGTGCAATTTTCTGGGCTATAAGCGAGAAGAATTGCTGGGTATGGGCTTCATAGATGTCACGCATCCCGATGACCAGGAGGCCAGTTCGGAGGTGCTGCGCAAAGGCCTGCAAAGTCAGAATCAGAAATTCAGTCTCGAAAAGCGATATGTCACAAAATCCGGCGAGATTGTTTGGGTCTGGATTCAGACGCAATATGTCTCCGAAGCGGCCAATGAGCCTTCCTTTTTTATCAGCCACATCATTGACATTTCCGATAAAAAGGAAACAGAACGGAAACTGCTCGAAACAGCGCATTTTCCAGAAGAAAATCCTTTCCCGATCATTCGCGTTGATCCGCAAGGCATGATCCTCTATGCCAATCCGGCAAGCCAGCCTCTGCTGCGCCAATGGAATACCGGGTTAGGGGCGCAGTTGCCCGAGGATTTGCGTTTGCTGGCTTCTAATGCATTCATTGAAAAGAAGTCCTTTAATTATGAAATCGATATGGCCGGGCGATGTCTTTCCTTGCTGATCGCGCCCATTGTCGAAGCCAATCACATCAACATTTATAGCCGCGACATGACGGCCCAGCGCCGGTTGGAAGAACAAATCCGGCAGGTTCAGAATGAGGAATCGCTGGGGCGCCTGGCTGGCGGGATTGCGCATGATCTGAACAATCTGCTCATGCCAATTCTTGCTTATTCCGAGATGGCTTTGGAGGACTTGCAACCCGAAGCGCCGCTTTATGCCAGCATTCAGCAGATTAAAATCGCGGCCGAACGCGCGCGCGACCTGGCCGGCCAATTAGTGGCCTTTGGCCGAAAACAAGTGCTGAGCATGAAGGTGCTGAACCTCAACGAGGTGTTGCAGCAAAACACCGAATTGCTCAAGCAATTGATCCGGCCAAGCGTGGAGATGACCTTCAGTCTTGCGCCGGATTTATGGCCCATCGAAGGCGACGCTTCGCAATTGAGCCGCATCCTCATGAATCTCGTGGCCAACGCCAACGATGCCATGCCCGAAGGCGGAAGTTTGGCGCTGGAAACCAGCAATGTTGTGCTGGACCAGGTCTACGCCTCAACCCACGCCGAAACCTCCCCCGGCGAATACGTCATGCTGGCCATCAGCGACACCGGCAGCGGCATGGATTCCGAAACGGCCTCGCATATTTTTGAACCGTTCTTTACCACAAAGAGCAAGACCAAAGGCACGGGGCTGGGGCTGCCAACCGTTTATGGAATCGTCAAACAGCATCGCGGGAATATCTGGGTGTATAGCGAACCCGATCACGGAACGACATTCAAGGTGTATATCCCCCGCACCTTCGGCAAGCATTTTGTTACGGAACCTGCAACGGAACAACTAAGCAAGGCACAGGCGACCGAGACAATTTTGGTCGTTGAAGATGACCAGACCGTGCGCAGCCTGGTGCTGAGCATTCTGGAATCAGAGGGATACCATGTCCTCTCCGCTGAAGGGCCGGAACAGGCGCTGCAAATCTCAAATGACTTTGAAGGACACATCGACTTGCTGCTGACCGATGTCATGATGCCGCAGATGAATGGCAGGGTGTTATGCAGGCAGATGCGTTCCTCACGAAGTGATCTGCGTGTCCTCTACATGTCCGGCTACACCAACAACATCATCTCGCGCCAGGGCGTGCTTGAACCGGGTGTGCAGTTCATTCAGAAGCCGTTCAACGTAAGGTCATTGCTGAACAAAGTGCGCGAAGCGCTGCAAGAGCCGCAAGCGCTCTGACGCTTGCCGCCGCCTATTGCTCATTCACCACCGCATTCTTTAGTTCGCCCACTTTCTCAATCACCACCTGCACCACATCGCCGGCGCGCAGCCACCGCTGAGGCTTGCGTCCCATGCCTACTCCGCCTGGCGTGCCGGTCATGATCACGTCGCCTGGTTGCAGCGTGATGAATTCGGATAGATGCGCAATCAGGAAATCGATGGGATAGATCATTAGGCGCGTGTTGGCATGCTGCAACACTTCGCCGCTGACGATCATCTGAATATCCAGCGCCTGCGGATCGCCCACTTCATCCGCTGTTACGAGATACGGGCCGAACGGGCCGGAGGAATCGAAGTTCTTCCCGGCAGTCCATTGCGTGATCCGCTTCTGAAAATCGCGCGCGCTGACATCATTAAAGCAGCTATACCCCGCGACATGGCTTAATGCGTTCTCGCGCCGAATGCGGCGGCCGCCTTTGCCGATGATGACGGCCAGTTCCGCCTCGTAATCCCACATGTCCGTTTCCCGCGGCTTAATAATGGGCGCGCCATTTGGAATGAGCGTTGATGCAAAACGAACGAAGATTTCTGGGGAACTTGGAACCTCGCCGCCTAATTCCGCGGCATGATCCGCATAGTTTTTGCCGATGCAAAAAATCTTTCCTGGTTGAGGAACTGTGGGCAGCAAGCGCACCTGTTCCAATTGCCGCAACACGCCGCGGGCGCGAATGCGCGCCATGCCCTCTTCCGTCTTGAGTTGATCGCGCACAAATGCCAATGCTTCGCGCGCCGCACGCATCGCGTCTTCTCCCCCGCGAAGAAACTGCGTCATATCACCCGGCAGCCAGCATGCCGCAATCTCGGCGGCCTTCAGGGGATATTGTTCGGCCAGACTATGCCGATACGCGCGCTGCAGATCGACAATCCAGTCTCCATGCCATGCTCCCAGGCGGATGTTTTCTCCATGTTGAAAAGACAGAATCTTCATGCCGTGCTCTCCCCGATCATGTATTTCATGGAAGCAAGCGCATTCACAAAGGTCAAGCTCGCAGACGCGTAAGCCTCAACGTAGGCCAGCCTTCGATGAAGGCGGCCATTGTAATACCAAAAGTCATTCTTGCGCAATGGGCAGCTTCACCGAGACCTGCTCAACTTGAACTGTCGCCGAAATATCAAAAACTACTTGACAACGTAAAGCACAATGATACCCTAGCGCCTGAAACACACGCTTACTGCGGGAGCAAAGCGCCGCATGGTTCCTCAAGATGTCTCAAACGCGTTGGAGCAGATTGCGCAGATTCACCAACACCTGGATCGCACGCAAACCTGTCGCGATCTGAAGGCGCTGCCGCATGCTGCTTCCGGTGTGTGGGGCATTGCCGCGGCGGCTTTGCAAGTGCGGCTGATCGGCAGCGCTCCTTCCGGCATGCAGTTTGTGCTGTATTGGCTGGTTGTGGCGGTTCTGGCGGGCATCACCGCTTCCAGCGCCACGGCGCTTCTGGTGATGAAAGCCCCCGCTGATCAGCGCAGGCGCACACGATTGCTCCTGGCGCAATTCGCCCCAGCTGTTGGCGCAGGCGCATTGATCACGGCGGCCTTCTTCCCCTTCACCACTCCCGCTTGGCATTACCTGCCGGGCATCTGGGCTATCTGCTATGGACTGGGCATATTTGCCATGCGCGTTCTTTTGCCACGACTGGTCGGTTGGGCGGCACTGTTTTATGTCGCAGCTGGTACATTTGTGTTGATGAGCATCAGTCAGGGCGCGGCTGTTTCGCCGTGGATGATGGGAATCCCATTTGGGATGGGACAATTATTATTTGGGTTTATCCTCTACTGGAGCCTGGAACGAAAATGACTAAAAAACATGAAGAAGAAGCGGGACGCTATGCCTATGAAGGTCTGGAGCGCCTGATGCACGAAAAAGCGCGGTTGGGAATTCTGGTCTCGCTGGCAGCCCGTCCCGAAGGCGTCGTGTTCAACGAACTGCGCGACCTGTGCGCCTTGACCGATGGCAACCTCAGCCGGCATGTGCAAATGCTGCAGGAAGCCGGATTAGTTGAAATCTGGAAAGGATTTAAGGGACGCCGCCCCATGACCATTTGCCGGCTTTCACCCGAAGGACGCGAACGTTTTCTGGCGTATATCAAGGAATTGGAAAACGTGGTGAAGGATGCCTCCAAGGCAAAAAGCAAGAAGTCGTTGCCGGAGTTGGATGCGGATGGGTTTCAATTGGCCTGAGCACGATTCAACCAGGGAGCGCAATAATGGAAACGAGCGGCGCAAGCGCGGAGATTCTACAGAATAAAGCTGTTCAGGAAAAAGCAATTGAATTTGAAGCGACAGAAAGTCTGCTTGCGCCATCGCGAATCATCGCGCATCTGGGCTTTTGCCTGCTGGCCGGTCTTCTCTTCGATTATTTCTTCCGCACGTATATCCCCGGTATCTCAGTGCTTGTATTCGCGATATTCATCTTGAGCGTGGCAGGATGGTCATTTGGTGAACGCATTCATCTGGGATTTAACTTCCAATCGTTTCTTATATTACCGATTCTGCTGCTGGCGGGAACGTTTGCCTTGTTTACTAACGAAGCGCTGCTAAGTATTAATACGCTACTTCTCCCCGCATTGTTTCTGCTGCTGTTTGTAGTGTGGGCCAAGGGAACTACGCGGCAATGGTCCGATCTGCGCATCATTGGCGACATCATTGCAATGCTCTGGCGCACTCCCGTCAACTCCGTAAAGCCCGCCGCGATGATTGTGAAAACCGCTCCGTTGCATCCACAGATCCGGCAAAACGCCGCCAAAATTCTGTTGGGATTTGGTCTTTCCATTCCAATGGTTTTCTTGCTCATTGTGCTGCTGAATTCCGCCGATGCGATTTTTTCCTCATACATTAATTATTTCGTCTCGCTGTTTCATTTGGACGTCCCCACGATCCTCGCGCATGGCTTTATGATCTGTATTCCGGCGCTTGGCCTGTCTGGAATGTTATGGACCCTGCGAACAAGGCAACCGCAGGAATATACTGCGGAAAAGGCCATCGAGCGGCGACGCTGGGATGCGCTGATCTTCGCCACCTTCCTGGTTTCCGTTAATCTGCTTTACGCCGTCTTCTGCTGGATTCAGTTCTCTTACTTATTTGCCGGGGCACATGGCTCACTTCCGCAAGCTTTTTCGTATGCTGAATATGCACGGCGTGGCTTTTTCGAATTAGCCATGATCACCTTCGCAAATTTAATGATGGCTGCCGGCGGCATTTATTCTGTCAGGAAGGGCCACGGGGCCGCCAATCGTTTTGCGCAGTATATGCTCACGCTGCTGGTAGTGCAGAGCTTTATTATTGTGATATCCGCATTCACACGGCTTTCCTTATACGAGGCATTTTATGGCTACACTTATACACGAATCTTTGCCCGCACAATGATCATCCTGATGGGAGTTGTGCTCGTGCTGCTGCTGGTGCGCACCTGGAAAGAGACATTTCCATTCTGGAAATGTTTCTTGATCGCCTCGCTTTCAATCTATATCGGCCTGAACTATTTCAACATCGATCAGTTCATCGCCAACAGCAATATTGAGCGTTATCGCAAACTCGGCAAACTCGATGTGCAATATCTCATGCTCTTATCTGATGAAGCAGTACCTTCGATGCTTCCGCTGCTGGATGAAAAGAATGACGATACTTCCTCGAGAATTTTGGGTAATCTGGGCTGGCGCAAACAAATGTTAGAGAAACACAAAGGCATTCCCGAATTCAACTTCTCGCGCCATCGCGCCATGAAGTTGCTGAATGCAATTAACACTCAGAAAACGGAATAATTTTTTTGTCACGGCCTCTAATTTACAATTCACGAACACGGATTTCCTCCTGTAGTGCAATAGGCGGATGAGTAAACCGGCAGGGATAGAAAACCCTCCAGCAATGAAGCCATGTGCGATTCCACGGCAGCATATTCCGCCCGGCCGCTCAGATTGATGCGCTCCTCGGGATCATTCGCGCTATTGATCAAGCAAGGCGCGTAATCCGGATTGCCCGGAAACAGGTCGCGTCCTTTCCACCTTACGCTGACGTCATAGCGCCATTGGCGGGTTCGCACACAGGCGCGGCGCGGAGTTGGCGGGCCGCATTTAATCAGCGGATATAAATAGCTATTAAGTTCGCCATAACCGATGATGCCAAAAGTGGTGCGATCTTTCGGCGACTGGGCATCTGCAAATAAGTCGCGGCCACGGAATTGACTGGGGCGGGAAATGCCGCACAACTTCATGAGCGTCGGCGCGCGATCGAGAAGATCATTCAGGTCATCTCTTTGGACATTCTCGGGCAAAACGCCCGGGCAACTGATGATCTGTGGAACGCGATGCGCTGCGCGATGGAACTGCTGCTTTTGCCAGGAGCCTTGTTCGCCCAATAGCGTGCCATGATCACTGTCGAACACGATGATCGTTCGGGTGGTTAGGTCAAGCGCATCCAGGCAGTCGAGCAAACGTCCGATCTGTTCATCAAGGTGTGCCACGACAGCCCAATAGCATGCGCGCGCAAAGGCAATGTCCTGCGGATCAATTTCATCGGATTTGTTTGCCTCGGCAATGAATTGCTCCAATGGCCCATTCAAATCGGTTGTGATGTCAAATTGCGAATCAAATTTAAAATCGCGCGGATCAAATTTTTCAAAAAACCTGCGCGGGGCAATCACTGGAGTATGCGGCGCTTCGTAACTGACGCGGAACAGCCAGGGAACAGCACCGTCACGTTTTGATTGCAGCCATTCAATCGCAGTATCAGTCAATTCCACCGTCGGCGTTTGCTCCGAATCGAGCACTCCGCCAACAACAAGAAATGGCGTGCCAGCCAGGCAGACCATCTGTTCCGGCGCACATCCCTGTCGGACAACACGAGACAAAAAAGGATTGTCATATTTGGGCAAAGGGAGATTGCATTGCCAGGTGGCATTGCGCGGCGTGTGAATCTTTCCGGCATTGACAGTCTCATATCCCGCCTGCGCAAACACCTGCGGAAAGGTTGTCAATCCCAGTCGCTGGAAATGATCCTTGTTAACGGCTTCATTATGAAAGACGCCGATTTCATGCGGATAGCGCCCGGTCAACAGACTCGAGCGGCTGGATACGCATACAGGCGAATTGCAAAACGTGTTGGTGAACAGAACCCCCCGCGCAGCCAGCGCATCGAGATTGGGCGTCAATCCTTTCGGCCAGCGCGAATGACCGTAACAGCCCAGTGCATCGGCCCGCAGTTCATCGGTTTGAATCCAAAGCACGTTTAATGGACCAGGCATATGCGATCTCCTCGTTTCCGTTTGCTCCAATACATACGTATAAGCCAATATGATTTGAATGCAAGGAGTCTGCGCCATGCAACTAAATGAACGAGCAAATTATTATAAGGCTGTGCGTTTTGACCACCCGGAATGGATCCCCACGCAAATGTGCATTAACCGGGCATGCTGGGATTCGTATCCCCCTGAAGAACTACAGGAAATTCAGGCCAATCATCCGCGTCTTTTTCCCCAAGGCGCAACTCCAATGCCGCCGCCAATGCCGCCGCCTGGCAGCCGCGCCGGCGAGCCATTTACCGATCCTTGGGGATGCGTGTGGGAAACATCGATTCATGGAATTCGTGGCGCCGTGGTGAAGCATCCCTTGGACAGTTGGGATAAATTCGAGACCTATCAAGCGCCGGATCCGGAGACGACTACAGGTGATTTTCCCATCGATTGGAAGCAACTGGCTGAACGAATGCAATCCAATCGGGCCAGAGGGAAATTGGCCGCCAATGGTCTGCGCCATGGCCACACGTTTATGTGCCTGTCTTATATCCGCGGTTATGAAAATCTGATGTTTGACATGGCCGACGAAGAGCCCAACCTCTGGAAATTAATCACGATGCTGGAGGAGTTCAATTTCTCTCTGGTGCAACGCTACCTGGCGCTTGGCCTGGATGTCATGAAATACCCGGAAGATCTGGGCATGCAAAAAGGCCCGATGCTCTCCCCTGCCATGTTTCGCAAATACATTAAACCTTCCTATCAGCGGCTCATGGCGCCAGCCAAGGCCTCGGATTGCCTTGTGCACATGCATTCCGATGGAGACATTCGCACCCTGATTGATGACCTGATCGATAGCGGAGTCGATATCCTGAATTTGCAGGATCTGGTCAATGGCATCGATTGGATTCGTCAAAACCTGGCAGGCAAACTTTGCATCGAACTGGATATTGACCGGCAAAAAGTCACCCGTTTTGGATCACCCGCTGAGATTGACGCGCTGATCCGCACGGAGGTCGAGCAATTGGGTAGTTGCGAAGGCGGATTGCTCCTGCTGTATGATCTGTATCCAGGCATTCCGCTGGAGAACATCCGCGCCGTAGCCGATGCCCTCGAACGCTACATGGGCTATCACACGGAGGACTAACAGAAGGACAATCTCGTTAAGATGCGGTAACACATTGCTTTTCTCAGTTTCCTTCGTTTCCTCCTGTAAAAAATAGAATTTTTAAACAGGAGAAAACGAAGAGAACGGAGGCATAGAAACTTCTCAATTCGCATGCACAAGCCAAAGCAAGGCTTGGACATAGCCGCGCAATCTCGAAAGACGCTGATTACCTATTTCAAAAATATCAATCCACCGGGATACGAGAACGGAAATCGAGAATTCCGGCCACGGGCATGCGCACTTGATACAGTGTGCCATCCTCGCCTTCGGGATGCTCTGATCCGCCGGCCGTGGTGACAAATGCCGTCTTGCCATCTTCTCCGCCAAAGCAAAGCGAGCTGACCCTGGCAACCGGAAAGGGAATCTTCTCGATGACCTTGCCGTCGGCTGCGTGATGAATAATGGCATGCCCGTTCCATCGCGCCGACCAAACCTCGCCATTGCCATCCACAGCCATGCCATCGGGCGTTCCTTCCTCGGGCTGTGCCTTGTAAAACACCTCGCGATTGCTCAGGGCGCCCGTCGCGCGATCATAAGCAAAACGATAAATGATTTTGGCGGTGGAGTCGGTCCAGAACATCGTCTTCAAATCGGGCGTCCATCCCATGCCATTCGAGCAGTTCGTTCCCTCAAACATTTTGGTGACCGACCCATCGGGATCGAAGCGATACAGCCCGCCCTTCAAGTCATTGCCCATCGTGCCGGCATACACGCGGCCTTCGGGATCGGCACTGACGTCGTTAAAGCGGTTCATGCCCTGATCCGTGAATTGGCGCACAGTGCGGACCTTCAGCGTCTTCACATCCAGGATCGAAAGATCAGTTACTCGAAACAGCAGCAAATCGCCATTAGCCTGCAGCGTAAAACCGCCCACCTGCTCGCCTTCATAGATCGTTTCCGTAAATTTGGTTGCAGGGGTATAGCGATAAAGCTTCCCATTGGGAATATCGCTCCAATAAATGCGTTGATCATCGGGATTCCAGAATGGGTTCTCCCCCGTGGCGCAATGTTTGTTCGCAAGCGGAATCATTTCGAATTGGTTCATTGTATTGATCTCCCCGGAGGTGGATATTGTTGGGTCGCATCATCCAACACAAGCACCCAATCTAGCAACTCCCCTTTATCCGGCGGGCAAAATTCCTGCTCGCCTGTATTTGAAAACTCGCCAATTCTGCTTGGTGTGCCAGTTCGTGGATTGAACCACCAGGCTGTCACCTTTGATCCTTTGATGCAGTTCATTCGCACGCGGCATTCACGGCTTATGGGAAAATATGCCATTGCATAGGTGCCATCAATATCGCAGGTAGCCACAAAACGGCGTTCGCCAGCGCCCGGAATTGCAGCAGGAATCTTATGTTGTACGATAATAGAATCATCCGGGATGCGGGTGAGAAATGGACGCGATTCCATTAAGCGCCGGCCATGTTGCATTTGGCTGGCGCCCGGTTGGTCCAAGGCTTCATGCCATGGCATTAGATAGGAACGCAGTGGCTTCAGATGTGGCGCGGCCATTTGCCAGACCGAATGGTGCCCATAGGTATGGCCGAATGCGCCTCGGAAAACATTCCAATACAGCGCGCGCCGCACATCCGCCGCAACCGAGAAGCCATTCTCACCAGCGCGAAAGTTGATTGGATGGTCCTCATACAGTGGCTCCCCATCGATGACAGGCTTCACAGGCGTGCGATTATAATCGGCATGAGTGCGGTCATAGACGAAGAAATTGCCGGCATGCCCATTTTGACGCATATGAAAATCCAGCCATGGTTCGTCAGGAAAAAAATTAGTTGATCCAGATTGATCTCCATTCGGCGGATGAAACGTAATCAGATGCAAACCACCATCGCCTTCGCGCAGACCTGCTGCCATTTCCGAGATGATGGCGCGATGAGCTTCTGTTTCAACGGGGCGATCACCGCCCAAGATCCAGATGACTGCGGAATAGCGATAACGTCTTCCCAGCCACGAGCCATATTTACGCGCGTTTTCGGGCGTAAAAATCTCCGGCCCGATGCCATTTTGAATATTCCACTTGTCGCCCCAAGTGGGCAGCATTCCGATGTAGATCCCCAATTCGTTTGCCTTGTTCACCATCCAGTCCACATGCTCGAAGTAAAGCTCATTCGGCTGAGTAGGATCATCATTTTTTAGAGGGGCATGCTGGCAAACCTGCAAGTCATGCAAACCATCCAATTCGCCTAAAATGGCAGCCTGCACAACATTGAATCCTTTTTGCGCGCGATTGTTAAAGTAGCGCTCGGCTTCGACGCGATTCAATCGATGGAAAAGCTCCCATGCCGTGTCTCCAAGATAAAAGAAAGGCTTGCCGTCTTCCTGAACTAAAAATCGATGATTCTCGCTCACTCGCAGATTTTGCAGGCAACTCTTGTTGATCATGTGAATAGTCTTAGCCCTGGCAATTAAATATCTGATACAGCCGCTGCAACTGCTCATCGGACAATTCAACGCCTCCGCCCAGCATGCGCGCGCTCAACGAAATGCCAGCAAACAATTCCACGCTCTCCATGCGGTAGTAGGCGGTCATCAAATCCTCGCCCAGCGTGATCACCCCATGATTGGCGAGCAAAATCACATTATGATCTTTGAGATATGGCGTGATCGAATCGGGAACTTCCTCGGTGGATGGCATGGCAAAAGGCGCCAACGGCACATTGCCCAGCATGACGGCGGCTTCGGCCATTGTGCGCGTTTCCAGCGATTGGCGGGCAATGGCAAAGGCGCTGGCTTGTGGCGCATGCGTATGCACCACGGCATGAACATCGGGGCGTTCGCGATAAACGCGCAGGTGCATGCGCAATTCAGAGGAAGGGCGGCGGCTGCCCTCGATGACAGTCCCCTCCAGATCAACCATCACCATCATTTCCGGAGTCATAAAGCCTTTGCTAACGCCCGTGGGGGTGGTGATGATGCGATTGTCGTCAACCTTCACGGAGATATTGCCATCATTGGCTGCGACAAAGCCGCGCATCCAGATGCGCCGGCCAACTTCGCAAATCAAACCCTTCACATCTTCATGCATTCCGATTCTAACCCTGTACGTGCTCGAATTGCCCGGCGCAGATTCGCCAGTGCTGTGGAAACAAAAAGGCAATTTATGCAATTACCTGCCCAAATGCAAACATCGCGATGCTTTTCGCTTGACTGTGGGTTGCATTCAACCGTTTAAGTAAACATAGAGTCTCAGTTCCCAAGATGGAATGCCCATGCCCAAGAAAATCGTCAAGGATCCCATCTACCAGCAATTGAACCAGGCGTTATGCGAAATGATCCATAACGGAGAGTATCAATCTGGAGATCAATTTTTGACCGAGCGCCAGATCTCTGAACGATATGAAGTCAGCCGCGCCACAGCCAACAAGGCGCTTTCCAGTCTGGTATCACAGGGTTTGCTGGAATTTCACAAAGGAATCGGAACCTTCATCCCCGGCAGGCCATCCGCTCATGATCTGTTCGATGCCAGGGCACAGGAGGCCAACCGAAAACCTTCAACGCGCGTTCTGACCTTCAAGACCATTACCGCGGAATCGGCGGATGAGTTTGTCCGCGAACATTTGAATTGCGGCAAAGATGAACCGCTGCATTACGTTGAGCGCCTGCGCCTGCTGGATAATGTCCCGATGTTGCTCGAAAAACGCTATATCGTGGCGCGATTCTGTCCAGATTTGAAGAAAGAGGCGCTGCTGGGCTCATTGCTGGAGGTGTGGGTCGATCAATATAATCTTGAGATCACCGAATCCGAAGAACGCATCCGCGCCGTAACCATTGCTCGCCCTGAAGCACGATTGCTTGAGGTTTCTCCTGGAACGGCGGGCATGCTCGTCATCGGCTTGGGCCGTTTGAAAAGCAACGAATGGCTTTATGTGGCGCAAACGCTCTATCGCGGCGACAAATATGAATTCCGCAAGCATGTGACTTTCAATCCCGCCGCGCGCTATCAGAATGCATTCGTGCTGGATTTTCAGGAATAAGCCCTCGCTTGTGCTGAATACATCCACTTATCGCTTGACGAAACCGACCACACGCTGTGCAATAGGGCACTTCTTTCCATCTCGTTCGCCACGCGCTTCAAAGCAATCGCCGAAATACAAGGAGTTGTTGGATGAGCAAACCACTGAACATCATTGTGATTAACACGGATACTCTGCGCGCCGATCACCTGGGCGCCTATGGCCATCCGTTTATCAAGACGCCGAACATCGACCGCTTCGCGGCCCGCAGCGCGCAATTCAACAATGCCTTTATGGAATCCGGGCCGACAGTGCAGATGCGCCGCGTCTGGTTCACGGGCAAAAGCTTGCTGCCTTATCCAATCGATCTGCCGCCGAAGGGCATTTATCCACCGCTGCTGGGATGGAAGCCGCTGGCCAACTCCGATGTGACCATTGGCGAACAATTGCATGAAAACGGCTATCGCACGGGATTGGCCACGGATGTATGGCACTTCTTCAAGCCCAACATGAACCTGCATCGCGGATTCGACTATTGGTTCCTGCTGGGCGGCCAGGAGCAGGATGGCTATCGCACGGGACCCATTCGCCAGATCGACACCAAGCGGTATATTCCCGAGCATTTGTGGACGACGCACTATGATCAGCGGCTGAAAACATATCTGAGGAATACGCATGATTACGAGGAAGAGGAATATTTCTGCGCTCGCACTTTCCGCAAGACCGCGCAAATGGCGATCGATTTCGCGCAGGAAGACCGGCCGTTCTTCATCTGGGCCGATACCTTTGTGCCGCATGAGCCATGGGATGGACGGCGCAAGTTCTGGTGGAACCAATATCGCGACGCTTACAACGTAAAGAGCAACATCGAAGAGCCGATCTTTTTCTATGGCGCCGATATGGGCAAAATCACCAAGGCCGACAACGACCTGTTCCACGCGGTTTATGCCGGCATGGTCACCGAACTGGACTATTGGTTCGGTTATTTGGTGGAGATGCTCGAAGCCGTGGGGCTGTTCGAGAATACGGTGATTGTGTTTACGTCAGATCACGGCACGGAATTCATGGAGCATGGCGAATTCCAGAAGCATCCCGACTTGTTGCACCGCGAAGTTTGCCAATTGCCGCTGCTGGTGCATCACCCTGCCCTGAGCGATCAGCATGTGGAAGTGGATGCACTAGTCTCGGCGCTCGATTATCCACCGTCGATCCTAAGCTGGGCGGGAATCAAGCCCGAGGTGCCAATGGATGGATTTGATTTCACCCCATTGGCCACGGGCGAGAAGAAGTCCATCCGCGAATACGTTCAGTCCGGCTATTGCCATTTCGGTTCCGTTCGCACCGCGGAATGGAATGCGATCTTCCCGGTCGCCACAGCCGAAGATGCCAAGGTGCTGGAAGCAATCCTGCCCTCACAGGCACCCGATGTGGTGCATGCTCTCAAGGCACCGGATGCGAGCAGAGGTGTTGAACTGTATGATTTGCGCAATGATCGTGGCGAGCACCAGAATGTGGCTCAGCAACACCCGGCCGTGGTGGAGGAAATGAAGGCGCTGGCGCGGCGCACCTGGCCGAATGCGCCCAAACTGCAGCCGCACGACTGATCGCACTGATTAATAATTGATAAAAGAACGAGGGCTGCCGAAACGGTCCTCGCTCTTTTTATTTCAGCGGTTCCAAGCCAGCAGACTCCAGTAATTATAGAAGTCAAACTCCTCCGCATCGTCAAACAACAAAGCCGATGTGGAATTGGCATCGCCAAACGTCCGCTGGAAGGCATGCGTGATCTGCGCGTGCGGAGCAATTGAGACAACACGCTGCATGATCCGCTTTAACGCTTCGCGCTGAGTCAGCGTATTCAATTCCGGATCATCCTGTGTCTGCAAGAAGGTTTCCCTGATGCGCAACTGCACATGCGGCTGGTTCAGGTAGATGCAGACCTGCGCTCGAATGCGATCCTCGCCCGAATGCATGCGCACCAATCCGCCGCTGATTAGCCGAATATTCTCGCCGCTAGATCGAAACGAATTGGAACCGCTTCGCCACTCAATGCGATCCTGCAGAATGCGAACGCTATCGATTTCCAGCGAGCCTTCGTATTGGTCCTGCGGAATCTCGGCGACGCCAATCACCTGCTGTCCTTGCTCGGCACATTGCGCCACAAGGGCAAGGGCATCGGCGCGGCTGATGTGGCGCTCAATTATCCCCTTTTGCCGCTTAAGACGCGAGCGAACACCGGATTCATTCATTTCCCAGCGCTTGAGCATAACAGCAGTCAAGGCGGTTAACGAGATCGCCGTCTTTGGCTTGAGGATGAGTGTGTAAAAGACTGGCTCGGCTGTTGTCTGCACTGGTTCTGAATGGATGGGAGCCGGGGCCTCGATGAGTTCCAATTGCGGCTGCCCGGCCTGCGCCATTGGCTCCTGCATCAACAAATCCATGCTGCTGGACGGGGCCTCGGAAGGCAACTCCGAGTTACGCTCCCGTGGCGGATCAAGCGATGACAATCCGCTGCTCTTCTCCGTTGTCGCATTTCCTGTGATCTTGGCCGTGGCTCGCTTAATGAGGTCATGCGCATCGAGGAATTCGTCACGGGGAATATCGTTGCTCTTCAGGAAGGCTTCCAAGTGTTGAATGGCCTCGCGCTCGTTGCCGTCAGCGCGCATGCAGATGCGCCCCGCCTGCAGCAAGGCCTTGGGAGTGACTGCGGCATGCGGATGGCATTGAATCAACCGTTCATAAGCATGCAGCGCCAGATCGAAGAAGAATGCCTTCTCCAGCGCCGTCGCCAGATCAAACTGCGGTCCGGATGCCAGGCATGCATGCGGAAATTCTTGAATGAATTGCTCATAGGTGTGGCTGAGGGCTGGATAATCCCTTAATTGGAGCAATTTAATTAAGCCTTGTTTGCGCGATTCAATACTGGAGGACGATGAAGATGAGGACGAACTGCCAAAATTAATCTCGGTGTTCATGGGTAGATCGGCTGCAAACGAATGATCCATACTCTTGCCGGGAGAGGTGATGGTTTTATTTTCCTCTGCTGTGGAGTTTGATGATCCATATCCATCTTCGGCCAGTGCGCGCTCCAATTCCTCGCGCCGGCGAAGGTCTTCGGCCTTCATTTGGCGCGTGGGGTCCAACTCCATGGGATGCAGCAAGGGCAGCTTGGCGCGCAGGATCACGGCGGCAAAGGCAATGCCAAAGACAAATCCGCCCAGCAATCCCGCAATCCCCATCATCTGGATTTCATGCCCCTGCCGCGATGCCCAGAACGACCAGGCCATCCCTCCGGCGAAATACGCCAGCAAGATCAGAATGGTCCATGTATAGGTAAAACCAAGTTTGTAGGTCGGCGGCACAGGCAACAGCGCAAAGCCATTCGTTTCGGAAAAGGCATAGATGGCAAAACAAGCGCCCAACACGCCAAAGACAGCGCCAGTCATACCCGCCAGATCGTAGTGCTCCTGCAATAAGCTGCTGACAGAGACGGAAAAAGCGACGGAGGCAAGGATCAGAACCACTGTGCGCCATGGCCCGATGCGCGATTCCACCGCGCAGCCAAAAAACAGCAGCCCTATGAGGTCAAAGACGAAGAGGTAAGCATTGGGATACAACAGTGCATAGCTCAGATACTGGTATGGGTGCACATCTTCGGCATTGAACGAAAGAACCAGCAGCATCTCGCTATACTTGGTTTCCAGCATCCAACTGGGCACCAGCAGGAAGAATGCATTAACGAGCAGAAGAAGAGTCGCTACGGCAAACGTGGTCGCGTGGCGCTGCGAATAAGGGTGTCGCACTGCGGTTGGGACAAACACTTTTTGTCTCCCGACACAAGAATTGCCCTGATTCATGGTAGCGAAGTGCCGGAAATCTTCAAGTGTTTACGAACGAAAACCTCTCTTTTTGTTCGAGTTATTCTCGAGCAGAGTTTTCATCTGGCACAGCCGCCCTCGGCTGTGGAGTTTTTTGCAGGCCATTGAAGAAGTAGGATCATTCTGTGTGGCAGAGCCGCCCTCATTTGTGAGGTTCTACCCCAATCTGCACAGCCGAGGGCGGCTGTGCCACATAAACAAAACTCCCAATAAATTTCATTCCTCCCCCTGCAATCCAGCCTCTCGCAAAACGTCCTGCACAATTTCCGGATCAAAGCCGCGGCGCAGAAGGTATTGCGCGGTCTTGCGATTGCGGTCGGCGGGCACGTCATCCTTCAGCCGCTCCAAGCGGCGTTGCGCCAATTTGGCGGCTTCCTTCCTCTGCCATTCCGGATCGCGAATCGGGCCGATCTGCTCATTAATCAAATCATCGTCCACGCCCGCATTGTTCAGTTCCGCCTTGGCGCGGCGTGGGCCAATTTTCAACCGCTCCGCGCGCCTTACGCCCCGCTGCACGACCTCCCAATCGCGCAGCAATTCCTGACGCGCGAGTTCGAGCACGACGCGCTCGATAGTTTCCTCTTTGATGTGCTTGCGGCCGAGCAGACGCTCCACTTGACGGCGTGTTCGCGGCATTTTCACGCAGAAATTGACCGCGCGCCGCCGCGCCAGCACAAACTCATTTTCCTTGTCGATGCGGCTTTGCATCTCCGGCGTCAGTTCCATGCCTGTGGCCAAGTGCATTTTCACAACGACTTCGACATCGATCTCGTGCCAGGGCTGGCCGTTCAGTTCGATGAGAAAAGCCTGTTTGCGCTTGTCCGGCATCGTCAGCGCGGTAATTATGCGTTGCATTGAATGGCCACCTTGCTGGCATGTTCGGCTTCTTCCAGCGCCGCCGCGGCGCTCGTGAGCGGAAATTGGGCAGTGATTATTTCTTCAAACGAAATGGCTGATTGGGCCATGAAGTCTATGGCCTTGGCGAAATCGCCGCATCGGCTGCCTTGCAGGCGCACTTCGTTCACCACCAATGAGGTCAGGTTCAAGCCATCCACGGGCAAGCCTGGCGTGGATTTCAGCGCAATGACTCCGCGCGGTCGCACCAACTGTGCCGCAAAGTGCAGCCCCAATGGCGATGCAGTGGCTTCCACCACATAATCCGCCCCCAGCCCTCCGGTATGCTCGCGCACGGCCGTGACGGCCAGGTCGGGACGATCACCCGAAAGCACCACATCGCAATATTGCGCGGCGAGCGCCAAACTTCGCTCTGAGCGGCTGATGCCGATCACGCGCGCGCCCATGGCCTTAGCCACAATCGTTGCGAGGAAACCCAATCGCCCCACGCCAAGCACAACCACCCATGGAGGGGCATCCATTGGATTTTCCTTTTGTTGCAGGCTGGCCATTTCAAAGGTCTGCAATGCGGCTGCTAATGGCTCGACAAACACTGCGGCCCGATTCGATATGGTTTCGGGAAGCACATGAATGTTGGCGGCGGGAACGATAATCTCATGCGCATAGGCGCCATCATATCGGTCGATTCCCACGACCGTTCGCGTCTGGCAATGAGTGGGCATTCCGCGCCGGCAAGCCTCACATGGATCGGCTTCCTCGCGCGCTAGGCAGGAATTATTGATCTCAGCCGTGCAGCTACGCCCCAGCAGTGCCTTGTATTTTTCGGAGCCGACTTCCGTCACCACGCCCGAAAATTCATGCCCAAGCACCAGCGGCAGCGGCAC
>Ga0116193_1001103_pt1 | contig 23320 bp, 18 predicted proteins | sample AD_UKC115_MetaG_FD_89892 | JGI IMG/M metagenome (GOLD analysis project Ga0116193, IMG submission 89892) | Active sludge microbial communities of municipal wastewater-treating anaerobic digesters from Hong Kong - AD_UKC115_MetaG | ecosystem: Engineered > Bioreactor > Anaerobic > Digestate... | reverse complement strand
TGGCTGTCCACGCCTTGTGCTGAGTCCGGGAATGCAGTGCTTCCAGAGGGGGGTTCGGGCTGTGGACAACTTCCCATTTCCGTGTCCTGAACATCGAGGATTTAAGGATACAAGGGGGGTGTTCCATTCTCTTCCAATTCGGCCAGTTGTTCGGCCTCGCGGGCATGGCGCAGGGCCTCCAGCACTTCACCCAGGTCGCCTTCCATGATGGTGAGCAGCTTGTACAGCGTGAGGTTGATGCGGTGGTCCGTGAGCCGCCCCTGCGGGAAGTTGTAGGTGCGGATGCGGTCGCTGCGGTCGCCGCTGCCGATCAGGCCCTTGCGCTCGGCGGCCTCCTTGGCGGCGCGCTCGCTGCGCTCCTTCTCCTGGATGCGCGCCTGCAGCACCTGCAGCGCCTTGGCCTTGTTGCTGTGCTGGCTGCGCCCGTCCTGGCACTCGGCCACGATGCCGGTGGGCAGGTGCACCACGCGCACGGCGGAATCGGTCTTGTTGATGTGCTGGCCGCCCGCGCCGCTGGCGCGGAAGGTGTCGATGCGCAGGTCTGCCGGGTTCAGCTTGACGGCTTCCTGCTCGTCGGGTTCGGGCATCACGGCCACGGTGCAGGCGCTGGTGTGGATGCGGCCCTGCGTTTCGGTGGCGGGCACGCGCTGCACCCGGTGGCCGCCCGATTCAAAGCGCAGCGCGCCGTACACGTCGTCCCCGATCATGCGCAGCACGATTTCCTTGTAGCCACCCAGCTCCGACGGGCTCTCGCTCACCACCTCGACCTTCCAGCCCACGTTGGCGGCGTAGCGGGTGTACATGCGCGCCAGGTCGCCTGCGAACAGGGCGGATTCGTCGCCACCCGTACCCGCGCGGATTTCGAGGAAGGCGTTGCGCGCGTCGTCGGGGTCCTTGGGCAGCAGCAGTCGCTGGAGTTCGTCTTCGAGCTGCGCCAGCTCGGCCTCGCAGCCGGCGATCTCCTCCTGCGCCATCTCGGCCATGTCGGGGTCGGTGAGCATGTCACGTGCACCGGCCAGGTCGGCCTCGCGCTGCAGGTAGCGCGCATAGCGACCAGCGATCTGCGTGACCTCGGCGTGTTCCTTGGAGATGGCGCGGTACTGCACCATGTCGGCCATGATGTCCTCGCGCGAGAGCAGGAAGTCGAGTTCCTGCAGGCGCCGGGCAAAGCGCTCCAGTTGGGTGCGGAGAAAGGGTTTCATGGCGATCCGAAAAGGGGTTTGCTACTGATTTTGTAGCTGGTAGCGCTTATGGATAAAGCGCTGGAGGCCTGTTGGGCCTGAAGAGCCGTGAGGGCGCCGCTACAGGCTGTTCTTGCTCTGCGAGCGCAGGAACAGGCGCGAGGCGGTGCGTGCCGTCTGTTCACGGGTTTCGGCGTCGCCCGCGCGCAGCTCGGCCAGGGTGCCGTGCAGCATCTTCTGCGCCAGGCCGCGCGAGAGCGCGTCGAGCACGGTGTCGATGTCCTCGCCCTTGGCCAGGCGCTTGCGCGCGCGGTCGAGTTCGATGGTGCGCCACACGTCGGCCTGGTCCTGGATCTGGCGGATCAGCGGCACCACGCCGTGCTCTGGGTGGCGCTGGTCCATCCAGTGCATGAAGCTCTGCACGCCCGCGTCGATGATGGCCTCGGCCTGCGCCACGGCCGCCTGGCGGTTGGCCTGGGCGGTCTGCACCACCCCGGCCAGGTCGTCCACGGTGTAGAGGTACACATCTTCGAGCTGCTTGACCTCGGGCTCGATGTCGCGCGGTACGGCCAGGTCCACCATGAACATGGGGCGGTGGCGGCGCTTCTTGAGTGCGCGCTCCACGGCGCCCAGGCCCACGATGGGCAGGGTGCTGGCGGTGCAGCTCACCACGATGTCGAATTCGTGCAGGCGCTCGGGCAGGTCGGACAGGCGCATCACCTCGCCGCCAAAGCGGGTGGCGAGCTTCTCGCCGCGCTCCAGCGTGCGGTTGGCTATTGATATCTGCTTGGGGTTGCGCGCGGCAAAGTGCGTGGCGCACAGCTCGATCATCTCGCCCGCGCCGACGAACAGCACGCGCGTGCGGCCCAGGTCTTCGAACAGCTGGCTGGCCAGGCGCACGGCGGCGGCGGCCATGCTGATGCTGTGCGCGCCGATCTCGGTGCTGGTGCGCACTTCCTTGGCCACGGCAAAGCTGCGCTGGAACAACTGGTTGAGCGTGGAGCCCAGCGCGCCCGCGCTTTCGGCGGCGCGCACGGCGTCCTTCATCTGGCCCAGGATCTGGGCCTCACCCAGCACCATGGAATCGAGCCCGCTGGCCACGCGGAAGGCGTGGCGCGCCACGGGGCCGTTTTCCAGGCTGTAGGAATGTTCGCGCAGCACCTCGGGGCTCACGCCGCCGCTGTGGGCCAGCCAGCCCAGGGTGTGGTCGAGCGCGGGGCGCTCGCCTGCACAGTAGATTTCGGTGCGGTTGCAGGTGGAGATGATGGCCGTCTCCACCGCACCGCAGGCGGCAGCATTCTGGCTCAGCGACTGGCGCAGGCCGTGCAGCGTGGGGGCGATCTGGTCCAGCGCAAACGCAAAGCGGCCGCGCAGATCGAGCGGCGCGGTCGTGTGGTTGATGCCCAGGGCCCAGACTGACATAGGCCGCGATTATAAAATTCTTGCCGCCGCGGTTCCTCTCGGACTGCACGAGTCTTGATTTACGTCATTTCCGCCATGGGTCCACTGGACACGTTCAACCACCTGCTCAACTTCGCCGCGCCCGCTGCGGTGCTGGCGTTGCTGCTCGTTCCCATGGCGCGGCTATTGATGCCGAAATCGGCCCCAACGCTTTCCTGGTGGGCGCAAGCAGCTATCGTTTTCATAGTTGGTTGCGCGGTGCTGGTTGCCGGTTTGTGGCTGCAGGGGCGTGACGGAAAGATGAGTACCTACGCCGCACTGGTGTTGGCCAGCGCCACCTGCCAGTGGCTGCTGCGGCGTGGCTGGAGGGGTTGAGGCGCGATTTCACTGCCCAGCGGCGCATCCATCGCCATGCCAGGGCACCCGTGGAACGGGCTTGGCCCGGCCACTGGGTGCGTCCCCCCTCCCGCGAAGCGCAGCGTAGCGAGAGAGGGGGGGAAGCCGCGCAGCGGCTCAGGTGGGAGTCACCCCAACACCGCCCAATGGTTCCCTGCCGCCATGCCCGCAGGCCAGCGCAGCATATGGCCGGGCTCGGTGGCATGCCAGCGGGCCAGGCCCAGGCCGCCGCCAATGGTCACGCCCGGCGCGTCGTCCAGGGGCCACAGTCCGCAGGGGTTCTGCACCTTGCCGATGGTCAGCAGCTTGGCGGGCTCCTGGGGCTGCCACAGCACGATGCGGTTGGCAAACTGCGCCGTCAGTACGAAGCCGCCGTTGGGGCCTGCGGCCACGTCGCCCGCGTAGCCGTCGGCCACCATGTGGGTGGGGATCTTCAGTTCCTTGCCGTCCCACACCGCCAGCAGGGGGGCGTCGCGCCGCTTGGACGGGTCGTCGTGCTCGGCCTGCAGGCCGATGCCCAGGAGTTGCGGGCTTTCGGCCAAAGGGCGGTTCCAGGCGATGTGGTGCGGTGCCAGGCGCTTGTCGCGCAGGCTCCATTCGCCCAGTTTTTCGCCGTTGTCAGGGTTCAACAGCACCAGCTTGGGGTCCATCAGCTCCAGATTGCGCTTGAGACCCTCGGGGGTGCGCGGAATGCCACCGTTGGCCACCACTAGGCGGCCTTGGGCGTCCACCAGAATCTGGTGCGGGTCGATGCCATGGGTGCGGTGCTCGGCCACTTTGCGCAGGTTTTTGGTATCGCGCACGCTGACCCAGCCCGCGCCGGTTTTGCGGTCGGTCTCGCCGGTGTAGAGCCAGCGTCCGTCGTGGCTGGCGATGACGTGCCCGTCCAGCGTGCGGGTGTCGCCTTCTTCGGCCATGGTCAGGCGCTGCACCAGCTTGCCCTGTGCGTCCACCCGCACCATCCAGGTGCCGGGGCGCGTGGCCACGGCCAGGAAGCCGCCGCCTTCTTCGGGCACGATGGCGTGGGGCAGGGTGGGCAGGGTGTGGGCGAATTCGGTCTTGACCTGGCCCTGTTCCCAATCGACGCTGAGTGCTCCGATCTGATAGTCGCGCTCGTTCATGCGCCAGCCGCCGGCCACGCGCAGGCGGGTGCCGCTGGCCTGTGCATGGGCCAGCGCAGGCAGGCAGGTGGTTCCAAGGGCTGCACCAAGCTGCAGCAGGAAGTGGCGACGGTCCACGGTCATCCTTTCTGGGTCTGGATCAATGAAGGGCCGGGATATTATGACAAATGAGAGTGATTTGCGTTGATATTACTCAATGCGGTGGCAGGGGCTTGCCAGCGCGGACTCCCGGCAATCAGGCGGGCGCGAACAGATCGACGCGGTCGGTGATGATGCCGTCGGTGCCCAGGGCGATCAGGCGCTGGGCAGCCCATTCGTCGTTGACGGTGTAGCTCAGGGTGCGCATGCCCAGTGCGTTGACCTGGGCGACCAGCGCCGCGTCCCACAGTGCGTGGTTGCACACAATGGCCACGCAGCCCAGGCGGCTGGCTTCGTCCAGGCAGCCGTCCCACAGCGCATCGATGAGCAAGGCGCGCGGAATGTGCGCTGCCGTGGCTTGCGCGCCTGCCAGCGCCTCGGGCTTGAAGGACGAGAACAGCGGCGGCACCGCCTGGCCTTGCCACAGGCGCGCGGCGGTCTCGCCCACCACGCGGCCGGTGCGTTCTTCGTGGCTCGGTGTAGGCTTGATCTCGATGTTCAAGAAGCAGCCGTTGGCGATGCAAAAGCGGGCCAGTGCCTCCAGCGTGGGCACGGCCTCGCCCGCGTAGGTACGGGAATGCCAGCTGCCCGCATCCAGCTGGGCCAGTGCGCCCAGGGGCAGGTCGCCGGCTGTGCCGTGGCCATTGGTGGTGCGCTCTAGGGTCGCGTCGTGCAACAAAAAAGGCACGCCGTCGGCGCTGAGTTTGGCATCGCACTCGAACATGCGGTAGCCGTGCTGCGCTCCCAGGCGGAAGGCGGCCAGGGTGTTCTCGGGGGCGAGCTTGCCTGCGCCGCGGTGGGCAATCCAGCGGGGGTAGGGCCAAGGGGTGGACATGGGGGCGCTCATAGCCGCTTGCCCGTGCTGGCGTCAAACCAGTGCAGGCGGTCTTCGCGTGGGCGCACGCGCAGGGTGCTGCCGGGCAGCGGGGCGCTGGCGCCTTCTTCCACGCGCACGATCAGTGGCTCGTCGCTCAGGCGGGCATAGATCAGGCGCTCCGCGCCCAGCAGTTCCACGGTGTCCACGCGCAGCTCCCAGCCGTCGCTGGCCACCACGTCCAGGTGTTCGGGGCGTATGCCCAGGGTCTGGCCTGGTTTGCCGCCAGGGGCCTGCTGCAGCAGGTTCATGGGCGGCGCGCCGATGAAGCTGGCCACAAAGGTGCTGGCGGGGCGGTGGTACACCTCTTCGGGCGTGCCGAACTGTTCCATGTTGCCGCCGTTCATCACGATCATGCGCTGCGCCAGCGTCATGGCCTCGACCTGGTCGTGCGTGACAAACAGGCTGGTGATGCCCAGCTCGCGGTGGAGCTTCTGGATCTCCAGGCGCGTTTGCGCGCGCAGCTTGGCGTCCAGGTTGGACAGCGGCTCGTCGAACAGGAACACCTGCGGCTGGCGCACGATGGCGCGGCCCATGGCTACGCGCTGGCGCTGGCCGCCCGAAAGCTCGCGCGGCTTGCGCTCCAGCAGGTGGCCCAGCTCCAGGATCTTGGCGGCCTTGTCCACCCGGGTCTTGATCTCGTCCTTGGGCACCTTGGCGATCTTCAGGCCGTAGGCCATGTTGTCGAACACGCTCATGTGCGGGTACAGCGCGTAGTTCTGGAACACCATGGCGATGTCGCGTTCGGCGGGCTCCAGCTGGTTGACCACGCGGTTGCCGATGGCGATGTCGCCGCCCGAGATTTCCTCCAGCCCGGCCACCATGCGCAAGAGCGTGGACTTGCCGCAGCCCGAGGGCCCCACGATGACGACGAACTCGCCATCGTGGATTTCGGCATTCACGCCGTGGATCACCTGGTTGGCCTTGGGCCCGTGGCCGTAGCGCTTGACGATGTTGCGCAGCGAGATGGATGCCATGTTTTGCTATAAAAAGTGTAGCTGTTCGCGCTTTTTAGATAAGCGCTGGAGCCAAATTTTGTTTATTTTTCCGAGTCCACCAGACCCTTGACGAACCATTTCTGCATGAGCAGCACCACCAGCGCGGGCGGGATCATGGCCAGGATGGCCGTGGCCATGACGATGTTCCAGTCGTTGGCGGCGTCGCCGCCCGAGATCATGCGCTTGATGCCCATGACCACGGGGTACATGGATTCGTCGGTGGTCACCAGCAGCGGCCAGAGGTACTGGTTCCAGCCGTAGATGAACTGGATCACGAACAGCGCCGCGATGCTGGTGCGCGACAGCGGCAGCAGCACGTCCCAGAAAAAGCGCATGGGCCCGGCGCCGTCCACGCGCGCGGCCTCCACCAGCTCGTCGGGCACGGTCAGGAAGAACTGGCGGAACAGGAAGGTGGCCGTGGCCGAGGCAATGAGCGGCACCGTGAGACCGGCATAGCTGTTGAGCATGCCGAGGTCGGAGACCACCTGGTAGGTCGGGCCGATGCGCACCTCCACCGGCAGCATCAGCGTGACGAAGATGGCCCAGAAGAAGAACATGCGCCCCGGAAAGCGGAAATAGACGATGGCAAAGGCCGACAGCAGCGAGATGGAGATCTTGCCGATGGCGATGACCAGTGCGGTGACCAGGCTCACCGCCATCATGCGGCCCACGGGCGCGGTAGAGGCCGCGCTGCCGCTGGTGCCGTTGATGGCGTGGGTGAAGTTTTCGATCAGGTGCGGGCCGGGCAACAAGGGCATGGGGGTCTGCACGATCTCCTGCGCCGTGTGCGTGCTGGCCACAAAGGTGATGTAGAGCGGAAAGGCCACCACGATGACGCCCAGGATGAGCACCAGGTGCGAGATGGCGGTGGCAAGAGGGCGGCGTTCGACCATGATCAGTAGTTCACTTTGCGTTCCACGTAGCGGAACTGGATGATGGTGAGCACCACCACAATGGCCATCAGCACCACCGACTGCGCGGCCGAGCCGCCCAGGTCCAGCGCCTTGAAGCCGTCGTAGTACACCTTATAGACCAGGATGGCCGTGTCCTTGCCCGGGCCGCCCTCGGTCGTGGCGTCCACGATGGCGAAGGTGTCGAAGAAGGCATAGACGATGTTGATGACCAGCAGGAAGAAGGTGGTGGGCGAGAGCAGCGGGAAGACGATGCTCCAGAAGCGCCGCCACGGTCCTGCGCCGTCGATGGCGGCGGCTTCGATCAGGGACTTGGGGATGGATTGCAGCCCCGCCAGGAAGAACAGGAAGTTGTAGGAAATGTGCTTCCACACGGCGGCAAACACGATCAACGCCATGGCCTGGTTGCTGTTGAGCAGGTGGTTCCATTCCACCCCGATCTGGCGCAGCGCATAGCTCACGATGCCGATGGACGGCGCAAACATGAACAACCACAGCACCCCGGCCACGGCGGGTGCCACGGCGTAGGGCCAGATCAGCAGCGTCTTGTAGAACGACGCGCCGCGCACCACGCGGTCGGCAAACACCGCCAGCGCCAGCGACAGCACCAGGCCCAGCACCGCCACCAGCACCGAGAACACAGCCGTGGTCTTGAAGGACGCGATGTAGCTTTCGTCACCCCACAGGCGTTGGAAATTCTCCAGCCCGACCCATTCGACCGAGGTGCCAAAGGCGTCCTGCTGCTGGAGCGACTGCACCAGCGCCTGGCCGGCGGGCCAGAAGAAGAACACGGCGATCACCACCACCTGCGGCGCCAGCAGCACGGCGGGGAGCCACCAGCTCTTGAAGCGCACCCGTTTTTCTATGGTCAAAAGAGGACTCCTGCATCAAAAACGGCCGGGCATGGGACCCGGCCGTGTTGCGAATGGACCCAAGGCTTACTTGTTGGCCTTCTGGAAGCGCTCCAGTTGCTCGTCGCCGCGCTTGACGGCAGCGTCCAATGCTTCCTTGGCCGTCTTCTTGCCGGCCCAGACCAGCTCCAGCTCCTCGTCCATGATGGCGCGGATCTGGTTGAAGTTGCCCAGGCGCACACCACGCGACTTGTCGGTGGTCTTGCGGATCATCTGGTTCACGGCCGTGTCGGTGCCGGGGTTCTGCTTATAAAAGCCTGCCTTCTCGGTCATCTCGAACGAGGCCAGGGTGATGGGCAGGTAGCCCGTGCGCTGGTGGCTGGCAGCCTGCACTTCGGGGTTGGTCAGGTAATGGAAGAACGCAGCCACGCCCTTGTATTCCGCGGGCTTCTTCCCGGCCATGACCCACAGCGATGCGCCGCCGATGATGGTGTTCTGCGGTGCGCCCTGCACGTCGGGGTAGTAGGGCAGGGGGGCAATGCCGAATTCGAACTTGGCGTTCTTCTTAATGCTGGCGTAGGTGGACGAGCTGCCCGTCTGCATGGCGCATTCACCCGAATAGAACGGCGCATCGCCCTTGTTGCCACGGCCGCGGTAGTGGAACAGGCCCTGCTTGGCCATGTTGGACAGGTTCTCGATGTGGCGCACATGCAGCGGGCTGTTGAAGGCCAGGCGCGCGCTGGTGCCGCCAAAGCCGTTGTTCTGCGTCGCAAACAGGGTGTTGTGCCAGGTGGAGAAGCTCTCCAGTTGCGTCCAGCCTTGCCAGCTGGTGGTGAACGGGCAGGTCACGCCCGAGGCCTTGAGCTTGGCGGCGGCCGACACCAGTTCGGGCCAGGTGGCGGGCGGCTTGTTGGGGTCCAGACCGGCCTTCTTGAACAGGTCCTTGTTGTAGTTGAGCACCGTGGTCGAGCTGTTGAAGGGGTAGCTCAGCATTTCGCCGCTGGGGGCGGTGTAGTAACCCACCACGGCCGGGATGTAGGCCTTGGGGTCGAACTTGTGGCCGGCATCCGCCATGACCTTGCCCACGGGCACCACGGCGCCCTTGGCCGCCATCATGGTGGCGGTGCCCACTTCGTACACCTGCAGGATGTGCGGCGCGTTGCCCGCGCGGAAGGCAGCGATGGAGGCCGTCATGGACTCGTCGTAGGTGCCCTTGTAGGTGGGCACGATCTTGTAGTCCTTCTGGCTGGCGTTGAAGTTGTTGGCGATGTCCACCACCCAATCATTCAGCCCGCCGGTCATCGAATGCCACCATTGGATTTCGGTCTGTGCAAAGGCGGCGTTGGAGCCCATGGCGGCCAGGGCGGCGCTCAGGGCCAGCGTACGGAATTTCATGCGGTTGCTCCTTGGGGAAAGGTAGGACAGTGAAAAGCAAACAGCGTATGGCGAAATTGTTACAGAAAGAAGTCGTCACACCCGCGAAGGGCCTTTGTAACCACGCCGGGGCGTCTGGAGTGACCGGGTAAACCCCGGTATGCAGGTGCAAACCCCTTGCCCCTGACGCTGGTAGTGGCGCCTCTCCAGAAGGCGGTTTTGTGCGCCGCACCATGCTAGGATGGCCCGCCATCCCGAAGCTGGGCGCCCCTGTGGCGGGCCGCCTGCGCTTCACCGACCCAGGACTGCCATGAACCCCACCTCGCTCGACAAAAGCAAGATCAAGTTTCTGTTGCTCGAAGGCCTGCACCCCTCTGCCTTGCAGGTGCTGCAAAACGCCGGTTACAGCCAGATCGAATCCCTCTCCGGTGCACTGCCGCAGGACGAACTCATCCAGCGCATCGCTGATGTGCACTTCATCGGCATCCGCTCGCGCACCCAGCTCACGGCCGAGGTGCTGGCACACGCGCACAAGCTCGTGGCCATCGGGTGCTTTTGCATCGGCACCAACCAGGTGGACCTGAACGCCGCGCGCGACCGGGGCATCGCCGTGTTCAATGCGCCCTATTCCAACACCCGCTCGGTGGCCGAGCTGGTGCTGGCCGAGGCCATTTTGCTGTTGCGCGGCGTGCCTGAGAAAAACGCCGTGGCGCACCGCGGTGGCTGGCTCAAGAGCGCCGAGAACGCCTTCGAGGCACGCGGCAAGACGCTGGGCATCGTGGGCTATGGCGCCATTGGCTCGCAGCTCTCGGTGCTGGCCGAGGCGCTGGGCATGCAGGTGGTGTTCCATGACGTGGTGGCCAAGCTGCCGCTGGGCAACGCACGCCAGGCGGCCAACCTGAAGGACCTGCTGGCGCAGAGCGACATCGTCTCGCTGCATGTGCCCGAGCTGCCGTCCACGCAGTGGATGATCGGCGCCGCCGAAATCGCCGCCATGAAGCCGGGCAGTATCCTCATCAACGCCTCGCGCGGCACGGTGGTCGAGATCGAGCCGCTGGCCGATGCGCTCAAGGCTGGCAAGCTGCTCGGCGCGGCGGTGGATGTGTTCCCGGTCGAGCCGCGCACCAACAAGGATGAATTCGTCTCGCCCCTGCGCGGGCTGGACAACGTCATCATCACGCCGCACATCGGCGGCTCCACGCTGGAGGCGCAGGCCAACATCGGCGTGGAAGTGGCCGAGAAGCTTGTGCGCTACAGCGACAACGGCACGACCACCTCGTCGGTCAACTTCCCGGCCGTGGCCCTGCCGGCCCAGAGTGGCAAGCACCGTCTGCTGCATGTGCACCGCAACGTGCCGGGCGTGCTGTCCGAGATCAACCGCATCTTCTCCGACAACCAGATCAACGTGTCCGCCCAGTACCTGCAGACCAACGAGGCCATCGGCTATGTGGTGATCGACATCGATGCCGAATCGTCCGAACTGGCGCTGCAAAAGCTCCAGCAGGTGCCGCACACGCTGCGCTGCCGCGTGCTGTTCTGATCGACTGGGCCTGTCCGCTGCGCAGTGGCAACGGGCTGGCCGGGGATGCGTCGCCTGCGCTGCAGCGGGCGATGCGTCAATTTTTTAGAATGTCAGGTTCCGAGTCTCCCAGGCTGTAGCCTGCGCACAGCGTTTTGCCCCGGCAAACCCGTTGAGCGCAGGCCCGAGGCGCACTGCCCTAACCCAGGTTCCACCGAATGAATGCCCCCACCGCGTTGGCCGCCCTCACGGCGCAGGCCCCCGAACCCGTGCGTTTGCGCGAGATTCCCTACAACTACACGAGCTTTTCGGACCGCGAGATCGTCATCCGCCTGCTGGGGATGAAGGCCTGGGGCACCCTGCAGCAGCTGCGCCAGGAGCGCCAGACCGGCCGCTCGGCGCGCATGCTCTACGAGGTGCTGGGCGATATCTGGGTGGTGCAGCGCAACCCCTACCTGCAGGACGACCTGCTGGACAACCCCCAGCGGCGCCGCCAGCTGGTGCAGGCGCTGGAGCACCGCCTGGGTGAGGTGCAAAAGCGCCGCACCCCCGACAAGGATGCCGCGCGCGACGCGCTGGTGGGCGAGCTGCTGGAGGCCGCACGCGCTGCGGTGGGGCGGTTTGACGCCTCGTTCCAGCAGACGGCCGAACTGCGCCGCAAGGCACGCCGGGTGCTGGGGCGGCTGACGGCGGGCGATAACATCAAGTTCGACGGCCTCTCGCGCGTGAGCCATGTGACCGACGCGACCGACTGGCGCGTGGAATACCCCTTCGTGGTGCTCACCCCCGACACCGAGGCCGAGATGGCCGGGCTGGTCAAGGGCTGCTTCGAGCTGGGGCTGACCGTCATCCCGCGCGGGGGCGGCACGGGCTACACCGGCGGCGCCATTCCGCTGACCGACCGCAGCGCCGTCATCAACACCGAAAAGCTCGAGGCCATGACCGAGGTGGAGATGGTGCGCCTGCCCGGGCTGGACCGCGAGGTGGCCACCATCTGGACCGAAGCCGGTGTGGTGACCCAGCGCGTGGCCGATGCCGCCGAGCGCGGCGGCTACGTGTTTGCCGTGGACCCCACCAGCGCCGAGGCCTCGTGCATCGGCGGCAACGTCGCCATGAACGCGGGCGGCAAGAAGGCCGTGCTGTGGGGCACGGCGCTGGACAACCTGGCGAGCTGGCGCATGGTGACGCCTGACGCGCAATGGCTGGAGGTGGTGCGCCTGGACCACAACCTGGGCAAGATCCACGACGCTGCCATGGCCAGCTTTGAGCTGCGCTACTTCGAAGCTGACGGCAAGACCCCGGTGCGCACCGAGCGGCTGGACATCCCCGGCGCGCAATTCCGCAAGGAGGGCCTGGGCAAGGACGTGACCGACAAGTTCCTGTCGGGCCTGCCAGGGGTGCAGAAGGAGGGCTGCGACGGCCTCATCACCAGCGCACGCTGGGTGGTGCACCGCATGCCCGCGCACACGCGCACCGTGTGCCTGGAATTCTTCGGCAATGCCAAGGACGCCGTGCCCAGCATCGTCGAGATCAAGGACTTCATGTTCGCCGAGCAAAAGCGCTCGGGCGTGGTGCTGGCCGGCCTGGAACACCTGGACGACCGCTACCTCAAGGCCGTGGGTTATGCCACCAAGTCCAAGCGCGGCGGGCTGCCCAAGATGGTGCTGGTGGGCGACATCGCCGGCGACGACCAGGACGCCGTGGCCCGCGCCACCAGTGAGGTGGTGCGCATCGCCAACTCGCGCAGCGGCGAGGGATTTGTGGCTATTCAAGCCGAGGCGCGCAAGAAATTCTGGCTCGACCGCAAGCGCACGGCGGCCATCAGCCGCCACACCAACGCCTTCAAGATCAACGAGGACGTGGTGATCCCGCTGCCACGCATGTGGGAATACACCGACGGCATCGAGCGCATCAACATCGAGCTGTCGCTGCGCAACAAGCTGCGCCTGTGCGACGAGCTGGACGCCTTCCTGCGCCGGGGCAACCTGCCGCTGGGCAAGACCGACGACGCCAGCGAGCTGCCCAGCGCCGAGCTGCTGGAAGACCGCGTGCAGCAGGCCCTGGCCCTGGTGGCCGAGGTACGCGCGCTGTGGGCGCAGTGGCTGCGCGAGGTGGACACACTGTTCCCGCAACTGCAGGACCACAGCCTGCGCGCCAGCTGGAAGACGCAAATCCGCACCCCGCTGCAGCAGATCTTCAATGGCGGCGCCTTTGCGCCCCTGCTGGCCGAGTGCACGGCCATCCACCAGCGGGTGCTCAAGGGCCGCGTATGGGTGGCGCTGCACATGCACGCGGGCGACGGCAACGTGCACACCAACATCCCCGTCAACAGCGACGACTACGAGATGCTGCAGACCGCACACGAAGCGGTGGGACGCATCATGCACCTGGCGCGCAAGCTGGGCGGCGTGATCTCGGGCGAGCACGGCATCGGCATCACCAAGCTGGAGTTTCTGTCCGAAGACGAGCTGCGCCCCTTTGCGCAGTACAAGCAGCGCGTCGATCCCCACGGCCGCTTCAACAAGGGTAAGTTGCTACGAAATCAGGAGCATTCAGCGCTTGCTGAGAAAGCGTCAGAGGCCAAAAATGCCCAGGATTCCTTGCCGCTGTTCGCCGACCTGACCAACGCCTACACGCCCAGCTTCGGCCTCATGGGGCACGAGTCGCTGATCATGCAGCAGAGCGACATCGGCGCCATTGCCGACAGCGTGAAGGACTGCCTGCGCTGCGGCAAGTGCAAGCCCGTGTGCGCCACGCATGTACCGCGCGCCAACCTGCTGTACTCGCCGCGCAACAAGATCCTGGCCACCTCGCTGCTGGTCGAGGCCTTTTTGTACGAGGAGCAGACGCGCCGGGGCGTGTCCATCAAGCACTGGCAGGAGTTCGAGGACGTGTCCGACCACTGCACCGTGTGCCATAAGTGCTACACGCCCTGCCCGGTGAAGATCGACTTCGGCGACGTCACCATGAACATGCGCAACCTGCTGCGCAAGATGGGCAAGAAGAGCTGGCGCCCCGGCAACAAGCTGGCCATGGCCATGCTCAATGCCACCAACCCCGACACCATCAAGCTGCTGCGCGCCGCCATGGTGGGCGCGGGCTTCAAGGCGCAGCGCATGGCGGTGGACGTGCTGCGCAGCATCTCGCGCCGCCAGACGCAGCGCCCGCCTGCCAGCGTGGGCCCGGCGCCGGTTAAGGAGCAGGTGATCCACTTCGTCAACAAGAAGCTCCCCGGCGGTCTGCCCACCAAGACAGCACGCGCGCTGCTGGACATCGAGAACAAGGACTACGTGCCCATCATCCGCGACCCGGCCACCACCACGGCCGACACGGAGGCGGTGTTCTACTTCCCCGGCTGCGGCTCTGAGCGCCTGTTCAGCCAGGTGGGCCTGGCCACGCAGGCCATGCTGTGGCATGCGGGCGTGCAGACCGTGCTGCCGCCGGGCTACCTGTGCTGCGGCTACCCCCAGCGCGGCAGCGGCCAGTTCGACAAGGCCGAGAAGATGATCACCGACAACCGGGTGCTCTTCCACCGCGTGGCCAATACGCTCAACTACCTGGACATCCAGACCGTGGTGGTGAGCTGCGGCACCTGCTACGACCAGCTCCAGGGCTACGAGTTCGACAAGATCTTCCCCGGCTGCCGCATCATCGACATCCACGAATACCTGCTCGAAAAAGGCATCACGCTACCCGCAGGACAGGGCGGCTACCTGTACCACGAGCCCTGCCACAACCCCATGAAGCAGGGCGACTCGATGAAGACCGTGCGCGCCCTGGTGGGCGACAAGGTGCTCAAGAGCGAGCGCTGCTGTGGCGAATCGGGCACGCTGGGCGTCACGCGGCCCGACATCTCCACCCAGGTGCGCTTTCGCAAGGAGCAGGAAATCCGCAAGGGCGAAGCGCAACTGCGCGCCAGCGGCGCCGTGGGCGCGCAGGACAACATCAAGATCCTGACCAGTTGCCCGAGCTGCCTGCAGGGCATCACGCGCTACCAGGACGACCTCTCCACCGGCCTGCTCGAAGCCGACTACATCGTCATCGAGATGGCCAAGCAGATCATTGGCGAGAACTGGCTGCCCGAGTACGTGGCCAAGGCCAACGCGGGCGGCATCGAGCGGGTGTTGGTGTGATGACCTGTCCGCTGTGCACGACGGACGGCGGACAGCTGGTTTGGCGCGGCACGCACCTGCGCGTGATCCGCGCCGACGAACCGGGCTTCCCGGCTTTTTACCGCGTGGTCTGGAACGCCCATGTGGCCGAGTTCTCCGACCTGACGGAGGCCGAGCGCCAGCATTGCATGGACGCCGTCACGGTGGTCGAGCAGGCGCTGCGCGAGCACCTGGCACCCACCAAAGTCAACCTTGCAGCCCTGGGCAACATGGTGCCGCACCTGCACTGGCATGTGATTGCGCGCTTTGGCTGGGACAGTCACTTTCCGGCGCCGGTGTGGGCCAGTGCGCAGCGTGAACGCGACAGCGCCCAGGAAGCGGTGCTGCGCGAGCGGCTGCCCGCGCTGGACGCGGCGCTGCACGAGCTTCTGGAACGCAGCCTGCCCAGCGGTGGGTGAAGCCGCAGACACCGCCTTCCACCCTCACGCGCAACGCGTGCATTGTCAGGGGCCTTGCCCAGGCAATGGGACAATGGCGTTGTTCATTTCACTTCCACACGATGCATTCCCATGGCAGGCCTGACCCCCGGCTCCCCTACGCCCCAATCCATCACCGTACACGGCCAGTCGCGCCAGTTGGAGCTGGTGTTCTCCGACGGCGCTGCATTCCGCCTGCCGTTTGAGCTGCTGCGCGTCTATTCCCCATCGGCCGAGGTCATGGGCCATGCCCCTGGCCAGGAGGTGCTGCAGACGGGCAAGCGGAATGTGGAAATCGCCGACATCGAGCCCGTGGGCAACTACGCCGTCAAGCTTCAGTTCTCGGATGGGCACGACAGCGGCATCTACTCCTGGGACTACCTCTACGCGCTGGGCCAGCACCAGGCTGCGCGGTGGGAGGATTACCTGCGCCGCCTGGAGGCTGCAGGGGTGGACCGGGACACCCCCATGCCTGGGCGCAAGCCCTCCCATGGCCATGGATCGGGGTGCGGCTCCGGTTCCGGCTGTGGCTAAAGCCAATTTGCAACACTTCGCGTGCTATCATTTTTATAGCTGATGGCGCTTTATCGATAAGCCTTGGATGCCGCTAAGGCTTTAGAATCCTATATCCCACGCATTCGCGGGGTTGAACCCTTCACCGCTAGCATTTCCACCATGAGCACCACGCATTTCGGTTTCCAGTCGGTCGATGAGAAAGAAAAGGCACGCCGTGTGCGCGGAGTGTTCGACTCGGTCGCGTCCAAGTACGACCTGATGAACGACCTGATGTCCGGTGGCCTGCACCGCGCCTGGAAGGCCTACACCGTGATGGTGGCCAACCTGCAGGAAGGCCAGCAGGTGCTGGACATTGCCGGGGGCACGGGCGACCTGTCGCTGGCTTTTGCCCGCAAGGTGGGCGCCAGTGGCCGTGTGGTGCATACCGACATCAACGAAGCCATGTTGCGCGTGGGTCGCAACCGACTGATCGACAAGGGCGTGGTGTTGCCCACCCTGGTGTGCGATGCGGAGCAGCTCCCGTTTCCCGACCAGCACTTTGACCTGGTCAGCGTGGCCTTTGGCCTGCGCAACATGACGCACAAGGACATTGCGCTGCGCGAGATGTGCCGCGTGCTCAGGCCCGGCGGCAAGCTGCTGGTGCTGGAGTTCTCGCGCGTGGCCCAGCCATTGGCCAAGCCCTACGATTGGTATTCCTTCAACATCCTGCCGCGCCTGGGTCAACTGGTCACGGGCGATGCCGACAGCTACCGTTACCTGGCCGAATCCATCCGCATGCACCCCGGTCAGGAAGAGCTCAAGGCCATGATGCACGAGGCCGGTTTCGGCCATGTGGACTACCACAACATGACCGGCGGCGTGGTCGCCCTCCATGTGGGTATCAAGTGTTGAGTTGAGAGAGCAAGTGTGACTTCCAAGGAGATCCCCGCCATGAAAACCCTTTTGTCTGCCCTGTTTGTGCTGGCCCTGGTGTTCGTCCAGCCTGAAGCGCAGGCCAAGCGCCTGGGCGGAGGCAAATCGCTGGGCCAGCAGTCCAGCAATGTGACGCAACGCGATGCCACCCCCCCGGCTGCACCAGGGGCTCCCACACAGAATGCCGCTGCACCGGCCAAGCCCGCAACGCCTGCGGCTGCGCCGCAGGCCGCCCCCAAGAAGCCCTGGGGCGCCATGCTGGGCGGCCTGGCGGCAGGCCTGGGCCTGGCCTGGCTGGCCCACAGCCTGGGCATGGGGGAAGGTTTCGGTCAGTTTCTGTTGGTGTTGTTGGTCGCCGTGGCGGCCTTCGCGGTCATCCGCATGGTGATGCGCGGCCGCAAGGCGCCTGCTGTGGCGGGTGGTGCGCCTCTGGCCTTCCAGGGGGCGGGCGCGCCTGCGGCCTCTCCCCAGGAGGCGTCGGTGCCGCGTGACTACAGCCCTGCCAATGTGGGCAACGACGCTTCGGCGCGTCCTTGGGAGCGCAGCAGCATGGCGTTCGAGGCGCAGCGCCAGGCGGGTGCGGGCTCTGTCATCGGTTCGGCACTGGGTGGTTCGCAAAACTGGGGCGTGCCTGAGGGTTTTGACGTGGCGGGCTTTACCGAAGCTGCGCGGCGCAATTTCATCACCCTGCAGGCTGCGTGGGACAAGGCCGATGTGGCCACCCTGCGCTCCATGATGACCGACGCCATGCTGGACGAGATCCGCAGCCAGCTGGCCGAGCGCGAAGCCCAGGGCGCAGGCCAGCCCAACCAGACCGATGTGGTCATGCTGGAGGCACAGTTGCTCGGTATCGAGGATGTGGGCAACGCCTACATGGCCAGCGTCGAGTTCTCGGGTCTGATCCGCGAGGAGCCCTCGGCCGGCCCCAGCCCGTTCCGTGAAGTCTGGAACATGACCAAGCCCAAGGAAGGGCGCAGCGGCTGGCTGGTGGCGGGCGTGCAAGCGCTGCAGTAAAGCCGTGTATTTGACCGGACCATGCGCCTGAGCGCGCGGTTCGGGGAATAATCGGGGACTATGGCAACACAGTCCCCTTTTTCTTTTGTCGGCAGCGTGTTCGAGCGCGTGGCCGCAGGCCCGCAGCCCCCGCAGTGGCTGGTGCACGAGGTGCAGCACCGCGTGGTGTTGCTGCTCAACCATGTCTTGATGCAGGAAAGCGCGGCCACCCAGCGGCTGGTTCCGAGCCGTGGGCGGGTGGTGCGCATGCAGTGGCGCCATTTCTTCATGGCGCTGCAGGTCACACCGGCGGGCCTCTTTGATCTGGCACCCCCAGCGGCCACGCCCGATCTGCGCCTGGAGGTCATGCAGGCGTCGCCCCTGGATCTGGCGCAGGCCGCACTGCGCGGAGAACGCCCGAGCGTGCGCATTGATGGGGATGTGCAGTTTGCCGGCGATATCCAATGGCTGGCCGACAACCTGCGCTGGGACGTAGAGGACGATCTGGCGCGCCTGATCGGGGACGTGCCTGCGCACACCCTGGCCAACCTGGCGGGCAGCGCGGCGCAGGCCTTGCGCGGCTTTCTGCAGGACCGTGTGCCGCCCGCTGGTGGGCCGTCGGGCTGGTCCGTGGAACGTACCACTCCATGAAGCAGTTCTTCCGAGGGGCCACCATCGTCTGGGTGGTGCTGCGTTTTGGCCTGGACGAGCTGGTGCTCACCAGCTTCCAGAAGCCCTGGCTGCGCCTGCTGGCGCGCACCGTGTCGGTGGGGCGCGACCTGAGTGCGCCGCGCGGGCAGCGTCTGCGTGAGGCGTTGGAGCGGCTGGGGCCGATTTTTGTGAAGTTCGGCCAGGTGCTGTCCACGCGGCGCGATCTGATGCCGCCGGACATCGCCGATGAATTGGCGCTGCTGCAGGACCGGGTGCCGCCGTTTGACCCCGCCGTGGCCATTGCCACCATTGAGCGCGCCTTCAAGCGACCCATTGGCGAGGTGTTCGAGCATTTCGAGCGTGAGCCGGTGGCCAGCGCCTCCATTGCCCAGGTGCACTTCGCTCGCCTGCGTGACCGCAAGGGCCAGCAGCACGAGGTTGCTGTCAAAGTGTTGCGGCCGGGCATGCTGCATGTCATCGAGAAAGACCTGAGCCTCATGCGCATGATGGCAGGCTGGGTGGAAAGCCTGTCGGCCGATGGCAAGCGCCTCAAGCCGCGCGAGGTGGTGGCCGAGTTCGACAACTACCTGCACGACGAGCTGGACCTGGTGCGCGAGGCCGCCAATGCCGCGCAGTTGCGCCGCAACATGGAAGGGCTGAACCTCGTGGAAGTGCCCATCATCCACTGGGACTTCTGCCACCCCGAAGTGATGGTGATGGAACGCATGAATGGCGTGCCCATCAGCCAGGTGGATCGTCTGCGCGAAGCGGGGGTCGATATTCCCAAGCTGGCGCGCGACGGGGTGACCATCTTCTTCACCCAGGTGTTTCGCGACGGTTTTTTCCATGCGGACATGCACCCCGGCAACATCCAGGTCAGCCTGGACCCGGCCACTTTCGGGCGCTATATTTCGCTGGACTTTGGCATTGTGGGCACGCTCACCGAGTTCGACAAGGAATACCTGGCGCAGAACTTCACCGCGTTTTTCCGGCGTGACTACAAGCGCGTGGCCGAGCTGCACATCGAAAGCGGCTGGGTGCCGCCCGAGACCCGCGTCAACGAACTGGAGGCGGCGGTGCGCACGGTGTGCGAGCCGTATTTCGACCGACCTCTGAAGGAAATATCCCTGGGCATGGTGTTGCTGCGGCTGTTCCAGACCTCGCGGCGCTTCAACGTCGAGATCCAGCCCCAGCTGGTGCTGCTGCAGAAAACCCTGCTCAACATCGAAGGCCTGGGTCGCCAGCTCGACCCCGACCTGGACCTGTGGAGCACGGCCAAGCCCTTCCTGGAAAAGTGGATGCTGGACCAGCTTGGCCCTCAGCGCCTGCGCCGCGAACTGCGCGACCAGTTGCCGCACTACGCCAAGATCCTGCCCGCCTTGCCCCGACTCTTGCACGACCACCTGCAGCGCCAGGGGACGCCCCAGCAGCAGCGTGAGCTGCTGGAGCTGCTGCGCGAGCAACGGCGCACCAATCATCTGTTGCAGGGACTGCTGTACTCGGGCTTAGGATTTGTGCTGGGTCTGATCGTGATGCAGATCATCGTGCGGGTGCGGGTTTTCTAGGGGTTTCTTCCCATCTCGGTGGTGCCCGGTCCTGTTGTGCAACGGATGCGCAGATAATGCGCGTCGTTTTGTCTTGAACAGGTTCTTAACCCTACCCTGATCGCGGAGCGGCGCATGCTGGTCACCTTCATCGTTCTGTATTTGCTGGCATCCATTGCCATTGGCCTGTACGCCGCCACGCGCGTGCACAACACTGCGGACTATGCGGTGGCGGGCCGCAGCCTGCCGCTGGCCGTGGTGATCGCGACCACGTTCGCGACCTGGTTTGGCTCCGAGACGGTGCTTGGCGTCTCGGCGCGGTTCGTCGATGGCGGGCTGGGCGCTGTGGTCGAGGACCCGTTCGGTGCGTCCATGTGCCTGGTGCTGGTCGGCCTGTTCTTTGCCTACCGGCTCTACCAGAAGAACCTGATCACGCTGGGTGACTACTACCGTCAGCGTTTCGGGCGGTCCATCGAGGTGCTGTGTTCCGCCATCATCATCTTCAGCTACCTCGGCTGGGTGGCCGCGCAGGTCACGGCCCTGGGTCTGGTCTTCAACCTGCTCACGCAGGGCGCCATGTCCATCACCGCGGGCATGGTGCTCGGTACACTGGTGGTGCTGGTCTATACCTTGTATGGCGGCATGTGGTCGGTGGCGCTGACCGATTTCGTGCAGATGATCGTGATCGCTGTCGGCCTGATCGCCATCGCCTGGTTCGCCGCCGATCTGGCCGGTGGTGCCGGCAAGGTCATCGACTATGCCGCGCGCGAAGGTAAGTTCCAGTTTTTTCCCAAGGATGGGGGGATGAAGGAGTGGTCCTTCTTCATCGCGTCGGCCATCACCATGATGCTGGGTTCCATTCCGCAGCAGGACGTGTTCCAGCGTGTCATGTCCTCCAACAGTGCCAGCACGGCGCGCACCGGCCCGGTGATCGGTGGCGTGCTCTACCTGCTGTTCGCCTTCATCCCGATGTTCGTGGTCACCTCTGCCATTTTGATCATGCCCGAGACGGCACAGGCCCTGCTGAAGGACGATCCGCAGAAGGTGCTGCCCACGCTGGTCATGGAGCGCATGCCGCTGGTATTGCAGATTGCCTTCTTTGGTGCGTTGCTGTCGGCCATCATGTCCACGGCGTCGGCCACGCTGCTGGCGCCATCGACCACCTTCGTCGAGAACATCCTGCGCAACCTGCGTCCAGGCATGAGCGATGCCATGACGCTCAAGGCCATGCGGGTGTCCGTGCTGGTGTTCACGGGCTGTGTGCTGACCTATGCCATCACCATGCAGGGCACGTCGATCTATGAAATGGTCTCTGGTGCCTACCAGGTGCCGCTGGTGGGGGCGTTCGTGCCGCTGGTGTTCGGCCTCTATTGGAAGCGCGCCACCACGCAGGGCGCTTTGATGGCGGTGGCCATGGGCCTGGGTGTGTGGTTGCTGTTCGTGGCCAGTGCATCGCTGTCGGAGGCTTTCCCGCAGCAGCTCGCCGGGTTGCTGGCTGCCTTGGTGGGCATGGTGGCGGGCTCGCTGCTGCCGCAGTTCGTGCCGGACCACAAGGGGCATGTGCACCATTACGAGGGCAGCGCCGGGGCCTGAATCGGGCGGTAACGGTGCAGCTCTGGTTGCGGCCTTCCGGCTTGAAAGCAGGGAGGCCGCCTATAATCGAAGGCTTTGCACTAACAGTCCAGGCTCGCGATATGCCAATCTATGCCTACAAATGCGGCTCCTGTGGCCATGCCAAGGATGTGCTGCAAAAAATCTCGGATCCTCTGCTGACCACCTGCCCGGCCTGTGGGGCGGAAGCCTTTTCCAAACAGATCACGGCTGCCGGTTTCCAGCTCAAGGGCTCGGGCTGGTACGCGACCGATTTCCGTGGCGGTAGTAGCGGTGCTGCAGCCGGTTCCGGCGAAACTGCGCCCGCTGCCGCAAAGGAATCCTGCGCCAGCTGCCCGGCTGCTGCTGCGGCCAGCCCGGCCGCGTCGAGTTGAGCCGCAGATGGCTCCCTTGCGCAAGTGGCTTTTCACCGGTCTGCTGGTGATCGTTCCTGGAGCGATCACCATTTCGGTGCTTCACTGGATTGTCGGCATGCTGGATCAAACGCTCCAGATCCTGCCGCAGGCATGGCATCCCGACAGGCTGCTGGGCTTCCACATCCCCGGCTTCGGCGTGCTGCTAACGCTGCTTATTCTGCTGGTGGTGGGTGCCACGACCAGCAACTTTGCCGGGCGCAAGCTGGTCGCCTGGGGCGACCACCTGGTCAGCCGTATCCCGGTGGTGCGGTCGATCTATTCCAGCGTCAAGCAGGTGTCCGATACCCTGTTTTCCGAGAGTGGCAATGCCTTTCGCACCGCGGTGCTGGTGCAGTGGCCGCGCGAGGGGGTGTGGACAGTGGCCTTCGTCACCGGCGCACCCAGCGGCGAGGTGGCTGCTTACCTGCGCGATGAATTCGTCAGCGTGTACGTGCCCACCACGCCCAACCCGACGGGCGGGTATTTCGTGATGGTGCGCAAGAGCGATTGCGTCGAACTCGACATGAGTGTCGATGCGGCTTTGCGCTACATCGTTTCCATGGGCGTGGTCGCGCCGGTCGACCCCGTTCCCGCAACAATCAAGTAACCTTTTTTATGCGCCACGACGGCGCCGGAAGTTCTGCCATGGCCATGCGTTCCCACTACTGCGGTCTAGTCACTGAAGCCCTGCTGGGCCAAACCGTCACCCTGGCTGGCTGGGTCAATCGCCGCCGCGACCATGGCGGCGTGATCTTCATCGACCTGCGTGACCGTGAAGGTTATGTGCAGGTGGTGTGCGATCCGGACCGCGCCGAGATGTTCAAGACCGCCGAGGACGTGCGCAACGAGTTCTGCGTGCAGGTGGTGGGCCTGGTGCGTGCGCGCCCCGAGGGCACGACCAACGACGGTCTCAAGAGCGGCAAGATCGAGGTGCTGTGCCACGAGCTCAAGGTCCTCAACCCCTCCGTCACGCCGCCATTCCAGATGGACGACGAAAACCTGTCGGAAACCACGCGCCTCACGCACCGCGTGATGGACCTGCGCCGCCCGCACATGCAGCGCAACATGATGCTGCGCTACAAGACGGCCATCCAGGTGCGCAACTTCCTCGACAAGGAAGGCTTCATCGACATCGAAACCCCCATGCTGGGCAAGAGCACGCCCGAGGGCGCGCGCGACTACCTCGTGCCCAGCCGTGTGCACGACGGCCAGTTCTTCGCGCTGCCCCAGTCGCCCCAGCTCTACAAGCAGATGCTGATGGTGGCCGGCTACGACCGCTACTACCAGATCACCAAGTGCTTCCGCGACGAAGACCTGCGCGCCGACCGCCAGCCCGAGTTCACGCA